>ENA-ORUU01001702-ORUU01001702.1-human-gut-metagenome-genome-assembly--contig:-NODE-1702-length-10601-cov-2.29348_pt1 | contig 10601 bp, 13 predicted proteins | sample MGYA00242085_ERZ509221 | MGnify/ENA primary metagenome ERZ509221 (study PRJEB26280, sample SAMEA2338809) | human gut metagenome | biome: human gut; feature: human-associated habitat; material: faeces... | reverse complement strand
CTCGTTTTTGAATTATGATTCCACCGATGATCAAAATAATAAGAGATATGAGAAATATATATAAGAAAGAAAACCATAATGGAATCGCAATTTCATTAGGGAGGAATGCGTTGTTTAACCGTTCGATATTACAAGATTGCCAGCCAACAACTAAATGAGAAATTGGATTCATATTAACTGCGATTGAGAATAGTTCGTAATTGTATTCGAAGATTTTCAAAAATGCTAAAAGCGAAATCATGGCTGCTTGCCCGCCAAGTATGACTGTAAAAGATATTTCGCTACCCAATAAGAGCGATACTATATTAACCAAAAGAGTCATTGAAAATAGCCATAGCCCATATAGTGTAATATGTATTAACATCCAAACAAAGCCGGAATAATTCCACACCACCTCATAACGATAACATGCTACGGCATATGACGATATAACCAAAACAGTTTGATAAATAAAGGAAAAAGCAAGTATTACGGAGCATTCTCTTAGATACCATAAAACACGATTAGGGTTTCGTGAAAAAATGTAAACGCTTGCGGTGCAAAAATGTCGATATAGGTTCGCTCCCATATATAATTCGAACAAAAAGCATGGAACAAATTTCATGCTAAAGGTAAGTAATTCAGACAAAGACAATCCAAGCTGAAGATTTCCTCTTGATCCACTAAGTTGCAATACCAATTCGGTGAGTGTAAGTTTATTGCTGTAAGGATTGATATAGGCAAAGGATAGTAGCGTACCGCAACAGAGCCCCAATAGTAGAAGAAAAGGAATTCTTTGACGATTCATAATTGATCACCTTTGCTTTTGAATAGAATACAACTAATGGATGTTATGATTAGTGTTAAAATTAGACCTACAAAATAATAACTACTTTTCACCGCATCATTATATAGCAGTACATAATCGAACCACCTAACCGAGAAGGGAAGCTTTATGATGAAATCTGAAAAGTACAATGAAATGTTTAAAATAATGAATACTGGTAAAAACAGCAAAATTTTATATCGAATATTTAATACTGCTGATAGAGCTACCGTAAACATCCCCAAAATTCCAGAAAATAAGCCAAAAACCACTATTCCAATTATTGCATGAAGATATGGATTATAGATATATAAGGCTGGAAACAAATATCTGCGAACCATTTCCAGATAGGACGGATCGTATTGGCTCACTTCGGAAAAGTCTCCGGTAGCAGCTATTGGAAATGAGGCACAGCTGAGGATTAACTCTAAAAAGAAAGGTACAGTGAAAACAACTGTGGTTACAAGAAAGGCTGCAATCAATTTGCATTTATAATAATTGATGCTTCCAACTCGGGCAAGAAGCAGAATATCTTCTTTCCTGTTCTTTTCAGAAAGTAATATAAATCCGGCTGGACAAACTACTAGGACTGGATATAACTGTATTAAAAAAAGTGTCATATCGGCATTGTGATACACACGATTGAAGCTTATCAAAAGCATTTTCAGCGGTTGATACATTTCGATTATATCGCGTCCCTGAAAGGCAAAAACATTTAAAGTGAAATTAAGTAATACAATGGCCATTAGAAAGTAAAAGGTAAAGACCGCATTCTTTTGCCTAAGTGCAAAATGCACTTGATGTGTTATGCTTTTGTAATTCATTTTCAGCACTTCCCTTCAGTAAAAAAGCGGTAGTAACCTTACGGCTACTACCGCTTTTGGGCGTCACTTAACTATGCTTGCGAACAAGGTGGCCCATATATCGAGTAAGTGAGCCTTAGCCGGTGTAACTGACGACTGCGTTTGCTGCGGCGCTTGTGTTTCCTCTAAACTGGAAAGTTACAGGAGATGTGGACAAATACCCCTCCTTGATAGTGATCTTGGTATAATCCGAGTCTCCTTCGTCCAACGCATATATTTTGTCGGAAATTTCAGTCCCATTTTTGTTTGTCACTCGGCACTGAATTTTTCCAAAGAAATCTGCGCCGCTGTCGGGGTAAACGGAGTGGCAACGCGCTTTGACAGTCGAATAGTTTCCACTCCGAGTGGCATCGCCGGCAGTTACCCATGCCTGATCTTTGGGCAGATAGATGGACTGCTTATATGCAGCAAAAGTAGGAATTGCCATCACAAAAGCCATCGCCAGCACGGTGATAATGGTAGCCAGTTTCTTCATGTTCTTCATAAGAATTCTCCTTTCATTATGGATGGGCTTGCAAATAAATGATTTTTGTGTTTCACCTCCTTGAGTGGGAATAATCTACAACAAGAAGCATCGAAAGTTTGTTTTCTGATATATCTCCTTGTTGTTGCGACTGTCTTTCTATAATTGCTCTAAACTTTCTTGCGATCGTTAGTGGTACTCTGCTAAGTCATAACCGCTGGAATTGATAATGCCAAAAAATTATCGGTTAATTCATAATCGGTTAATTCAAAGAAAAACAAATTTTTAAGGGAAGCTCTTGAATTTGTCTATACCCCATAAACGAATGAACAAGGTCATTTTGGACAGTTAATTTTATAAAAATTATGAATAGCAAAAAACAACATCGCCATAGGAAATGGCGATGTTGTTTTAATAGCTAAATTCTTACTTGTGGTATGATTGGGCGACTTGCAAAACAGTAGCGCGCTGCGTAGGAGTCAATGGTTTCCATGCGTCCAACAGTTCTTTAAGTTCAGGAGTAACCTCAACCATATCAGAATCATCATCCGCAAAGAATTGCGAGAGCGTGATACCAAACGCTTTGCAGATAGATTCCAGCGTTGTAATAGTGGGAACATTGTTCCGTCGATAGATATTTGAAATGGTGGATTCATGTAGTCCAGACATTTGGGCAAGTCGATAATCAGTCCAGCCGCGTTCATCAAGGAGCTTATGCAGCTTTCCCAATACATCCATTTTCTCACCGCCCTTCTTACTTAACAGTTTACCCGACAAGTCGCAGGTAAAATACCTGCAACTTGTCGTGGTCTTACCATTATGTTAAACTGTAATTACACGACAGCTTAAAGGGAGAAAGGCGGAACTACAATGGAACTAACAGAAATCGAAAAACGGAAAAAAAGATGTTGCTTTACTGGCCATAGACCGGAAAAACTCAATATATCAGAAGAAATTGTGCGAGATAAACTGAAAAAGGCCGTTGATATGGCTATAGACCAGGGATTCCGAACATTTATTTGTGGGATGGCGCGGGGGTTAGATTTATGGGCTGGAAAGGAGGTGGTTCTACGAAAACAAACTAATTCGGAGATAAAGTTGATATGCGCTACTCCGTTTCCAGGATTTGAAAAGAAATGGAATCAGTACTGGCGAGATTTTTATTTTGAGCTTGTCGATATGGCGGATTATAAAGTTGCAATATGCCAAACATATACACGAAATTGCTTTCAGAAAAGAAATGAGTGGATGGTTACACATGCAGGGCTGGTGATTGCAGCATATAACGGAGAACCAGGGGGAACCAGAAATACCGTGCTATTTGCAAATAAATGTGGAGTCCCTGTCTACAACATTCTTAATAAGATAGATGGAAATTAAAATAAAATTGACTTGAGTGCTTTATTTCTCACAGAGAAAATGGGCGGCATTTTCTCTGTGAACTGTGGTCATCCGCTCTATCCCTTGAGCATAAATAAAGGCGAAAATAAAAGCAATGTAAAAATTGAAAAATAAAGGATATATGATTTGTTTTTAAAGTTCACGGCCAAGTCGCTGAGAAGAAGTGTGTGCTTTTTTAGTTAAAACACCATGATTCATTTCATGAACGGTGTCGCAAAGGGTATTGATATCTTCTAAGCTGTGTGAAATCAGTAAAATGGTCTTTCCCTTCTCTCGAAGCTGCAGTAGATAATTCCGCATTTCCGAGACACCATCATTATCCAGTCCATTCATTGGCTCGTCCAGCAATAAAATATCCGGATCTTCCATGATGGCCTGGGCAAGCCCTAAGCGTTGCTTCATACCAAGGGAGTATTTTCCAACCGCTTTTTTGTCATCTGGGTTTAGCCCAACGAAGGATATTGCAGCACAGATCTCGTCTCTTCCAATGCGTCCCCGCAGTGAGGCCAGGTATGATAAGTTTCGATAAGCACTGACCGAGGGCAGAAATCCAGGAGCCTCAATGATGGCACCAATGCTCTCTGGAAAATCCACATCTCTCCCAATGACTTTTCCGTCAATAATCACCTTTCCTTGATCCGGATGGATCAGGCCACAGATGGTTTTGATCAACACAGTTTTTCCTGAGCCATTTCGCCCAATGATTCCATGAATCTTGCCTTTCTCAAAGGAGACATTGATTTGGTGGAGTACAGTAACTCCCTTAAAGGACTTCGTAACATCCTGCACTTCAATAATTGATTCCATAATATTCCTCCAATTACTTGCTTTGCGGATTTGCTGCTGGATTATGCCGGCCCAGCCAGTACACGATGACAAGGTTCAGCACTATCAACAGAATCAAACTGAGTGCCACCGAAGAACTGCAGTTGTTCCCCGCTGCCTGCTCCATACCCCAGTAGGGCGGGAGAAAAAGGCTGATCGGTGGGTAAGCCATTCCAACCGCTAACAGACCGCACTCTATGAAAAGATAAATGATGACTGCTGCTCGGCTGGCAAACAGGATCATACCGCCGGCACAGAGGACTGCGAGAAGTGTGGTGTGCAGTGGGAACAGCACCGCAACCATACACCATTCTGCCCACATCAAATCCGAGCCAGAAATCAGGGACAGTAGGATCAGTGCAAAGAGAAAAAACACATAATTTATTACGACCACAGCAGCCAGCCGCATCAGCCACCAACTTCGTATGTTCTTGGAACGCAAGATGGTATATGTACTTAGTGTTCCGAGCTCTGGCATGAGGAAAAGAAGGCTTGCCGAGACGGGCGGAAGAACACATAAATTCCATTCCATAGTTTTCAGAATGTCCAGCCCGCCCGCGCCATCTTGGGCAGAAAATCCCATGAAGAACGACAGCGGAGAGCGGTGTCCACCCACAAGGAATAGCATAAGGGCTATTGCGGTAAGATAGCAGGTAAGTGTATGAAGGTCAAAGACCCGTGTAAATAGGCGTCCTTTCATTGCTTTGTCCCCACTGTAATACGGAAATCGTAACTGCGGATCGCACGGAGAATCAAAAGAAACAGGACCACAGCAGCGACAGCATAGATCAGGAACGACTGAGACAGTGTCAGGTATGCGATTTCCGCTTTTGAGCCGCTGACATTGTGGTACATGAGCAGGCTGTTCGCCAGAAGAGAAAACTTTCGGTAAGAATCAGTCAAAAACCCGATTGTCAGAATGTATCCTGCCACATGAACCAGTATAGCAGCAAGGTAACTGAGTACCTTAGAGATGCGTAGATTTAGCCAGAAAATGATGAGACTCATTACAAAAACATAGCACACACTAAGCAGGTAGCTTAATACGCAGGCTATGGCGGGTGTCAGTGTCATCAAATGCCCGTATGGAAAGGAAACCTGGTATTCCCAAGCCAGTTCAGGCGCCCGATTCTGAACAAGCACAGTGAGAGGCAAACTCCATACATTGGCGGCAAAGGCATTTTCTGAAATAAACAATGCCCCAGCAATAAACAGCACGAGATAATAGACTGCGCTGATGCCGAGCAAATAGAGAACCTTTCCAGCAACCCAGGTCTTGCGAGAAACTCGCAGAAGAGTGTATGTTTCGTTCTGGCTGGAAAATGGTATGTCGGACACCATCAGAACAGCACCCAGAAAAACGCAGGTAGCTGTATAGGTATCGGTATTGAAATAAATGAATGCCTCAAAAATTCCAATGGGTTCCCCCATGGCTTTTGAAAAATCCAACAGAGGAAACGCACTGATGATTTGAATAGTACAGCCCAAGATCAGTGCTAAGTACAGCCGTGGCGAAAGAAAGGCCTGGCGGAATTGATGTGCACAGATCTTAAACATCCCACAGCCTCCTTTCAAGCAGCTTCCAACATAAAATAGAGGCCAGCGCCAGCATCCCCAACTGGTACAACAGTGGAAAGGCTGGGAATGGAATGAAGTCTGTAGCTGGCATCAGAACATTGGCGGGGCTGAACAGTAACGGATCGCCCAATCGGTAGAGAATCAGGTGTGCACCGAAGAACAGTGCAAAAGGAGCGGCCAAGGCGATGTAGCGGTTCGGGATAAATGCGGAGACACATAGCCCGATCACAGACCAGGATGCACCAAACAGAAAAGCCAGCAGGAGCAGGAACAGCACCAGGAAAAGGCCGTTCCAGACAAACTGCAGTTCCCGATACACAGTTTCATCAAAGACTGTAAAATAGTTGATTCCCATCTGTTCACCAGTATTCGGCTTCCCATTTATAATCCAAACTATATCGCTGAGTAAAACGGGAAGAAAAACAGCCAACCCGCCGGAAATGCCGGAACAGAGTAAGGTCTCCTGAAGATAGCGTTTCCGCTCTACCCGACACAAAATTGCCTTGCAGTAACCGCTGTTGTAATCTTCACAAAATAGAGTGGATGCAGGCAGGACAGCCAGAATCGCAGCGAATATGCCAAACCCACCCAGGTCGTTTGCCTTAAAAATTGAGTCAAGAAAAGTCGTACACATGGCTTTTAGAGGAATCGGTTCATACGAAAGGCAGTAGGTAATCCAGTAATAAATCTGATTCCATAAAAGGAGGAATACTCCTACCATGATGCTGGCCAGCATCGGCCAGGAGAAAACACTAGTGTAAAGCCGAACTCGCAATGATTTACTCAAAAATTCATCCCTCGCTCTCCTTGAATCAGTTCCCCTGTGACCGCATTCACTGCCAGGACCCGCACGCGGTTGATCATCAAAGCATCATCATCCGATCCAATTTGAAAACGCCAAGCTGGGACAACAACCGCCTCTTGAGTTTCAGTCAGTGTTACAATGTATTCTAAAGAAATGGCGCCGACAGTAAGGGCATCTTCACCATAGAAATCAATAAGTGCGGCGTTTTCCCGCAAGATTGAAACTGCATCCTCAAGGGTAAGAAGGTCAGAGGAAATCGGCTGAGCTGTCAGTTCGTAAAAAGCGCCGCTAATTGTTTGGATGCCATTACTATCTACCCAGAAAGAAAGATCATTGTAACCGGTGATAGGCATTCCATCTACTGTACGCCGAAAGAAAATCTTATAGTAGGGGTGCCGACCTTGGTTGCCGTAAGGTAGCACTGTATCAGCGGTATAGTTACTCTGAGGAGCGATGGCATCTGTAATAGTGCTGCACAAAGAAATGACATCTTCTAGTGGGGTAGATACCCCACATTCTTCCGAGGTGGACAAAAGGTTATCGTCAAAGGGATAAAGGTTTACATCCCTGTATTGCAATGTAAAGATTTCCTCTCCAGGAACACTCTCTCCGGCCATGGCCATAGTGTGCTCATAAAGATAATAATCGCCGATTGCTTCAGAGTTGTGAAGTTCCCAGACATCGTTGCGCTGGTCGTAAACGGCCTTAGAAGCCCGCTCACCAAAAAACAAATTAAATAGCGTTTTACGCAGTTCGTCTGTAATTGGAAGCACCTCGTACTGATACTGCTGAACATTTTCGACGTTTTCGGTATTTACCCGAGCATTGAGAAGAATCTGCTTCCCATCAGCTGTGGTGATTCTGTCGTCCATAGTTGTTTCATTCACGCTGCGTACCAGCTCCATATTTGAATCTAAAATGGAGTCTATATCGCTGCCAGAATCTGCGCTATTCTCAATTGTATTGCTGGGCTGTGAGACAGAGGCGTCAGGGGTGCTGCTGGTTTCTGAGTTTGTGGGTTTGTCTGGAGCCGGCTGGCAGGCTGTAAGTAATAAAAGGCAAAGAAGCGCGCCGGTCCAGAACTTTTTCGTTTTTTTCATATACCCCTCCATAAAGCAGCAAGGAGTGATGAGAATTGCCATACAATCCCCACCACCCCTTGCGTTATTTGAAGTTATTTGGCTGCATCCGTGCTCCACTGGCCGCTTGTCTCAACACCGCGATTGACATCGTTGTAGTTGATGAGGGCACCAAGATAAAGACGAGAACCGATGGACGAAGACCCATAATAGGTGGAACCAAAGTTTCCGGTTCCGGAACGAGAGGTCGTATTGCTCACGAGCGCATAGTCCCACTCAGTCGCATTGTTGTTGAGCATTCCATAGGTGATGGCGTAGCGGTTGTTGGCGCGGCTGGTCACCGATACGACCCATTGGCGGTTGTAGAGGCGCTTCATACTGGACGAGGAGCAGCCGACCAGTTCATCAGTACCAATGTGGAAGTTATAGTACAGGACTTCACGATCACCGTCCGAGTACGCGAAAGCAGGGACGCATAGCGAAGAGACGATGGCGATAGCGCAAACGATAGAGAACAACATCTTCAGCTTTTTCATCTTAAATTCCTCCCTTTTATGAAAAAATGGGGTGTCACCTTGCCTCAAAGAAAAATCTTAAACCCATTGGAATCACCTCCTTATGAATATATCTCATTTGCATGTAGCCTGAATCGAATATCTAGGAAGTTTTTTTCCCGAAATGGTTACATCCACGGTTAGTTCGTAAGTTTTTCCTTTCGATACACCATATTTGCCGGTAAAATCTAAATCACCAGTAGACGAATCAGTCCATGTTTTTATACACTGAGTTCCCTGCCATAATTTAATGGTAGCATCAATTGAATCAGAAGATTTGTCAGCAATTACGAGTACTGAACAAATAGCAGTTGTCCCATTAAATGATATAGAAGGCACAACTGGTGCCACGCGCGGTGAAGCAGCATAGGCTGTAGTAGAGAAAAGTAAAAGGAAAGCGAAAATAATTGGGATAATATGTTTTTTCATAAAAATAACCTCCTTCATACGCTTATATCCCTATAAACGCATGAAGGAGGTTATTTTGGACACTGAATTTCAAAAATTAAGGATTATTTTTTTTGACACTTTCTGCAATTTTTATCAATGTTTCCTCTGGAAATGCTCCGGTAATACAGAAACACATATCATCTTCTGCCCAAACGAGGGCATTGGCATCCAAAGCCTGAGTGGCTTGATAAAAATCAGCCAAAGTATTACCCATTTGAACAGAATGCATTTCCTTATAATCCGAAGAAAGAAACATACTTAATGCATCAGCTTCTTTTAAAGATAAAAAAGTCAAACGCATCCCAGAATCATTCTCATAGATTATGTGTGTTTTTTCAGGTGCAACATTGCATTTAAGCATTGAAAAGCCGTCAGGCAACCATGTGGGGGAGTATTGAGTATCTATGTTGTCTGCTTGGCCGCGTCCCAAAAATTTATATTCAATGTATGTTTCGTATTGTTCACGCACCCATGCAAAAAAAGCAGTCCGTGCTTCTGCGTCAACAGTCAGCCAAGTGCTACTGGCGAGAGCAACAATAAGAACAAAGCAGGCTGCATATTTAGGTAACTTATAGACTACGGGGTGTTTTGCTCTACGAAAAATACGGCGCATCTTTTTTTGAAACGATGGAGAAAAATTATGTTCACATTCGGCAGGAGCGGGGAGCGAATCCCTGATTATTTGATCCGCTTCCATCGCTGCTTTTTTTAGCATTTCTTCGCTTATCATAGGATTCCCGCCTCCTCACATAGTTTTTTGAGCTTATTTTTGGCTCGTTGATCCAGTTTAATTGCAGCTGGTAAGGACAATCCTAATATTTTTGAAATTTCCCTGACAGTATATCCTTGATGGTATCGTAGCAAAATCATCTCACGGTACCTAGCAGGCAATTTTAAGATACATTTTGTCAAATCACTGGCGCTGTCGTATTGCACAGAAATGCCATGTGTTTCGTCGATTAGTTCGACAGTTTGCCGCTTTTGCTGCTTTCTATACTGATCGATAGATTGATTTTCAACTATAGTAACGATGTAGCTATGAGTTTTTGGACACATAGGCTCGTCAATTTTTTTAATATTTTCCGCAATTTTAATAAATGCCTGATGGACCGCATCTTCAGCGTCCTGCTCGTTATGTAATATGTCAAAAGCAACATGAAACATAAGACCCTTATATTCCAGATAGAGTTGTTCAAATTTTGACCGCTCTTCTGGAGTTTCGATTATTTGTAAGTAAACTATCATAGTGCGAATCCCCCGGTTAATATCGCTTCTATTCTACCATGCTTTAAGCAGACCCAACAAGTAGGAAAGAGTGTTTGTTTGATCCGCAAAATTTGTATCATGGCAGAATACGCTAATAGAATGGTGTGGCGCTGGTTAATACCATGCCATCAGGAATGGATGAAATAAAGTGGTGCTGCAAAATTACCAGTACAACATTGATTTTTTGAACTTCTGTTGAGAAAGGCGTCATCCAGGCGTAAAGGATATGTATAAAGCAAAAAAAGGAGGCAACTACCTATGTTGATTGGTGTCGATCATGGCAACAAGCAAATCAAAACCGTCCACTGCAGCCCGTTTGTTTCCGGTCTGCAGCAGAGCATTACAAAACCCTTTGGCCAGAGCCTGCAATATCGGGGCAATTACTACACGCTCTCCAACGAGCGTATCCCGTTCCGGAAGGACAAGACGGAAGATGATCGTTTCTTTGTTCTTACGCTGATCGCCATTGCGGAGGAACTGGAGACTCGCCACATCGGCAAGCAGGAGCTCTA
>ENA-ORUU01001696-ORUU01001696.1-human-gut-metagenome-genome-assembly--contig:-NODE-1696-length-10638-cov-2.43683_pt1 | contig 10638 bp, 8 predicted proteins | sample MGYA00242085_ERZ509221 | MGnify/ENA primary metagenome ERZ509221 (study PRJEB26280, sample SAMEA2338809) | human gut metagenome | biome: human gut; feature: human-associated habitat; material: faeces... | reverse complement strand
GATGAATCCAAATACGAGATCATTTCTATGAAAGAAGCAGGAGTAGACATTGACATTGTAGAAGATGGAAAAACATTTGAAGAAAATGCGTTGATCAAAGCAAAAGCAGTGATGGAAGTCACAGGACAGTTAACACTTGCAGATGATTCAGGATTAGAAATTGATGCACTAAATGGAGAACCTGGAATCTATTCTTCCAGATATCTTGGAGAAGATACTTCTTATGTGAAGAAAAACAGTGTGATCCTTGAAAGATTAAAAGATGTACCAGAAGAGAAGAGAAGCGCGAGATTCGTTTGTGCGGTCGCAGCTGCATTTCCAGATGGACAAACGAAGGTGATTCGTGGTACTATGGAAGGGATTATAGGATATGAGATCAAAGGAGAGAATGGATTTGGATATGATCCGATCTTCTATTTACCACAATATGGGAAGTATAGTGCCGAACTGAGCAGTGATGAGAAGAATGCGATCAGTCACAGAGGCGAAGCACTGAGACGTATACGAGAAGTTTTGTAAATAAAACAAGGAGAAAGTTTATGAGGATATTGGTGATCAGTGATTCCCATGGACGCAATGATGATATCGAGGGAGTTTTAAAACAGGTAGGCGACATCGATATGATGATCCATTGCGGAGATGTGGAACGTGGAGATTCATACATACGAGAAATAGCGGACTGCCCAGTAGTTATGGTCGCAGGCAACAATGATTACTACTTAGATCTGCCAAGCGAAGAAGAAGTGAGAATTGGCGATTATAAAGTATTAGTGACTCATGGACATGGCTATTATGTAAACTCAGGTGTGGATTATTTAAGAGAACATGCTTTGGAATATGGATATGATGTTGTAATGTATGGACATACTCATGTGCCATATATTGAAATTGGGGATGATGTAACGATCCTGAATCCAGGAAGTATATCTTATCCTCGTCAGCCAGGAAGAAAGCCAACATTTCTTATCATGGAGATTGACGAAGAAGGACAGGCACATTATGCCCATGGATATTACAAAGAACAGTTTGACGAATTAATGCTATAATATGAATGATGGAAGTATCGTAGGTGGTATTTCCATCTTTTTTCTGCGATAGGTTTGATTTGATAAGATAAGAAAGGGATGACAATGAAGAAAAAAGATATCATTGAAGGAAAGATCATAAAGACAGAATTCCCAAATAAGGGAACATTTATCTGCGAAGATCAGAAAGTTACAGTCAAAGGTGTCATTGATGGGCAGACGATCAAAGGGCAGGTTACCAAGAAGAGAAAAAGTGGCTGTGTGGTAAGATTGTTAGATGTATTAGAGAAATCTCCATTAGAAGATGCAAAACCAGTCTGTCCACACTTTGGAATATGCGGTGGATGTTTTTATCAGACGGTATCTTATGAAAACCAGTTAAAGATCAAAGAGGGAATGGTACGTGATCTGTTAAAAGATTATGTCAATGATGATATATGGGAAGAAATTAAAGGAAGTCCCAAAGTGCATGGGTATCGCAATAAAATGGAATTCTCTTTTGGGGATGAGGTAAAAGACGGTCCATTAGCATTGGGAATGCACAAAAAGAACACATTCCATGATATTGTAAACATCACAGACTGCCAGATTGTAGACAATGATTACAATCTGATCGTAAAATGTGCATTAAATATCGCACAACAGATGGAGCTGCCATTCTATCATAAGATGCGTCATGAAGGATATTTCAGACATTTAGTTGTAAGAAGAGCAGAAAGTTCTGGAGATATTTTGGTAAATATTGTAACGACATCGCAGGTAGAAGCAGATCTTACCAAACTTCGAGATGCATTATTAGAATTACCATTGAGTGGAAAGATCATTGGGATTCTTCATACAACAAACGACAGCCTTGCAGATGTGGTACAGGCAGACAAAATAGATATTTTATATGGACAGGATTATTTCTATGAGGAAATTTTAGGATTAAAATTCAAGATTTCACCATTTTCATTCTTCCAGACAAACACATTAGGGGCAGAGGTACTTTATAAGACTGCCAGAGATTTTGTTGGGGAGACAAAAGATAAAGTGATCTTTGATCTGTATAGTGGAACTGGAACGATCGCGCAGATGTTAGCACCAGTTGCTAAGAAAGTTGTTGGAGTCGAGATCGTTGAGGAAGCGGTAGAGGCAGCGAAAGTCAATGCAGAATTAAATGGATTGGATAATTGTGAATTTATTGCAGGAGATGTATTAAAGGTTGTGGATGAATTAGAAGATAAGCCAGACTTTATCGTACTTGACCCTCCTAGAGATGGAATCCATCCAAAAGCGATTCAGAAGATTATTGATTTCGGGGTTGAACAGATGGTATATATCAGTTGTAAACCGACAAGTCTTGCGAGAGATCTGGAAGTGTTTGAGGCAGCAGGATATAAAGTTAAGCGAGCTACAGCGGTAGATCAGTTCCCGAATACGGTTCATATCGAGAGTATGGTGTTGATACAAAAGGACAATATCTAAAAATCCTTGAATTTAAGCGGTTTGTGAAGCATTTTAGTTTTAAGAAAATAAGTGAAAGTAAATCATCGGACAGATGATAAATTATAGGGATACTTTAATTACAAAGTATCTCTATTTTTTTATACAAAATTTATAAAGAAGGAGAATTGAATACACGTTGTGATATGTTTTTGCGATATTCAGAAGGCGATATTCCTTTTGTCTTTTGAAAAACACGGCTAAAATACAGAGGATTGTCATAACCAATAATCTGTGCGATTTCATTGATATTATATTGTGTATTTTGAAGTAACGCCTCTGCATTATATATTCTTTTTTTTAGAATATACTGTTTTGGTGTAATCCCAGTGTATAATTTAAAATTACGGATAAACCAACTAGTACTAAAATGATTTTCTTTGGCATAATCATCAATATTAATTGGTTCATTATAATGTTCACAAAAGTAAGAGATTGCGTTATCTATTTCTTCGAAAGCATGTGAATTATCAGAATTGAGAGATGATTTAAAATGTCGCTGAAGTTTGATAAAAATCTGTCGTAAATATATTTCAAGCATTTCTTCATAACCATCTTGGCACATTTGCAATTCTTTTATCATAGAACGAAACAGATTTTGATATTCTGCACCGGATCCACAGTGAAAAACTTTTTTATTAGTAAGTCCATAAGAACGAAGCAGGTTCGTGACATTGTTTCCAGTAAAGTGAACCCAGTAAACTTCAGTTTGATCTTTTGCGTAATATTCGTATTTTTGTGGTTCTTTTGGACGATATAGAACCATATGACCAGCATGAACAATAGTTTCTTCATCATTGTTATCAAAATGAAAATGTGCTTTTCCAGCAGCAATATAGAGTAATTGAAAATCTAGTCTACCACGAGGTCGCCATGTGGGGAGTTGGGGACGTGTATATAATTTATAAGTTCCACACATAGTTATGACAAGAGGTTTGGATTTGTCTTTTCGGTCAATGGTCGAATTGTTTAGATATGCATTATTTGTATACATTATAGCTCCTTACATATAGAATGAATCGAAAATATGAAAGATCGATGCAAAAATTCACTTATATTTACTATATGATTTTATCATTTTACAGCTATACTGTCTATTTTAATTTGAAATGATAAAAAATATTTCTATATTTATGTAAATTTGATAGAATTTCAATGAAAGTTCAAAAAAGTGTATGTTAAAAATAATAAAAAACAAAAAAATATATACATTTTTTTGTTGATAGTGTTGTTTTGTGTATGTTTTGAATAATTTATGAAATGGCTTCTGATGATAAATATATATATACTATGTATAAAGAAATTGAAAAACATTAGGGTAAATGAAAGGAGAAATTTTACATGGGAGAAAAGAGATACCTAAAATGGTATAATAAATTGGGGTATGGATCAGGAGATTTGGCAGGAAATATGGTATATGCATTCCTCTCTTCATTTGTTATGTTGTATCTGACAAATACGGTAGGCTTAAATCCGGGAATTATTGGAACTTTGATTATGGTATCTAAGTTGTTTGATGGAGTCAGTGATATATTCTTTGGTACAATGATTGATAAAACAAAAAGTAAACTTGGAAAAGCAAGACCATGGATGCTATATGCATACATAGGATGTGCTGTTACATTGGTAGCAAACTTTGCAATTCCTGCAAGCCTTGGAAGAACAGCTCAGTATGCATGGTTCTTTATCGCTTATACAATGTTAAACGCCGTATTCTTTACTGCTAATAATATTGCGTATGCATCCTTAGTTACATTTTGTACAAGAAATAGTAAAGAACGTGTAGAGATGGGATCATTCCGTTTTATTTTTGCGTTTTCTACAAGTTTAATTATTCAATCTGTTACAGTTCAGTTTGTTCGTGCATTAGGTAACGGAGCATCTGCATGGAAAACAGTAGCAATTATTTATGCAGTAATTGGATTGATTGTAAATACTATTTCTGTATTTTCAATCAAAGAGCTTCCAGAGGAAGAATTAGCAAAAGACAAAGATCAAGAAGAAAAATATAGCTTAATAGAAGCAGCAAAACTGTTAGTTTCTAATAAATATTATCTTATGATTTGTGGTACTTATGTTTGTCAGCAGATATATACTGCAATGTTAAATATGGGAATTTATTATATGATCTATATTTTGAAAAATGAAGATTTATATTCTGTATTTTCATGGGCAATCAATATTCCAGTTATTATTGCAGGATATATGGGAAGTGTTCCACTTATGATTGTTTTTACTGCAGTAGCAGCACTTGGAATGGCACCATGGCAAGGAGATATGGGAGCGGTTGTCGCAAGCTGTTCTGAATATACATGGCTTACAAAAGGTAAACATATTGATGGAACAATGTACTCATGTACATCTTTTGGAACAAAAATTGGTGGTGGTATTGGAGTTGCTCTTTGTGGATGGCTACTTGATATCAGTGGATTTGTAAAAACATCAGCAGTACAGCCAACATCATGTATCAATATGCTTCACGTTATGTACTTATGGATCCCAATGTTATTATCATTATGTATTACATTTATTATGTCAAGAATGAATGTGGAAGGAGCAAACGAGAAACTGAGAGCACAAATGGAGTCTGCTGAATAATAGTTGATAGATGGAGAAAAAGAAAAATTAACAGAAGCCACAACGATAGGATATAAGAAGATTATTGACCTACGAAAAGTTGAGACAGATGCACTTGAAAATCATATTGAAGATAGGGGGTGCATGGAAAGTGAGGGAAATTATGAACGCTGATATGAAATGGCTGGATAATCCAGAAATATTTCGAGTAAATCAATTAGATGCACACAGTGACCACAATTATTATATCAGTTATGAAGATATAAAGAAAAAGGAAAATCATTTACAGCAGTCACTAAATGGACAATGGGAGTTCAATTTTAGCAAAAATGTAATGAGTAGACCAGAAAAGTTTTATGAAGATAATTTTGATGCATCTAATTTTGATAAAATCATGGTCCCAGGACATATTGAATTAGCTGGATATGATAAAATCCGCTATATCAATACAATGTATCCTTGGGAAGGAAAAGAGTACCATAGAGGTGCTTATAGTATGGAAGGTACTGGAGATGAGGCTGGAATGTTTTCAGAAGCGGAATATAATCCAGTTGGTTCCTATATAAAAAAATTTGATTTAGATCAACAGTTGTGTGGAAAAAGAATCCGTATTTGCTTTGAGGGTGTAGAAGAAGCAATGTATGTATGGTTGAATGGTCAGTTTGTTGGATATGCAGAGGATAGTTTTACGCCATCTGAATTTGACCTGACGCCATTTATTAAAGAAAAAGAAAATGTATTAGCAGTACAGGTTCATAAAATGAGTACAGCAGCATTTTTAGAGGATCAGGATTTCTTCCGTTTTTTTGGGATTTTTAGAAATGTTACATTAAAGGCAGTACCAGATGTTCATATGGAAGATGTATGGTTTCAGCCAGTCTTAAATAAGAACAATAAAAGTGGAAAAATATCAGTCATTATGAAAGTATCCACACAAAAAGAACAGAAAGTAAATGCCCGATTTATTTTAAGAGATAGAGAAGGTGTGAAACTGGTAGAAGCAAGTACATTGTTAGAAAAAAATAATGGAGAACTTATCGGAACGATTGAGACAAACGTAGAAAATATAAAATTATGGGATAATCATAATCCATATCTGTATCATGCGTACGTGGAATTAACAACACTGAATAATGAGTTATTAGAAGTAATTCCATATGATATAGGATTTAGAAGAATCGAAATCATCGATAAGGTAATGTATCTAAATGGAGAACGACTGATTATTACAGGAGTGAACCGTCATGAATGGAATCCAAAGACAGGAAGATGCATTGGAATGGAAGAAATGAACGCTGACATGGATTGTTTACTAAGAAACAATATTAATGCAGTGCGTACTTGTCATTATCCAGATCAGATTCCATGGTACTATCTGTGTGATGAAGCTGGAATTTATATGATGGCAGAAACAAATTTGGAAAGTCATGGAACTTTCCAAAAACTTGGTGCGATTGAACCATCCTGTAGTGTTCCTTGCTCTATTCCACAGTGGAAAGAAGTAGTACTTGATCGAGCAAGAAATAATTTTGAGACATTTAAAAATCATACATCAGTTTTATTCTGGTCTTTGGGAAATGAGTCTTATGCTGGAGATAACATTGAAGCTATGAATGACTTTTTTAAAGAGAAGAAAGATGGAAGGCTGGTTCACTATGAGAGCTCTTTCTATAATAGGGCATATGAAGATACAATTTCTGATATCGAGACTAGAATGTATGCAAAACCAAAAGAAGTAGAAGAATACTTAAATAATGATCCAAAGAAACCTTATATTTTATGTGAGTTTATGCATGATATGGGAAATTCAATGGGTGGACTTGGAGACTACATGAAACTTATTGATAAATATGAAATGTATCAAGGTGGATTTATATGGGATTTTATTGATCAAGCAATTTTAGTAAAAGATCATGTAACAGGAAAAGAAGTTCTACGCTATGGAGGAGACTTTGATGACAGGCCATCAGACTACGAATTCTCAGGAAATGGAATCGTATTTGCTGATCGAAAAGAAAAACCAGCAATGCAGGAAGTGAGGTATTACTATGGCTTATACAGATAAAAGTAAATTAAGAGTTGTATATGGTGATTATACACTTGGTGTACATGGCAAAGAATTTAATTATATATTTTCTTATGCACAAGGTGGATTAGAATCTATAGTAAAAAATGGATATGAATGGTTATATCGCTGTCCAAAGCCTACTTTTTGGAGAGCCTTGACAGATAATGATCGAGGAAGTAAATTTCATATTAAGAGTGGAAGCTGGCTTTCAGCCGATATGTTTATCGATTGTAAAGATGTTCAGGTTTTTATGGATGGTGAAGTACAAAAAATATATGCACCAGATAATAATAGTTATGAAGGAGATGTTTCAGCTGATGAGATCATGGTTCAATATACTTATGAAACAATCAATACTCCTTCTACAACGGTTGTTGTAACATATACGGTAGATATTACAGGAAAAATTCAGGTGAATGTGCATTATAATGGTGTTAAAGGATTACCTGAATTCCCAGTCTTTGGTATGAGGTTTGTTATGCCAACGTTGGCAGATAAATATTTATATAAAGGATTATCAGGAGAAACTTATCCAGATAGAAAAGCAGGAGCAATAGAAGGAGTCTATGAAGTTTCTGATTTGAGCCTAACACCATATCTTGTTCCACAGGAATGTGGTATGAGAATGGATACAGAATGGGTAGATATTGTAAGACATACGAGTCTCGATAATAGCAGGACAGAATATTCATCTCAAACACTTCGTATTGAGAAAAAAGATGAGCCATTTGCTTTTTCATGCTTACCTTATACAGCATCTGAAATTGAAAATGCATTGCATCATGAAGAATTGCCACCAGCAAGAAGAACGATTCTTTGTATTTATGGAGCAGTTCGAGGTGTTGGAGGCATTGACAGTTGGGGCAGCAATGTAGAAGATGAATATTGTATCAGTGCAGAAGAAGATATAGATTATTCATTTACTATCTGTTAAGCAAAGTAGGGACACATATGAATGTTAAGATTACAAATCAATATAATAAAGATAAAATTTGTTTAATATGCATATTTTGTCTTTATATATATAAACAACTCAAATATTTTTATTATGCCTTGAACATTTTGTTCAGGGCATTTTTAATGAAGACGATAGATAACCGAAAAAAAGATTAAAAGAAATTTTTAACCTGAATCATTAATATATCATAATTTTTTATTTGCAATAGTAATTTCTGGGGGATAGTTTGCAAAACCAACTTCCAGAATATCAATGAAATATAAAAAGGTATTTCAATATATGAAAGGACAGGATTATATGAACTATGAACGAAACTTGTGAGATAGAAAATAATGTTATAGTTTTTCGTTGCAAAAAATTTGTGCTAAAATAGATATCAGAAAGAAAAATGGAGGACAATAATATGATTTCATTTGCAAGTGACTATATCGCAGGGGCACACCCGGTAATTATGCAAAGATTACTAGAAACAAACATGGAAAACTTAAGCGGATATGGAACGGACCAATATTGTACGCAGGCAAAAAAAAAGATCAAACAGGCATTTCAATGTCCAGATGGAGAAGTCTTTTTCTTAGTTGGAGGTACACAGACAAATCAGGTGATCATCAGCACAATGCTTGCTCCTTACGAAGGCGTGATCGCAGCTAAAACAGGACATGTCAGTGTGCATGAAGCAGGTGCGATTGAATATAGTGGACATAAAGTGATCGAATTAGAAGAAAAGGACGGAAAATTAGCAGCAGAAGATATTAAGAAATGTATCGAAGATTTTTATTCAGACGATAATCACGAACATATGGTATATCCGGGAATGGTTTATATCTCATTTCCTACAGAATACGGAACATTGTATTCAAAACAGGAACTAACAGAGATCTCAAATGTCTGCAGAAACTATGAAATTCCATTATTCATTGATGGGGCGAGATTAGGTTACGGAATTGAAAGTAAAGAAAATGATCTGAGACCAGAAGAAATTGCAGAACTATGTGATGTATTTTATATTGGGGGAACCAAAGTAGGAGCATTATGTGGAGAAGCAGTCGTATTTCCACATCATAATACACCAAAACATTTTGTGACACAGATCAAGCAAAGAGGCGCATTATTAGCTAAAGGAAGATTGCTGGGAATCCAGTTTGATACCCTGTTTACAGACAATCTTTATTTTGAAATTAGTAAACATGCGATTGAGATGGCAGAGAAATTAAAAGAAGTCTTCCATAAGAAAGGATATACATTCTTTTTAGAGTCTCCAACGAATCAGCAGTTTATCATCCTTGAGAATGAGAAGATGAAAGAACTGAGCGAGAATGTAGAATTTGGTTTCTGGGAGAAATACGATGATAACCATACGGTTGTGAGATTTGCAACAAGCTGGTCAACGGATGAAAATTCGATCGATCAGCTGGAAGAATATCTGTAATAAATTTTATTATAGAAGAAATGCAGTTTTGTATGTAGGAGATGCAGAACTGCATTTTTGTTTTATAGGAGAATTTTATGAACGAAAAGTAAAAAAAGTTGATGGATAAATATAGAAATGATATAATGAAAATATGGTAGGTTAAAACAATAAAGGCAAGATAGGAAAGGAAAGTTAACTATGAAGAAATTTTTATCTATGACAGTGTTACTTCTGATCATCGTACTTGCAGGATGTCAGAAGGATCAGACAACAAAGTCAAAGCAGAAGACGAATACAAATGATGCAAAAGTTGTAAAAACAGAGAAACTAGAGACAATGAGCTACGAGAATTTTTACGAGAATCTAAAAGAGGAAGAATGGAACGACTTGGATATCATACAAGTTGCTGATCAGAAAATCACAGCTGTGATAGGTAATTACTTTCTTGTGCTGAATGAGAACAAGAAGAATCATACATATAAGATCAATAAGATCATAGATTTGCATCCATATGGAATGAATTATTATTATAAGGAAGAATCAACAATGTTTTATCCATCCAAAGATGGAGAAAAATATCTAATTTATAATGAATGCAGATATAATTCAAAAGATCAAACAATCAATGCTAAAGATGATAAAGAACTTAAGAGTATAGTCATTGATTTAAAGAGAGATGAGGTAACATACCGAAAGGGAAATCATCTGGAAAATTTGAAGAAGAAGGAAGGCGTATCCGAAAATAATTATCCAAAGATAGCAAAATTTTCAAAGGATATGAAGCAGTATGCAAAAAAGAAAAAATATGAGCTGATGACAAACTTCTATTTAAAATCAGGAAAAGACAGATTCTGGGTAATGAAACCATTCTATGAAGAAAATATTTTAGAAGGCAGGATTTTTAGATATCATGAAGGAAAAATACAGTTCGTATTTAAATTTCGAGAACCATAAATATAACGTATCTATTATAAAATGAAAAATGCCATCCATATATTGTAGCTTTGATAAAGAAAAACACAATATATGGATGGCAAAAATAATTGTCGAAAAAACATAAAAAAGCTGTTGACATACTGTATACAGCTATGGTAAGATAATCAACGTCGCTGAA
>ENA-ORUU01001690-ORUU01001690.1-human-gut-metagenome-genome-assembly--contig:-NODE-1690-length-10672-cov-2.41349_pt1 | contig 10672 bp, 9 predicted proteins | sample MGYA00242085_ERZ509221 | MGnify/ENA primary metagenome ERZ509221 (study PRJEB26280, sample SAMEA2338809) | human gut metagenome | biome: human gut; feature: human-associated habitat; material: faeces... | reverse complement strand
ATGTAATCAGTACGGAAGGTGTGGGAACAGAGTTTATCTTTACTCTGCAAAAAAGTGTCAGTGAAAATTAAAGAGAGTATAAAGTATGAAAAAGAGGCTGTAATAAAAACAGCCCCTTTTATACTTTATACAGATACTTCCATCATCACTCTGCAATTTTTCACGTTACATGCAATCCCATATTTTAAAATTTTATGAACTCCATACTGGTGCAAAGCTTCTGTATATCTTTTATCCACAATCTGCTTCAACGCTTTACGACACTCTTGCCCTATCTCTGCATATTTTACCTCAAGTACAATACCCACATCTGCATCATCAATAAAAATTTGTATATCGCTGAAGCCATCTCCCGACTCCCTGTTTGATACCACAGACCATCCCTCTTTAAAGCCCAAAATCCCCAAAAGAATACCATGATAAAAATTCTCTTTCGTAGGTTTTTGAACAAACGTATCTCTTACACTGACTGTCTTTCGCATATATTCTGTAAATATCTTTTCCACTTTTTCCGCTTCTCCGTACAGAAGTGCATTGCAGAAATCGTTTAGCATGTTTCCATCCTTTTCCACATTCTCTTTAAACAGTATAAGAATATGCTCTGTAATAATATTGCGAATTTCTCGATTAGGAATAGCCAAATTATATCGATTTCCGTCTGCTTTTCCTCTCTGTGTAAGATATCCTGTCATAAACAATGCGCTCCAAAGGTTCTCCATAGAAGAATATAACTCTTTATATGTTAAATTTTGCTTTATTTCTTTTTGTACAGTTCCTCCATTCACCAACTGCTCCAGTTCTAACCTAGTCACACTTTTCTCATTTCCCACATTATTGATAAAATGATTTAAAACATCATTCCCGCTGGTATTTATCCAATAATTTTCCGGAGGTAAAGTTGGATTATTAAGATGACTGCTGCAATAGTTAATAACATCCCATGGACAATATACATCTAAGTCCCCAAAACGATATCCATCATACCACTGTTTGACAATTTCATAATGCGTATCCTGATTGTAATAATGCAGAATTTCTCTTACCTCTTCATCTGTAAAACCAAAATATTCATCGAAATCAACATCTGTTATAGAATATACTTTAAAATTATTCAATCCTGTAAAAATACTCTCTTTTGCTATACGCAGACATCCCGTCAAAACTGCAAACTTCAAACTGTCATTAGTTTTCAGCACATTTTCAAGCATATTTCTAATAAGAAGTACCATCCTATCATAATAGCCATTTTCATTTGCCTTTGCCAAAGGTACATCATACTCGTCAATCAGAACGATGACCTTTTCACCATAATAAGTCTCCAGTAGTTCTGTAAACTCCTGTAAACTGTTTGTTAAAGTATCTTCTTCCATTTTTCTGTTAAGGAGTTCAGAAAAAATCTCTTGATACTCTTTTTCAAGATATTCTATTCTCAAAAAGGACCTCAAGCGCCTTGCTTCTCGATTAATAATTTTAACAAGCTGTGCTTTTGCTTTATCAAAATTTTCTGCATTCACACTTTTAAGGCTAATAGAAATCACAGGAAATTTTCCCATATATTGCTCACATAACTCTTTATTCTTCGCAATATAAAGCCCATCAAACAACGTCTGATTTGTTCCGATTTCAAAAAAACAGCGAAGCATACTCATGCTCAATGATTTTCCAAAGCGTCGAGGTCGGGTAAATAAATTTACTTCTCCCCATTGCCCAAGTAATTGTTCAATCAATTTTGTTTTATCTGCATAGTAAAACCCTTCACTGCGTATTTTTTCAAAATTTTCAATTCCTATGGGTAATTTTAATAATCCTGACATTCTTCACACTCCTTTCTGAAAACACTTTTCCAGAATTCATCCGTGTATCATTTACTTCCATTCATATTTTGTCAGATGCCCCTCTAACCTCATGTGGTCAAAGTTATTCTGACGAAGCGCCTCATACAGCACAATGGCAACAGAATTACTCAAATTCAAAGAGCGAATATCCCCAATCATGGGAATTCGGATAGCTGTTTCCTGATTTTCCAGCAAAATTTCTTCCGGAATGCCTGCGCTTTCCTTTCCGAACATAATATAGCAGTCTTCTTCATATTCTACGTCTACATAAGTCTTCGGTGCCTTTGTAGTTGCCATGTAAACCTTTGCGCCGGGATTTCTGTCCAGAAAATCCTGATAATTGATATACGTTGTTACATCTAAGTCCTTCCAGTAATCCATTCCTGCTCTTTTTAATGCTTTTTCATTTAGCTGAAATCCCAAGGGCTCAATAAGATGCAGTCTTGTTCCTGTTGCAACGCAGGTTCTTCCTATATTCCCTGTATTTGCCGGAATTTCAGGCTCAAATAATACAATATTTAATTTTGCCACTTTTCTTTCCTCCGAATATTTTCCACCTACTGATAGATTTTATACAATTCATCACTCTGCGGTTTATCTAAATAACGGGTATCTTCACCGTTTCTTAAAATTCTGTCGTTTCCGTCTGTCGCTTTACCTACTACGGCAGCCTCAATACCAGCCTGTTTTAGCTTTCTTACAAGTCCGTATCCGTCTTTTGCGGCAATCATCATAGAACCGCTGGACATTAAAATATAAGGATTTAATCCTAGCACTTCACAGACCTCTACGGTTTCCTGACGAATAGGAATTTCTTTTAAATCAATGTCAAGACCCACACCGGAACCGCTTCCCATTTCCCACAGAGCGCCAAATACACCGCCCTCGGTAATATCGTGCATAGCAGATACGCCCCACTCTGCGGCAATTTTTGCCTCCGGAATAACGGAAAGATATTGGTCGAATTTTTTTGCAGTCTCCACAAAAGGCGGCGCAAAATGCTCCAAAAGCAAGCTTTCTTTTTCCTTTGCCGCAATAGAAGTCCCTTCCAGACCAATCCATTTTGTCACCACAATATCATCTCCGGGCTTTACTGAAGCTGTGGTAAGCACATTTTCTTTTTTCATTTTTCCTACACCTGTAAGAGAAATCAACGTCTGCTTTACCACATCCGTAACCTCTGTGTGTCCGCCCAAGACCTCCATATTCAGCTCTTTACAGGTCTTTTCCACATCCTGCATTATCTCCTTTAGCTGTGCTTCCTCTGTGTCAGGTGTTAAAAGCATTGTCAGCATAATTCCCACAGGCTCTGCACCGGAAGCTGCTAAATCATTGGCTGTAATGTGAACACTATGTCCTCCGATATCCTTCGTTGTCCCTGTAATCGGGTCACAGGACAGTACAAAAACTTCCCCTTCTTCAAGCTCCATTACCGCACAATCCTGTCCCACGGCAGGTCCTACTAAAACCTCATTTCTGCGATGCCCTACCTGCTTTAAAACAGAGCGAATTAGCACAGGCTCCGGCAATTTTCCTATCTTCATGTTCTGACCTCCATTGCTGTATATATCAACTGTATCATCCAAAAGCATACATTGCCATAGGAATTACCATTGCCAAAATAATCAGTCCTGCCAGTATCGCAGCAAATATTCTGTTCCTTTTTGATTTTTTCATATTCATCATATCTCTTTACCTCACTATTTTCCCGTAGGTACTCAATATCTTATCAATTTCTCGAGATGCCTCGTTTTTTGTAAGACTGTCAATTTCCACATTCAGCTCTATTCTATGATATTTTATTAAATCCTGCAAGTAGCGTTTTTGCGCCGCTGTTACAGGACCTTGCTTCTTTACTTTATAGATAAGTGCATTTGGTACAAAAAGCTTTGGCTGCTTCTCTTCAAATTCTTCCCGTAATCTCTCATATAAAAGATACGTGGTTCTGGCATCCTCCAATGCCCTGTGCGCATCCTTTTGAGGAATTTCATAGTGCATGCGGAGATTTTGCAGACTCCTGCTTGGAAGCTCAGGCAGAAGCGCTCTTGCCAGCTTCAAGGTGTCCATTCCCTTTTTCTCAAATACCATTCCCGCATTCACTGCCTGATGCTTTACGAAACTGTAATCAAACATCAGATTGTGCCCCAAAAGAGGTAATTCTTCGCAAAAATCCAACAATTCCCCTAACGCCTGTGCAATAAGAGGTTTTCCCTGTACCATATCGTTGGAAATCCCCGTAAGCTCTGTAATCCTGTCAGGAATTTCCATCTGGGGATTTATCAGCGTTCCGTATTCACCTACAACCTCTTTATTCCGCACCTTTACAGCGCCGATTTCTATAATTCTGTCCTTAGAAGGCTCTAAGCCTGTGGTTTCTAAGTCCAGCGCAACGTATTCCATCATAATTTCTTCCTGCTTTTCTTTTGTTTTTCCTTATATTCCTTACAATATTCTGTCAAAAAGCACTCCTCACATTTCGGTGAACGTGCAAAACAAATCTGCCTTCCAAAAGTAATAATCTGAATATTATAAAGTATCCAATGCTCCTTTGGAAGCACCTTCATTAAATCCTGTTCTATCTTTTCAGGGTCTTCCTCCTTGGTAAATCCCAGACGTTTGGAAATTCGCTTCACATGGGTATCAACCACTACACTGGGCTCATGAAAAATGTTTCCTCGAATAACATTTGCCGTTTTTCTTCCCACTCCCGGAAGGCTTACCAAATCCTCTAAGCTCCTTGGAACTTCACCGCCATACACCTGACAAATCCTCTGAGCACAGCCGATAATGTTTTTCGCCTTATTATGATAAAAACCCGTAGGCTTAATATCCTGTTCCAACTCTTTTAAATCTGCCTTGGCAAAAGCCTGCATATCGGGATATTTTACAAATAAATCCTTTGTCACAATATTCACTCTGACATCTGTGCACTGTGCGCTTAACATGGTAGCAATTAGCAGCTGCCCTGGATTTTCATGGTTTAAATAGCACTTATATTCTCTTGTATAAACCTCATCCAGCTTATCCAAGATTTCCTTTGTTCTCTTTGTCATAAGTCCTCCGTTTTCTAAAGCGTTACAACGTGCATGGCAGCATCATTGGTCAAAGGATTTCTATTCCTATAATCAAACAGCACAGGATAACTTCCTTTCTCCGCTTTTCCTTCCGGCACATTATAGGAAAAAATTTCAAGATGCGTCATCTTTTCTAACTGTTTTGGTTGATATCCTGCATAATCCTGTAAAACTTCCGGCGCTTCCGCTTCTTTTGTGTAAAATTCCTGTATCTTTTCCTTATACGCTTTTCTATCCGCCGCCCATACCGGTCTTGTCTTTAAATTTTCCCTTGCATAAAGGTCTAAAATCATCAATTCCTTAAAGTAAGAAAGATTTTCTACTTCTCTTTCTTCTAAAAATTCCATCAGTATTTCGTATCTTCTTATTCTGGAATGAGAAATACCAAAATATCCCTTTTTCTCATAAAAGTCCGCCAGCGTCTCGTACATAGAAAAAGCATCTGAGAAATAACCCTCCATGGCTTTCATGGTATGGCGGAACTGTCCGCTGTTATAATATACCTCTACCATGTCCTCAATTCCTTTTAATCTGCAAATTTCTCCATAGGACAGCCACTTTGTCCCCAATACCTCATAAGGCTCCTTCCCTTTGCATACACATCCATAATCTTTTGCCTTCTCATTCATGTAAGAACCCTTTAACAGCTTTAAAAATCCAAGCTGAAGCTGTTCCGGCGCTAAAGCATACACATCACAAAAAGACTTTTTAAAGCTTTCATATCCCTCATAAGGAAGTCCTGCAATCAAATCCAAATGCTGATGGACATTTTTTCCTTCCTGTACTTTTTTCACTTTTTCTGAAATCTTCTCAAAACTGGTCTTTCTCCTGATTTCTTCTATGGTTTTCGGATTGGTGGACTGTACCCCGATTTCCAACTGGATAAGCCCCGGACGCATGGTGTGAATAAGCTGAATTTCTTCCTCGGTAAGCAAATCCGCCGCAATTTCAAAGTGAAAATTCGTTATGCCATTATCATGCTCATGAATATAATTCCAGATTTCAAGAGCATGTTCCTTTTTACAGTTAAAGGTTCTGTCTACAAATTTCACCTGCGGAACTTTTGCATCAAGGAAAAACTGCAATTCCTCTTTTACCAGAGAAAGACTGCGAAATCTCAGCTTCTTATCAATAGAGGATAAACAATAGCTGCAAGAAAAAGGACATCCTCTGCTGCTTTCATAATAAATAATTTTATGTTCAAACAGGGAAATATTTTTATACGGAAATACCAGCTTATCCATATCCATGATTTCACGGAAAGGATTTCTCACAATCTCCCCGTTTTTTTGAAACACAATTCCCTTAATATCAGCCAGTGCATCCTCCTCTTTTTCATGAACATAATGCTGCACCAGCTCCAGAAAAGTTTGCTCTCCCTCACCGCACATAACTCCGGTAACCTCCGGCAGCTCCTGCAAAAATTTCTCTGCATCATAAGAAACCTCAGGTCCTCCTGCCCAGATAACGGTTTGCGGCAAAATTTTCTTTAAGTCGCATATCAGCTCCTTCACAAAAGAAATGTTCCATATATAGCAGGAAAAGCACAACACCTTCGGCTGTTTCTTATAAATACTTTTTAAAATTTCATCCTTTTGCTGATTAATTGTATATTCTCCTATTTCCACATATTTTTCATATTCTCTGCAATAGGATTTCATGCTGTATACTGCCAAATTTGAATGTATATATTTTGCATTTACTGCCGCTAAAAAAACTGCTGCCATTTTTTCTCCCTCTAGCAAAGGAGAGTTGCCGCATTAAAATGCTACAACTCCCTTTCTCTTATTTCTTATCTTTTATTGTTACGTAACGAGACTGTTCTTTTTCCATTTCCTCGTCATATTCTTCTAACTGTTTCATCAAATCACTTTCTACAAAATCATTGCCTTCGTCCTTATGGTCTTTTTCGCTGAAAGTCATTTTTAAAAGAATTGGTGAAATAATCGTCGTAATTACTACCACAATAACAATCGGACCCATTAAATCAGCGGAAATCAGTCCAATGGCATTTCCCTTTGCCGCTACAATCAAGGCGACCTCGCCTCTGGAAACCATACCTGCACCAATACGTATACAGTCTTTATTGCTGTATTTGCAAAGCTTCGCACCTGCACCGCAGCCCACTACCTTTGTGAGAACAGCAACGATTACCAAAGTAACCGCAAATCCTATAATCATCGGGCTCATGCTTGGAAGCTCTACCTGCAAACCGATATTTGCGAAAAATACAGGCGATAAAAGGATATAAGATAAAATTCCAAATCGTCTTGCAATATAAGTCGTATGGGTTGTCTTTGTAATAATAAGTCCTGCAAAGAATGCGCCGGTAATGTCTGCCACTCCAAAGAATTCCTCTGCACAGTAAGAAAACAGTAAACAGATTACAAATGCCAAAATAACGAAACGCTGTAAATCTCTTTCATATCCCTTCACCCATTTCTGGAAGATAATGTGAAGCAGGTATCCGCCCACTCCAAAAAAGCCGATAATCTTAATAAATACCAGAGCAACATTTACAGATGAGTCTGCTAAGCTGGTAATGATAGTCAACGCCACAATACCTAAAATATCATCAATAATCGCTGCGCCTAAAATAGCATTTCCCGCTTTTGTATTCAGTTTTCCCATTTCTTTTAAAGTTTCAACCGAAATACTTACCGATGTTGCAGTGAGAATAACACCGATAAACACATTCTGTAAAATTACGCTTACATCTGCCGCCGGCTCCAGCATACCCGGTCTGTTAAAATACGCTGCCACTGCAAATCCGCCTAACAGCGGAACAATTACTCCCAGCAACGCAATTACAAAGGAAGCTTTTCCACTTTTCTTCAATTCATCAACATCTGTCTCCAAACCGGCACAGAACATCAATACAATAACGCCGATTTCAGAAACCTGATAAATGAAATCTGTCTGATGCAGTACGCCGATACACGCCGGTCCTAAAATCAAACCTGCCAAAAGAGCACCTACTACCTGCGGCAGCTTTACTCTTCTTGTAATAAGCCCAAATACTTTCGTACTCAGCAAGATTAATGCCAAGTCTAACAAATATCCATACGATTCCATATTTCTTATCCCTCTGCTTTTCTAAAATTTTTATAAAGTCAAAAATATGGTATCACAATTTTTTCAAAAATGAAACAAAATCTTGAAGAAAATCTTTCTTACATAGACTTACGTTCTGCGATTTCAGCCATCTTTGCCGTATTTAAACGAGTATCCCCATGCACACGACTGTAAGACAGGTATCCGTTCATTCTGTCAATTTTTGTCAAGTTCTTAGAACCGCATACCGGACACACATCCATTTCCAATTCTTCGTGTCCGCAATCATCACAATATGCAAGAGAAAGATTGACTCCCTCATAATAACCCAAATCCATAGCACGTCTGACTAAGGCACGGATTGCATCCACATTATACCCGATAGGGTAGCGCACATACTGAATTTTTCCGCCGTTGCAAAGCTCCCAAAATCTACCTTCACAATCCTGCTTTTCAATCGGAGTGATGTCTTCTGTTACATGACAATGGAAGCTGTTACTTACATAAGGTCTGTCAGAAACCCCTTCCACAATACCGTATTTCTTTCTGAACTGTTCTACCTGAAGTCCGCAGAGGCTTTCTGCCGGTGTGCCGTAAATTGCATACAGATTACCGTCTTCCTTCTTGTACTGCTCCACCTTTTTATTGATGTACTGAAGTACCTCTAACGCAAACTTTCCATCTTCACGAATGGATTTACCGTTATACAGCTCCTGAAGCTCGTTTAAAGCTGTAATACCGAAAGATGCCGTCATAGGCTTTAATAACGGTTTAATCTTATCAGAAGGTTTTAAATTACCGCCGTAAAATCCGCCTTCACAGTAAGCAAGAGGATTGGTAGATGCTTTCATCTCTCCTAAGTAATCATAAGTACGGATATGAAGATTGCGGATCATTTCCAGATAAAAGTCAAGCACTTCATAGAAATCCTTGTCCTCTGAACGTGCCTTTGCCAAAATCATAGGCAAATGAAGACTTACCGCACCTACATTAAATCTTCCCACAAATACAGGAACATCATTGTCATCTGCCGGTGTCATACCGCCTCTTTCATACCAAGGGCTTAAAAAGGCTCTGCATCCCATAGGACTGATAACTTTCTTATATCGCTTATACATGCTGGATATGTATCCCTTTCCGCTTAAAGAAAGCCAATCCGGATACATGGTCTTTGCGGAGCAGGAAATTCCAGCTTCAAAGACATCCTCGCCTTCCTTTCCTTCTCCATGAATATTTTCATCATATAAGAATACGATTTTCGGAAACAGCACCGGTTTTTTGTGCCCTTCTTTTCCCTGTCCCTCTTTATGTACCTCTAAAAGAGAAATACTGCACATTTTCTCAAAACGTTCCATTCCCAGTCCCAATGTCACGGTAACAAAAGGATAATCACCTCTGGAAGAACCAACTGTATTTAATTTATATTCAATTCCCTGCCAGCCCTGATCAAAATCACGGCGAACCTTGTCCATGGCATACTGATGTGCTCTCTCCTTTGCAGGCGCCCAGTCAGCATCTACGTATTTCAAGAATTCCTCGCAATATTTGTGATAGCTTTTCTCTGCATAAGGCGCAAGGATTTTATCTACCTCCGGTACAGTAAACCCGCCATATTGCTGCGCTGCCGTGCTTAAAATAATGTCTCCCATAACGTCAAAAGCAGTGTCCAGCGTCTTTGGCTCGTTATACCATACATTTCCCATTTCAAAGCCGCCCCGCAGCACGTTTGCCACGTCAAACAGACAGCAATTCATGGTGTCCAGACGTGCGGATTGGTCATGAATATAAATATATCCGTCTTTACATGCCTGAAGCTCGTTTCTTGTCATAAAGAATTTTCGATACAATTCTTTGTTTAATTCATTGAAAATCAGGCTTCGTTTCGTGGCAACCAGTGCACTGTCTGTATTGGCATTGCTCTTATCGCCGATATATCGGATGGACTGGCTCTTTGTATAAACCTCATCCATCATGTGAATAAAATCATGTTTGTAATTGCGGTAATCACGGTAGCTTTTTGCAACCGCAGGATTTACCTTTTCCAGTGCTCCCTCTACAATATTGTGCATATCCTGAATAGAGATTTCTTCCTTCTCCAAGGACTGCGCTTTTTCCTCTGCGTATTCACAAAGAAAATCAATCTCATCCTTTTTAAAGTCATACATAATTCTGGATGCGGATTTGTTCACTGCACGCACAATTTTCTGGATATTGAAATCCTCTTTTGTTCCGTCTTTCTTAATTACATACATCATCACTTTCACCTCATAAACTTTTGTAACACTATATCTGGTATTTCATAATATTTTTTCACTTTTGTTTTCACAACATTTTGTATTCCACAGTATACCATTTTTTCTTCCGAAAAGAAAGGGGAAATATTGCACAATTCTGTACCATTTATATCCATTTTCCTTTTCAAATCCATTGTTTAACGTGTTTTTAACACTCCGAGGAAGATAAAAATTTTTTATTTTTAAAGGAAAAACATGGGTTTTTCAGGTTATGGAAACCAAAGTCGATTTTACATTATCCAAAGTGCACAATTTTCTTTTTGTCAAGAGCATTTGATAAAAAAGATTGCATTGCTGCGCATCCTTGCGGAGCATTTTTGTTTCATAGGACGCAATTTCCTATGAAACAAAAAAATAAGAGGTTTCCCCCTTATTTTTATCGTGTCACGTTATTTAACCATTTATAAGTTTTATA
>ENA-ORUU01001686-ORUU01001686.1-human-gut-metagenome-genome-assembly--contig:-NODE-1686-length-10695-cov-2.38402_pt1 | contig 10695 bp, 9 predicted proteins | sample MGYA00242085_ERZ509221 | MGnify/ENA primary metagenome ERZ509221 (study PRJEB26280, sample SAMEA2338809) | human gut metagenome | biome: human gut; feature: human-associated habitat; material: faeces... | reverse complement strand
CTCCTCCAGTGTCTCTCCGACTGCATCGCCGACCTCGCGGCAGATGACCACGTTGCTCGGGAATCCGAGGAACTGCTCGACACCGATGCCGACAGCCAGATCCTTGTCGCCGACAAGTTTCCAGGTCGGAAGAACCCATCCAACCAGTGCAACACCGATCAGAGCCGCGATGAACAGAACAATCGTCTGGAATGCCATCGTACCGAGATCGCTCAAGGAAACTTTCGCCAGGGACGGGATGATGGAACCGAAAACTGCAACCATCATCAGGCCGTAGGAATTCGATTTCTGCAGCGGTTTTGTCGGAACGAGTCCGGAAGCGGCACAGACAACACCGAGAAGCAGCGCCCAGATGCTGTAGTTGATCGGAGTCAGATCGCCAAGGATGTGGGCAACCCAGGAACCGGCTGCAACGAGCGCCATCATGACGTTGGCGGAATACCATTCTTTGTGTTTATCTGTAAAGGAAACTTTTGCGGAAGCACCGTTTCCGGTCTCCTGCTTTTTAAACTGCGCCGGATTCTCGCGGTATGCTTTCAGCAGTTTTTTTCCGTAACGGATACCCATGGCAGATGCGATCGGCGCACCGACGAATTTCTGTACGGACTGCACAGAGCGCTGCCGCCGTTTCCAGTCCTTTTTCTGCTGCGGCGCTTGCCATCAGCGAAGTTGCCATTGCCGCACCGTTGATAACCGGCATGCCGACGAGCATAGTGTCAAATCCGATGATCGGGGATACCAGAAGCATCACAAGGCAGGACGCCAGCATACAGAGTGCCGCCATTAATACGGTTCTCCACTCCTCGATCAGCTGTTTCACGTTCAGGGTAGTACCCATGTTGAACAGTACCATCGCAATTGCCAGTTTTGATAACGCCGTAAGGCCTCCCTGGTCGATGATGTCCGCCGGGATCAGTTTCGTCAGAAAGCCTACCAGGAACAGGAGCATGACGACCATCATTCCGGACAGCTTTCCTTTTGTAATTTTACCGACAATGTCGCCAAGTGCAAACACGATCAGAACAATCATGAAGCTGGAGAACATTGCGTTGTTTGTTAAAATCTCAGCCATTTCTTTTTCTCCCTTGCTCTTTTTAATTTGAAATTATACATAATTTTCTTTTATTTTGCAAGTTTTATCCAGTTTTTATTTTATATTTTGCATATTTATGCAATCCTTCCAATTATCCGCGCCACAAGCTCTCCGGCATGATAGAAGTCATCGAGATGCAGATATTCTTCGGTCGAATGATTCTTGAAATATCCTGTTGCGATACCGACACAGGTGATTCCCTTCTGATTGAAAATATTGCCGTCCATACCGCCGCCTCCGCCGTTGATCTGCGGTTCGATTCCCATCTCTTTCAGGGATTCCGTGACGATCTGAATCATCTCGGAATCCTCCGGGATGAAGAACGGCAGGAAGGTGTTTTCTCTTTTAAATTCCACACGCGCACCGCGCTTTTCTGCGATTTCACGGCAGTGCGACTGGAAATACGCTTCATAGCGGTCGAGTTTTTCTCCCGACCGGCTCCGCATCTCTCCGCGCAGGATTGCGTGGTCGCAGACAACGTTCATTGCCTCGCATGTTTTGGACCAGAGGTGAGAAAAGTTCGACGTTGTATTTTCATCCAGTCTTCCCGTCTCCATCGTTGCGAGCATTTCCGCCATAATTTTTGCCGCATCAATGCCTTTCTCCGGCTCATTTCCCGCATGGGCTGCCTTGCCGAAAACCTGTGCTTCCAGAAGGGCACGGCCCGGCGCACCATTTACAATTCGGCCGATGCGTCCCGGGGAGTCGAGCACATACATCGTTTTTGATGTCAGCAGGCTTACATCGAATGCTTTCGCACCGTACAGACCGGCCTCCTCGCCGACCGTAAAGAGGATCTCCAGTTTCGGAAGCGCCTTCCCGGATTCAATCGCCTGACGCACGCCCTCTAAAATGGCTGCCACACCGGACAGATCATCTGCCGCCAGAATCGTGTCGCCCGAAGAACGAAGGATTCCATCCTCCTCCACCGGTTTGATTCCAATGCCGCCCGGCACACGGTCCATATGGGAACAGAAACAGACAACACCGTCCCGCTCTCCTTCCCGAACCGCCAGAATATTGCCGCACACGCCGCCAAACGTAGCCCCGGCCTCATCCCGCGTAATCGCAAATCCCATCTGCTCCAGTTTTTTCACCAGATGCTCTGCAATCTCCGTCTCCTGACCGCTCGACACATCAATCCGCATCAATTCGGTCAGTTCATCTAACATACGTTGATTTTTCATTTCTTTTCCACTCTCCATTCTTGAAAAAAATTTTCAAAAACAATTCTTCTACATCTTACCATTTGCCTTTCGTCCTTAATAGGTGTAAAATTATGCCATAATTCATTTTTATGTCTTTAATTCTCGGAAAGGAATTTTATATATGAAAATCGGCGTAACAGGTTCTGACCATATCTGCGACAGGATTCAGAAAACGCTGGAGAAGCGCATGCCGGACCTTGAAGTGGTCTACCGGCGTTCCAACGATTACCGGTACGGTCTGGAAGCGGCTGCCCAGTTTCAGAAAGGGAAAGTATCCGGCATTATTTTTACTGGGCCGACCAACTATCACTATGCTTTAAAGCGGCTGGAGCCAAACGTTCCCTGGACCTTTCTTCCGCACAATCAGGCTTCCATCTTAAAAGCGCTGGCGGAATCTGCTGTCCGTTATTCCTGCGTGCCGGATGTCATCAGTATCGATATGTATGAGGAACAGCTTGTGCAGGAAACGCTGGAAGAGATCGGCATTTCCAATGGCCGCGTCCTTGTGGCACACGGCTCTTCTCCCGATCAGGGCGATTTTCAGGATGCCCTCACGGATTTTCACCGTTACAACTATTTTCACAACGGGGCAAAAATCTGCTTTACCAACATGGAAAAAACGTATGAGGCACTGTCGGCAGAAGGCATTCCCTGCATCCGCATCTCGGTTTCCGAGGATGTAATTCTGGAACAGGTTTATCATCTTCAGTTTCTGGAAAATACGGCGCAGAAGAACCGCGGGCAGAGTGCTTCCGTGCAGATCTATTTTGATTATTCCTTTGATCAGGAGACGGATCTTTCGCTCCGGGAATGGGAGAAGATTCATTATCAGAATGAGATGCGCGAGCTGATCTACTCTGCCGCCCACCGCATGGGGGCTGCTGCGTTCTCCGAGGGCGCTTCTATTTTTTATATCATGTCATCCCGTCCGGTTCTGATGCGGGAATTTATTCAGAACGGGGAATATCTGAAGATTCTGTTTCACGGACAGCAGACGCCGCACAACCGGCTGTGGATCGGCATCGGCTACGGTGATACTCCCATGGAGGCGAAATCCCGCGCGGCGATGGCGCTCAACCACTCGATCGCGGACCGCTCCGGCGCGAACTATATTGCGGAGGATGAGCATCAGTTTACCGAAATTAAGATCAATGACCCGACCGATCACACGGCGTATCTTCTGCACCGGCTTCACATCAGCAGCAGTACGTATGAAAAACTGAAAGAGATTCTGCGGTCACATGATCAGGTAATCACTTCCGCACAGCTCGCTGCAGATATGGGGATCACGGAGCGGAGCGCCAACCGGCTGATTCTGCGGCTGGAACAGGAAAACTGTGTGACCACGATCGGCAAAATCAGCGGCGGCAGGGGACGGCCGGCACGGATTATGAAAATCACTTTATAAAACATAAGAAATGGAGAATGTTTATGGATAAAAGAACGGAACAGGCATTTGCCTATCTCGAGAAAAACGAACACAGTATGATGGAGCTGCTGAAAAATCTTGTCTCCATTGAAACGCCTTCGGCTGATCGCGAGGCGAATGAGCGGATTGCGGCGCATCTCGATACGTACTGTGATGCGCTCGGCATGGAGCGTCAGATTCATCACTTTGAGAAGGCTGGCCCGACGTTTGCCGCGTGGACCCGGCCGCAGGAAAAGAAGCCGATTCTTCTGCTTGGGCATATGGATACAGTTCATGCGGTTGGAAAGTTCGGCCCGGAACCGTTTCTTGTGAAGGATGACCGCGTGTACGGTCCAGGCGTTTATGACATGAAGGGCGGCGATGTGATCGCGCTGTTTGTGCTCCGCGCACTGAATGCGGTCGGGTATGAGGACAGACAGATCAAACTGGTGCTCACCGGTGATGAGGAAGTCGCCCATGCATTTTCCCACGGCGAGGCCGGAAAGCTTGTCGAGCAGTATGCCAGCGGCTGTGAGGCGGCTTTTAATCTGGAATCGGGCTACACCAGCGGCGAAGTGAGAAGAAACGGCGGCGCGATCATTCGCGTGAAAGTAAAGGGCAAAGCGGCTCATGCAGGAAAGGAGCCGCAGAAAGGCGCGAGTGCGATTCTGCAGGCGGCGCGCATGATTACAGAGATTGAGAGCCGCTCGGTGTTCGGCTATCTTTCCTTCAACTGCGGCCGTATTTCAGGCGGAACCGGAGCCAATGTCATCCCGGATTCCTGTGAGTTTTCCATCGGTATCCGATACGCGGCAAATGCGCAGTATGAAGAAGCCATCGCTTTCTTAAAAAATCTCTGCGAACACGTCACCGTTCCTGGCACAAGCTGCACCATGGAACAGAACGGCTACTACCCCGCCATGGAAATGGTCGACGGTGCCGACCGCCTCCTCTCCCTCTATCAGGAAAGCTGTAAACTCCTCGGCGAACCAATCCCGCAGGGCATCCAGCAGAGCGGCTGCTCCGACACCTCCTTCGTCACCCGCATCGGAATCCCCGCCCTCTGCAGCCTCGGTATCCAGGGCGCAGGCGCACATTCACTTGATGAGTATGCGATTCCGTCCTCACTGCTCGTGCAGTGCAAGAAACTGGTGGCCACGATTTTGGCGATGTAAAATGCTATGCGGTTCTTGACAAAACAGGAAAGTCATTTTAGCATAAAAAAAGAAACGGGTTTTTTGTCCGGTAAGCTCATCGTGAGCCGAGGGAGTTGCTCGTTTCTTTTTTATTATCTTATTTTCTTTACCCTATCACATCCGTAACCGCATTCACCGCTTTCGCCACAAAGCTGATCGTCTTTTCATTGAACACTTCCCCGTCTTTTGAGATCGAAACGTGTGCGAGTCCGATCTCATCTTTCTCGCTCGCTTCGGTGCTGCCCATGAGGGTTGTCCATTTGATATGGACATCGTCGGCGGTGATAGCGTGGTCGCATATTACGATGTACTGTGCTTCATCGAACAGCGGCGAATTGGATTCCGCATAGACGATGATGTCGTTGTTTTTTTCCTGATAGACGCGCACGGTATAATTTACCAGGTCTTTTTCATCCGTAATATAGTCCTTGTTCGGCGATACGGTTTCTTCGCAGATCAGGCTTGCATCTTTTGGAATGGTATTCTTCTCTTTCGTTTTGGTCATCCCGATCATCAGCATACAGTTGCAGAGCGCTGCGATCAGAACTGCAAGCAGCAGGATTTTTATTCTATGTTTCATTGTTTTCTCTTCCTTTTCCCATGTCATAGTTTGTCACTGATGTTTCATTTCCATTATACATGATTCCCCCAAAATAAGAAACGTTAAAATACGTCCGTCCCCATAAAAGCTTTTTTGAAAAAATTTCTCAAAGAAAAAGTTTTCCATTTTGTTCCAAATATGTTATGCTATACTATCCGTTAGGCAATTCTAACTTGATGCACTCTCGCAATAAAGGAGGTCCTGCATGCCTTTAAATTTAACCGTTTTCAATCAGTTTTACGTCATCAATAAAATCTGCGGCCAGGAAAAGCAGCGTCATTATCTGGAGTCGCTGGGGTTTGTTCCCGGGGCCAGGATTTCGATTCTGTCGGAGCTTCACGGTTATTATCTCGTCATGGTGAAGGGCAGTAAAATCGGGCTGGATAAGAGTCTGGCCAAGAAAATTATTGTGTATGCCAGCTGAACCGATGGCAGGGTTCACTTTTTGCATACGCATTTAGAAAGTATAGAGTATTATGGAAAAGAACAAAAAAATCATCAAACTGTGCTATCTGCAGATCGCATTCCATGTCATCTTTCTGACATCGCTGCTTCTGCATTTCAAGCGTGGGCTGGATCATCGCGCCTTTGCGCTTCTGATTATCCTTACGCTGCTCGGCTGCGCCTCTGCACTGACGCTTACCGATTATCTGAAAAGCCTGATCCGCCGCTCCGGCTTTGATGTCGCCGGCGTGCACGATAAAAAGTCGCTGGAAGAAAAGCTCCTCCAGCTTCAGAACGCAGACGATACACTCGATGTCGGCGTGATGATGTTTGATATGAACAATTTAAAGATGATCAACGACACGTACGGCCACGAAGAAGGCGACGTCTTTATCCAGACCTTCGCCTCCTATCTGACCCGCATTCTGACCGAGGACAGCTTTCTGGCGCGGTTCGGCGGTGATGAATTTGTCATTGTGCAGAATCATGCAACCTGGAACCAGCTGGAGCAGATGAATCTTCAGCTGCAGACGATGATCGACACCTACAACCAGACGGCGGATCACCCGCTGAGCTATGCCGTCGGATATGAGCTGAGCTGCAAAAATCATTATTATCTGATCATGGATCTGCTGCAAATGGCGGACGAAAAAATGTACCAGGACAAGCGGTATAAAAAACAGCTCCAGAAAAACGGACCTCTCGCCGCCCGCCGCAGTATGCTTGCTGAGAGCATTTCCACGGATTCTTTAAAAGAAAAAATTTTTACGCTTCTCAATAACAGAAGCGAAGAAAAGCAGTACGCCTTTCTGATGACGGATGTCGACAATTTTCATCTGATCAACAATTACTGGGGTTATGAGATGGGTACGAACATTCTGAATTTCATCCTGAAAAAGCTGGAACTCTTTCCGCAGACACTCTTTGTGAACCGCTATCACTCCGATATCTTTGTCGGCATTATCGATATCACCGGGCAGGATCCGGCCGTGGTGCGGGAAAAGATTTCCGCCTATCACAAGCAGGCGATCCGCGAAGTGCTGGAATCGTACCCGCTGAATTACATGACGCTGAACACTGGCGTCTATTATCTGAATGACACGGACACACCAGCGGAAGAAGTCATCTCTCATGCCAACATTGCGCGACGGCGTGCGAAGGAAACTTCCACCTGCGTCTTCGAATACAACGCCGAGCTTTCCAGCGCAGAACAGAAGCGCGCGGAGACCATTCATTCCTTCCAGAATGCCCTTGCGAAAAAAGAATTTCAGATTTATTTCCAGCCGAAAATCAGCGGAAAAACGCAGGAAATTGCAAGCGCCGAGGTGCTGGTACGCTGGCTGCGCGAGGACGGCACGCTCTGGTTCCCGGACAGCTTTCTGCCGATTCTGGAGGAGACCGGAGAGATTGAGTCGCTCGACTATTATGTGTATAATGCTGCTTTCCAGTGGCTCGCTGACCGCCGGGAAAACGGACTTCCGCTGCTGCCGCTCTCGCTGAATGTGTCGCCGGTTCATTTCCGCAAGATCGATACGTTCACACAGCGGATCACACAGCTGCTCGATCATTATCAGATTCCTTCGAAGTACCTGGTTTTTGAGATCACAGAGACAACGTACATTCATAACATTGATGCCGTCAACCAGATGATCCGCTTTTTCCACGACCGGAATATCCGCATTTCCATGGACGATTTTGGGTCTGGATATTCGTCCTTAAATTCGCTGAAGGATATTCTGTTTGATGAAGTTAAAATTGACAAACATTTCCTCTCGGCGGGCCTCTCCGAAAAAGGAAAAATTGTGCTGGAAGAGATGTTCCATCTTTTAAAACGCACAGATAAATGGATTGTCTGCGAGGGTGTGGAAACGAAAGAGATGGTAGATTTTCTGATCGCCGAAGGATGCGACGAGCTGCAGGGATTCTATTATTATAAACCGATGGAACAGAAAAAATTTGAAGAGCTGATCGCTTGACAAAGTCCGAATTCTATACTATGGTTATCTTACCCGGTAGTTACTACCGAGTGAACCTCACATGACTAAAGTCACGTGCTTCCGGCCGCTTTAGGCGGCAGACCAAATATCGGCGGATACGCCTGTTACTTAGATTTTGCACAGATATGTGCTTCTTCCATGCCGGATACGGCAGGTTTCCACATAACAGGTAATCCACTGCATATCTGCCTGTGTTTATGCTGCTTTACGCAGTTCCATTTCTGAAATCAGTTCTCTCAGATCTGCATAAACACATGAGGTTCTACGCTTTACTGCAGGAACTTTTGCCTCCAGCAAAGACCTTTCCGTTTCCGGCAAGGGTTTTAAAATTTCACGGATAAAATATCTTGCTCCGATATTATACGATGCTGACAAATCACAGTTGTATCTTTTTCCAGTCTGAAACGTACACAGACGATGATCCCGTGTATCACGGGCAATCTCTCCTGATCCATCAAAGGCAAGCCTGCTCGTGTTCCAGGCACAAATCCGGGAAATTCGGATTCCCTTTCTGTGTGCCTGCTGTCCGCACCGTTTCTGGATATCACGTTTTCTCCACATCTGCAGTTTCTGCTTTTTCTTCCCGGAAAGTTTTCCTTTCATTTCCAGATATTCGAAAACAATCACATCTGCCTTCTTTTCTGACGCATACAGAACGATTTCCCTTGCAATTTTTCTGCCAAGCTCTGTATTCAGACGTTTTGCATATGCCCATTTTCCCTGCACCTGACGCGATCCATGTTCCCGCTGAAATCTTCGAATCCGTCCCAGCACACGGTACATCCGGTCTTTGTCACTGGGAAAGTTAATAAACTTTCTTCCCAGGATAGTTCCGTCTGGACGCATGATGGTACAGACTGCATCCGTATTGATGCCGAGATCCACGCTGCAGATCGTTTGCTCTTTGACAGGTGTCTGGTTTAAAGATACCTCTTCCGCATACGTAAAACGCAGAAAATATTTATGGTGCTTCTTCTCCAACGTTGGAGCCGAAGCTTTTTTTCCCGACCAGTGTTTTCTTAAGTATTCCATATCCGTATGTTTCAGCCACACAGCAAACCATTTCCAGTCGTGTCCATCGTACAGTTTTAAAAAGGCCGCATCTTTCTCTTCTGTGTTTTCACGGTACATGACATCGTGGTAAAAAACAGGCATGGCATACTGTTCACTTTTCAGATACGGCTTTCCCGTTTTCTCCCCCTCTGCTTTCCACTGTTCCAGACGCGTCCGATAAGAAGATACACTCCCAAGCGCATGCTGGACTGCCGCCCGTCTGAAATAGGATGGCATTTTGGGAAAGCAGAAATCAAAATCAAACCGGGCCGGATTCCGTTTCGTTGTATGCACCAGATGTTCCGCTGCATTGAAACGTTTCTTACTTTCCTCAATTTGGGCCAGTTCTTCCCACACAGATTCATACACTTCGACCAGATAGCGGACAGCAGAACGGTAAATCTCCAGTGTCTGGCGGATCGGAATATTCTGTTTTCGTAATTCAACACCATAACTGGATATGATTTTCATTCGCTTTCTCCTCCGGGTTTTAACGGGATTTTTCCTTCTGACCTTCTATGTAAGCAAGTATCTGTTCACGGCTCCGGTCACTAACCGTTACAGCACAATAAGACGGATTTCACAAATGTTCTCCCCACAACTCTTTCCTTGACGCCGGATAGGAAAAACCATTTTTATTAATTGTAAACATATCTTTCTCCATAAAAGTATTTTACCATATCCATAATAATATATCAAACATTTGTTCTGTTTTATATTAAAAAAATTGCGCGTCTAACTCATCACTAAAGTAACGAGAATGCGACGCGCAGTTTTCAACGTCTTTCCAAATCGTCTCGGCCGCGTAAACAGTGATACCAGTGGTTTTCGATCCAGAAATTCTTTGATCATTCCTGTCTTGTCCACATAATAATATTCCGACTGTGCCCGTACGTAATCCGATATTCCGATCGGGAGTGGCTTTCTTGCTTCTTTTTCCTCTTTTTTTACATACTTTCCTGACAGTACTCTGCCGTCTGCAGGTTTTTCTGCTCCATCTGGAATCCGCCAGCTCTTTCCTTCTTTTACGACACCTGGAATTTTACCTGTTTTACAGAAAGTTGTTACGGTACGCTCTGTAACGCCCCACTGTTTTGCCATTTCTTTACAGCTTTTCATCTGTATCCTCCTTTCCGGCATTCTTCTTTCTGATTATTCTATATTATTTTCGGAAATATATCAATTAATGTTTTATATTTTTCCGAATATTGTCATCATTTTTCATCTGTGCCTTCGCTTTTCTCGCAATCCCCTGTGTGCCGTTCAGGATGCTCGCGCGGGTGACTTTGTCGTTGCCGTATTTCTGGCGGATCGCGTCGAGGGCGGCATCGAGTTTACGGCTTTTCTCCTTCTTTTCGGGATCTTCGAAAAGGGAGAGCTGTTCGAAATCGTCTTCGGTAAGACCGGTCACGGCGACGCCGATCAGGCGGAGGGGCTCGCCTTTCCAGGATTCGCGGAAGAGCTGTTTGGCGCAGCGGTAGATTTCATCTGTCACATCTGTCGCATTGGGGAGTTTGGTCTGGTGTGAACGGTTTCGAAACTCGAGAGTGCGAAACGTTACGGAAACGGAGGTGCATTTTTTCTTTTTCCGACGCATGCGGGCGGCTACGATGTCGCACTGGGCGAGAAGGATCGGATTCACCTGTTCGATGGAGATGATGTCCTCGTTGAAGGTCGTCTCGGCGCTGAAGCCTT
>ENA-ORUU01001684-ORUU01001684.1-human-gut-metagenome-genome-assembly--contig:-NODE-1684-length-10698-cov-4.11388_pt1 | contig 10698 bp, 10 predicted proteins | sample MGYA00242085_ERZ509221 | MGnify/ENA primary metagenome ERZ509221 (study PRJEB26280, sample SAMEA2338809) | human gut metagenome | biome: human gut; feature: human-associated habitat; material: faeces... | reverse complement strand
TCAGCACCTCTTTTTCTACGCCAATAGTATTGGTTTCAAAGATATATCTGGTTTGTTCGTGGGTCAGGCGGCTTCCTTCCATATGGTTAGAGTTATATGTCAAATCAATCTGTGTTTTATGATAAATACCACCAGAGTATTTACTTGCCTTCTGCTCTTTCAGAATATCCACCAGAGTAATAGGTTCTTCTTTCCTCTTATTGATACGCTCTGGTTTCTCCGCATTTTCTGGAATGTTCCAAGTCTTACCGATAAGACACGCACCCTTCACACGACCCTGGGCACAGTAATTTCTAACACTGCGTTCTGACATATTCCATTTTTTTGCTATTTCAGCGACTAAAAGGTATTTCATCTACCATCCTCCGTCATAAATCAAATCCAAAATGTACTAATCTACTAATAGTATATCACACCATCGGCAAAAACACCATCTGTTTTATCTATCACACTATTTTTTAGCCGATATATAATATCTGTTTTCTGGACCGATTAATTTAATAGAAAAATCACCTAAAGATTCAAAATACACTTTTGAATTTTAAATCTATACCTTATGTCGCCTAATAAGTTGTGTGTTTATTTTTTTGATTTATACTGATAATTTGACGCCAAAATAGAATATGAACTTCCAGTACCTGTTTTCAAATTTTGAAATTATACCATCATTCATCAATTTCTAATTTTCAAACCATATCTCTTACAGTTTCCATATGTCTTGACTACTGATCCGGTCTTCCAAAGGTGTAAATAAAGTGTGAATTCTACACTTCCATCGTAAAATGGACTGTTTCTTAGAATAGGTAAATATTTTTTCAAAATCTTTTCTTCTGTTGGAAATCAAACATACAAGTTATATTTATCATATTATACTTCTAACAGAAACAAAAGTTACATGCTACTAATGAAGGGTAAAAATGATAAGAAAGACTATAGAGTAAAAGGAGAATACGAGAATGAATAAAAAAATGTTTTGTTACCAGTGCGAGCAGACCGTAAGTTGTGCCGGCTGTACAGGAAATGCCGGTGTCTGTGGAAAAAAGGCAGATACAGCAAAATTACAGGATGAACTGACAGGTGCTTTGATCGGTCTTGCAAGATCTATGGATGACACAACAATGATATCCCAAAATACTTGGCGTATCATCATAGAAGGATTGTTTACTACCGTTACAAATGTAAGTTTTGATAATACAGCCATCGAAAATATGATACAAAAAGTCAGAACCGAAAAAGAAAGACTGGTTCCTAACTGCAGCAACTGTCAGGCTCCTTGTGGCAGAACAGAGGAATACGATATGCAAAAACTTTGGAATGACGATGAAGATATCCGTTCTTTGAAGTCTCTTATTCTTTTCGGGATTCGCGGAATGGCAGCTTATGCCTATCATGCAAATGTTCTAAATTATGAAGATACTGAAGTAAATCAGTTCTTCCGCGAAGCATTATTTAAGATTGGTTATGAAGAAAGTGCGGAAAGACTGCTTCCTACTGTATTGAAAGTAGGAGAAATCAATCTGAAGTGTATGGCACTTCTTGATAAGGCAAATACAGAAACCTATGGAACACCAGAGCCAACTGATGTTACACTCACAGTAGAAAAGGGTCCTTTTATTGTCGTAACCGGACATGATCTGAAAGACCTGCAGCTTTTGCTTGAACAGACAAAAGGAAAAGGAATCAACATCTATACTCATGGTGAAATGCTCCCTGCCCATGCCTATCCATTCTTAAAAAAATTCTCACACTTAAAAGGAAATTTTGGAACTGCATGGCAGAATCAGCAGAAAGAGTTTGATCATCTTCCGGCTCCGATTCTTTACACTACCAACTGTTTGATGCCGCCAAAAAGTAGTTATGCTGACAGAGTATTTACAACAGAAGTGGTTGCTTTCCCAGGAGCTGTTCATATCGATGAGAAAAAAGATTTCACGCCAGTTATTGAAAAAGCTCTGAAACTGGGTGGTTACAAAGAAAATCAGATATTTTCTGGTATCAACGGCGGAACAAAAGTGACAACCGGATTTGGTCATGCAGCTATCCTATCTCATGCAAATACTGTAGTAGATGCCGTAAAATCAGGTGCAATCCGCCATTTCTTCCTGGTTGCCGGCTGTGATGGTGCTAAGCCAGGTCGAAACTATTACACAGAATTTGTGAAACAGACACCTTCTGATAGTATCGTCCTCACTCTGGCTTGTGGCAAGTTCCGATTCAATGATCTCAATCTGGGAGAAATCGGCGGGCTGCCACGACTGATGGACATGGGGCAATGTAACGATGCTTATGGTGCAATTCAGGTTGCCGTAGCACTTGCAGATGCATTTGGATGTTCTGTAAATGAGCTTCCGCTTTCCTTCGTTCTCTCCTGGTATGAACAAAAAGCAGTCTGTATCCTGTTAACACTTTTACATTTGGGTATCAAAAACATTCGTCTTGGTCCTTCTCTTCCAGCGTTTTTGTCTCCTAATATTCTGAACTTTCTGGTAGAAAATTATGGCATTTCACCTATTACCACACCAGAAGAAGACATCAAAACGCTACTGAACCATAACAAATAATTTTTATTCTAAAATCCAAATGAATACAAACAATCAACTCAAAATGTCAGAAAAACCGAGGACTATTCCCCCGGTTTTTCTTCTTCGCTTAACTATTTATAATCCTTTTACAAACTCAACTGCATTCTTTATATCTTCTTCATCCGGATGCCCTTTTGCAATTCCACCAACTAGTTTAAATGGACCAAATGTATCATAGCCCTTACATCCGAATTTTCCTATCACTTTAGAATGTTTCTTATTTAAAATCTGCTCTATAGATCTGTAATTCGCACTTCCACCATAAGTACAGATCAGAAATATCTTTTTGTCGTCCGGTAGATTCTTCTCTGCAAATTTCAACATTGACTGATGAAATTTTGAAAAATAGATCCCTGATGCAAACCCAATCATATCATAACTACCCAGATCTGCATCTGACTGTTTTACAGCATCAATCAAGTCGACCTGACACTCTTCTGCTATGCTTTTTACTAATTTTTCTGTATTTCCATGATGTATAGATGCATATACGATTGCTTTTCTCATTTTTTTCCTTTCTGCCTGCTCCATCAATCAGGTCATAACTCATATTTTTTCATTTCTTCTACAATTCTATCCAGCATCTGTTCAAACTGACTTTTTGCTTTCGTCTTATTTGCTTCTCCATCATACAGGCTATAATAGAAAAACATATTTGCATAAAATTTAACTGCATTCTCTTCTGGATGATTCATTTTCATATTTTTGAACAGCTCCTTCACGTATTCTGCCGGTCCAGATACGAGATATTGCTGATACAAATTCTGCATCTCTTCACTGCGAAACTGCTCTATTGTCAGCATCTTCCGAAATGATGATGCAAAATCATCCTCTGTCCAGTATTCAAACATAGACTTGCTGTATTCTACAAAATCATCCAATGATACATCCTCATACTCTTCAGGCATACTCTCTTTTTCATCTTCCGGCATATCATAATCTGATGCCTGTTCGCCATCCTGTTGCTCCATGCGCTTAACAATACTGTCAAAAATATCTCTCTTACTTTTGTAGTGTCGGTATAATGCCCCTTTTGTCATGTCAAGCTCTCCTGCTATCTGACTGACTGAGACAGCCTCATAACCATCTCTGGCGAACAGATGCAGTGCCACAATTAATATTTCCTCTTTCCTATTACCCATGTACATTTCCTCCAAAAAATAAACGACGGTTTACTTTTAATAATAGTAAACAGTCGTTTATTTGTCAAGGCTTTTCTTTTTTCCCATCGTTTTCAATAACTGTATTGTTTTCGATTTACCAAATGGGACATATGGTGCAATTTCACTTATCGGTTTTAGCATTATTTTACTTAAGATTTTGTAAATTACTTTTTTATCTTCGGTTAAATTAGCATTGGTTTCAAATACCGGCAACACAATTTTTATAGTATTTTCTGACACTTCAAAATCTGGTTTTACCAAACTCTCTGCATACAAATGTGCAAAAAATCAATCATAAAAATTTACGATTGATTTTAATTCTTATTTCCATGTTTTCCAGATATCAGGATGATATCCAAGCGTAGATTGTTTTCCATTTCGAACCACCGGTGTTTTAATTACCTGAGGATTATCAAGTATCTTTCTAAGTTTATCTTCGTCTGCAATATATTTAATGAGTGCAAGCAAATCCTTATCTTTCCCCTCCCAGTTAACCATATTTTCCAATCCACCATTTACCTGGGCAACAGAATTAAATTCACCTTTGCTCATTCCTTTGTCCTTCATATCAACAAACTGATACTTAATACCACGTTCTTTGAAAAATCTTTCAGCTTTCTTTGTGTCATTGCACTTCTTCGTGCCAAAAATTTGTATATTCAAATTACTTTCCTCCAAATTATATAATGCCAGCGCCACTATTGGATAGTGAATCCTCTTTCATATTCTCATTTCATTTTTTCTTCATTTCCATCAGTGCAATTAACTTCTTAGCGGCAGATATTGCAAATGCTTCCTCATTAATATGTGCATCCACATCAATTATCTCAACAAGAGGATTGTTTATCACTTTCTTTAATGTAATAAATAATGCCTGATCTTCCTTTGGACCATAATATTTACTGCCTGCCTTATCATTCATTGAAATTCCTCGAATCGGAAGTAATAATGCTGCGTTACTCTTACACTGATTCAGTTTTTCACCAACTTTAATACCAAATGCAATATTTTCCTCTATATTACTTTTTACAACCGTAATAGCCGGATTATGCATATAGACAACTCTATTCTTATATTTTTCCGGGAGATTGCTTCTTTCTCCAAATGTAATCATGTCAGCAGCACCTACGGATACCACCTGAGGAATCCCATTCAACGCCGCTGCATCTAAGCGTTCTGGACCAGCGGCCATAATGCCTCCGGCAATTTCATCGATCCATTCTGTTGTTGTCAGATCTAATACACCATCCACAATTCCACTGTTGATTAAAGACTCCATCATCTTACCACCAGTTCCAGAAGCATGGAAAATAATCACTTCGTAGCCTTCCTGCTCCAGATATTCTTTTGCTCTCATAACGCATGGAGTCGTTACCCCATACATCGTAGCTGCTATCAGCGGCTTTTTTACTGGAATATCCGTATTCTCATGTTCCACCATACCGACAATCGCATGAACTGCATGTGTTAATACCTGAGAAGAAATACGGTTAATTCCCGCAACATCGACAATAGAAGGCATCATTAAAATATCACTTGTCCCCACATATCTTGATACATCCCCGGATGCCATCGTAGATACCATAATTTTAGGAACGCCTAGAGGCAATAATCTCATACAGGGAGTCACAAGAGAAGTTCCGCCTGTGCCGCCTAACGCAAGAACCGCATCAAACAGCCCTTCTTCATATAACTTTGGAATTAATGTACAAAGTCCCTTAGACATCACTTCCATAGCATATCCCCGGTCTTTTTTCTCCTGTAATTCTACAATACTTCCCTCTCCTAAAACAGCGACTGAATCATGATCAATATCCGGTGAAAAAGCAGCCTCAAAAATACCGGCATGAATCGTTAACGTTCGTACTCCCAAATCCTCTATTTTATTTTTCACATAAAGATACTCTTCTCCCTTTGTATCAAAAGTACCAATTAAAGCTATCGTTTTCATTTTTTCCTTCTCCAAGAAATCAACTTCTTTCTATAAAAATATCTTAAATGATGTTTAAAAGCGAATGGAAAAGTATGCAAATTGCCTTTTGATTTTTCAAACATACTTTAAGTTCATTATATTATAATTTCTTTGTAATTACTGGGAATAACTCATCGTAATATTGGGAGAAAAAATTGTTTGCATGCTTCAGTAGATAATATAAATATTTTATCAGATATCAAAAACTTCTCCATCCTCTGGAATCCACACATTTCCCTCATAAAATTGTTTGGCTTCTGCACTGTATCGTTCTTTTCGCTTTATCCCTGTCTGATCTTCTGTATGCCAGATCAGTAGATTCTTTACTTTTAAATCTTGCGCAATCATACTTGCTTCTTTTACTGTCTGATGCTGATATTGATACGCATGAAATTTCGGTTCTTCATTAAATAAACAAAATGCTTCTGATAATAGCCAATCTACCTCTTTGCTATATTTTTTACCATTTTCCTTTAACGGTTCATCTCCGGCAAATACCAGCTTCTTCCCATTATCATATTCCATCAGAAAGCCATATTGTTTTGCTTTCGTAGAACCAATATTAAAAAATGTAAAATCATAATTTAAAATATGCCTCTTTTCATGATCTTTTACCACAACAAACTTGATTCTTGTCTCCAAAAAAACCTGACTGCGCTTCTTAAGAATCATGCGGCATACCTGCAATGCCTTCCCCAAGACTTCATCATTTCCATAAAGATAAAAATCCCCTTCATACTCCTCAAGTTCTAATAATTCTGCAATCGTGCGGATTACCCAAATCATCCCTAAAAAATGATCCGTATGTTCATGGGAAAGAAAGGCATGATGCAGATGTTTCCAGTCAAGATTCATAATATCAAATGCCCGCAAGATATCACTACCTCCTGTTCCATCCACAAGAAATAACTGATTGTCTTCTTCAAAGACACAGGATGTATTAATATATTTACTTACCGTTGCTGTTCCGGTACCGATGATGTGCATTTTCATTGAAAAATCTCCTTTTTTCGCAAGGCGCTTCCTAAATATCGCAATATTCCTACGTTTTTACATAAATAATTACTCAAATCGGAATTGAACCACTTTTATGGAAGTATATATTTTTCTCCATCAACTACTATATTTTCAGCATTTATAAACATTTTATCTGCATAAAGCTCAATAATTAAATTAAATTCTATATTATAACCTTTTAATAATTTAATTTTTTTTAATGGAAATTCAATTTTGTCTGTCCCTATATATGACATTTCCACAAAAGGATTATACGATATATCTTCTTTTTCTTTTTTATTTGCACTATGCACAAAGAAAATATTGTATATTTTTTCTATTGTCATTTCATGTCTTACCGCTGTATATGGATTAACTATTGATAAATATATTGTCCCTTCCATTATATTATAATTAAATGACCATATCTCGCTTTCCTCTATTTCGTATAATATATCGTCTAAATATAACATTATCATCCTCCTCTATATTTTTAAACATACAATTTTCCACCAATCTTTACTGACGATGGAATTCTTACATATGTACTATTTTTACTAGATTCTTTATACATTAGTTGACATTACATTATATAATTGCTATTATGCTATTAACAAACAACCAGCAGGTTGCTTTTAAGTTTCCCATTCTGGGGGTTATATCAGTTAATAAATAAGCTGCCTATTCCGCTAAGAACTAAGGGCAGCTTATTTATTTTTCAAATTCAGAATCGAACTATTAATCTATTTCCATTCGTTAATATTTCAGACTGCTACTCCTGCTTCTTTGGCAATTCTTTCTTCAAGTGCCCATAATCCATATTTTTTATTTCCTTTATCTGTGAGGGTTTTATGAAGTTCCAAGCACCTGATCTAAAACAGCAAGTATAATTTTTATATCAATTGGTTTCGTTATGTGTGCATTCATACCTGTTTTAAATGACTTTTCTTTATCTTCTTCAAAAGCATTTGCAGTCATGGCAACGATATTCCTGGTAATAGCCATACCAAGTCCTGTCCCTTTAATTCCACTTTGGGTAGATGTCCGTTCTCTTGAAAAGGAATCAAACACATGTGCCTGAAATTCTTCAGACATTCCGATTCCATTATCCCGGATTCTGAATTCAAAGGCAGTAAATCCCTTTCTGTTACATGGTTTCTCGGATACGCGAATATTGACCAACCCACCTACCGGAGTAAATTTAATTGCATTACTTACTATATTTAAAATAATCTGTCAGTGATAACATTCTCATGGACAACATCTTGTGTGTCAATATAAAGATCCTACTGTTTTTGCCTTATTTGCATGTTCAGCAGAGGCGAGAGCAAGCCGAAGGGCATCTTCCTGCTGCAGTTCCCTTTCTCTCTGGTCTGTCACATCATGTGTCAGAAACAGAATATCTGTCACCCTGCCATCCTTATCACAATTCTGAACAATGGCACTTACTTCTATCCACTGTCTGTCCATGTTACGATAAATATACCGAAGAATCTTATGTTTTTCAAACCGTTCACTGATCGTGTCAAGATCTGTAAATTCAAGATAGTCATTCTGGCATTCCGGCAGCATATAATTATCATGGATCAGTTTCCTTATCCCACAGACATTCTGGCATTGTTTCAGGACATTTTCCTTATCCGCCTGGATTTTTAACCATTCTACTTTCTGATCTTCCAGATGAACTATAAATATATTGGTAAATACCATTCCAAGTGCCTTCAATGCTTTTGTAAGCTCCTCATCCCGTTTCTGGCTATAATGAAGTGCGTTTGACAATTCTTCATTCTTCTGCAAGGCACTGACATCCTGATAGGTCACATAGATATATTTTTTCTTTCCAACGATGAGATAGGAAAGGTCTGACTGTATATAAAACCATTTTCCCTGCGGATTTCTTTTTCTGTAAAAAATCCTCCTTGTTTTCTCATGTACTATTAATAATCCAAGTTTGTTTCAAAATAAAAACACTGCCAAAGAGGCAATGACTGCTTTTTCTGCAACTGGCTGCCATTTCACTCTACTAGTTTATGAATTACTTTTATCAGTAATTCCACATCAACAGGCTTAGCAACATGTTCATTCATTCCTGCTTCTTTTACTCTTATTCTGTCCTCCGCAAACGCATTTGCTGTCATTGCAATAATCGGTACCTCCTTTGCATCCGCTCTGTCCAGAGATCTGATCATCTTTGTGGCTTTATAACCGTTCATGACCGGCATCATAATGTCCATAAGAATGACATCAAATTCACCAGATCTGCTTTTTTCGAATATCTCAACAGCTTCCTGTCCATTCCATGCTTTGGTCACCTCAGCACCTTCATTCTGAATCGCAAATTCAGCAATTTCCATATTCAGCTCATTATCTTCTGCCAGAAGAATATGCAGTCCCTTTATAGATTTTTCTGATACATCCTTCTGTTCTTCTCGTTTATCCGCATCCAGATCTATTTTGAATGGAATCCGGATCACAAATGTCGTCCCTACGCCTTTTTCACTTTCAAAAGTAATGGCTCCACCCATTTTTTCAACCAGTTTTTTGGTAATAGGCATTCCCAGGCCTGTTCCTGCAAATTTTGTGCGGCTTCCTGGCTGTTCCTGTGCAAATGGTTCAAAAATATGTTTCTGGAACTCCTCAGTCATTCCGATTCCGGTATCCCGGCAGACAAATTCCATTGTGGTCATTCCTGGCTGTCCGGCTGGGATTTCCATGCAGCTGATATAGATATGTCCGTTTTCTCTGTTATATTTCACCGCATTGGACAGGATATTCATCATCACACGTTTCACATACCCCGGACTTCCAATAAAATCCCGGTGTGTGATTTCTTTTTTCTCCCACTCGATCCGGATATTCTGTTCTGCAGCCATCTGCTTGATCACAGCAAATACTTCCCTTGAAATACTGCTCAGATTAAATGGAATCTCTTCCAGAACGATTTCGCCTGACTCAAGCTTACTCATATCCAGGATTTCATTTACCAGTTCCAACAACAGATTGGACGCCTTTTTCACCTTTGTCCTGTATTCCGTCTGTTTCTCCAAATCACCTGCATAATGTTCTGCCATATTGACCATGCCGCAGATTCCATTGATCGGAGTCCGGATATCATGGCTCATTCGCTGGAGAAACTCTGTTTTTGCCTCATTGGCGGCTTCTGCCTTTTTTGCTGCTATCAGAAGTTCTGCTTTATATTTTTCATCTTTTTCCTGTTCCTGTTTCCGGTGCGCCAGATTGGTTCTGTATGTCCAGAACCAGAATATACTGAACATCAGAAAATAAAGAAAAATAACACTTATCACACTTAATGGAAGATTATGGAACACTTCTGTATCCGGAAGATATGCATAAATATAGTAATCCCTCTGCTTCAGCATGATTCCGTAGCATCCTGTTCCTTCATTCTTCAAATGATAAATGTGCTGACTGTCTGTATGCTTTTTCATTTCCTGAACAACTTCGTTTTCAGCCGTATTCTGTCCTAACAGACTCTCATCATTGCTGGCAACAACAATCCCATCATCTGCAACAAGAACCGTTCCATCTTTCTGAGTACTATAACCGTTTAAAAGTCCTTGTATCGTCAGTGTATAGTTTCTGGCAAATTCAGGAGAAGTGTAATAGTAGATTGCTACAATACCCGGTGCATCTTTTCTGGCACAGGCTGCAATGTCGACATGTGATCCATCTTCCCTGTCAAACCGTTCCGAATAAGTTCTTTCTTCATATCCGTCAAAATCCATGATAATATCTTTTTGCAGATACTCTGTAATCTCATTGGCCAGAGATTCATCCGTACTGTATTCGCAATCCATCTTTCCTTCTGTATCCAGTACAATGATGCCATCCACCCAGAGAGTCTGCAGGTTTTCTTTCAGAAAATCCTCGCTTAGCTGCCCGCCGTTTTCTGTTTCCATTTTAATATTTGTACTCATCTGTCTGGCACTTTCAATGGCACGGAGGAGACTTTTGGATTCCGAAG
>ENA-ORUU01001672-ORUU01001672.1-human-gut-metagenome-genome-assembly--contig:-NODE-1672-length-10750-cov-3.51538_pt1 | contig 10750 bp, 8 predicted proteins | sample MGYA00242085_ERZ509221 | MGnify/ENA primary metagenome ERZ509221 (study PRJEB26280, sample SAMEA2338809) | human gut metagenome | biome: human gut; feature: human-associated habitat; material: faeces... | reverse complement strand
AAAGGATTAAAGAAAATGGCTAGAGCATGACGTAATGCTGTAGAAAGAAGAATGTCGGAAAGCCGTGTGAGGGAGAACCTCATGCACGGTTTGATGAGGGGCGGATGAAATTTTCATCCGCCTACTCTACATGAACGACTTGTGAAAGGACGCTTATACATGCCCAATTTACGCTATGAACCGCACCACAGAATCTGCAATTTACGTTATGGAACTCACGGTTATCTTCGGGTTCTGCCGCTTGTAACATGGATTGACGGATTTTCACAACCTGAATGTTGCATGCTGCACAGTCTTGGCTTAATAAAAAATAGAACTGATTTGTTTTCAGGATTTTGGGAGCGGCCGGTCCTTAGAAAGCAGACATTGCGATTTCAAAAGCCAATGTAATTGGATTTTGAAATCACGATGGATGCTTTCTTAGTACCGTTGCCAGCGACAACAAGCGGAAGCGCTCCTGAAAACAAATCAGTTCTATTTTTTATATTTCTATACACTTTATAGGCATGCAATACAACATAACCTGCGAAAATCCGTAACACCACCTACAGGTGGCAGTTCCTAAGTCAAACTCCGGTAAAATCCCAATCTTGAAAAAATGTATTGACAACAAAGTACCATAGTGCTATAGTTAATTACATAAGTAATGAACAACATAACAAACAAAAAACAAGAGGACAGATAAGCGCATCTGAAAAGCTGTCAGCAACAGAATAATTTCTGGAAAGAAAGGAGTATATCATGCATGAATGAGATTTTGACGCAGGAGAAATCCATATATCTGCAGATCGCAGAGATGATCGAGACAGATATTTTAAGGGATATTCTTCTGGAAGAGGAACGCGTGCCGAGCACGAATGAACTGGCGAAGCTATATGCCATTAATCCGGCGACAGCAGCCAAAGGAGTGAATATTTTGGTGGATGAAGGTGTTCTGTATAAGAAAAGAGGGATTGGAATGTTTGTGTCAGCAGGTGCGAAAGAGGCAATCTTAAGCCGGAGAAAGAATGAATTTTATGATAACTATGTAAAAAAACTGTTAGAGGAAGCAGCGAGCATCGGACTTGAAGAAGAAGTCATTCAGTTGATACAATCCGGCAATGAAGCGTAAGGAGCTGCCCGGATGGAAAACAGTGATACCGGCAGCATGGGAAAGCATGGAATCATGCAAATAAGAGGAATGATACAGAAAATTGTATTTTAAAGTTGTGAAAAGAAAGGCAGGAAGATGATTCATGGAATCAATCGTATGTAATGGTATTGGTAAAATTTATGGAAAAAAACAGGTGTTAAAGAATATCAATCTCACATTGGAGAAAGGAAAGATTTATGGACTGATCGGAAGAAACGGTGCCGGAAAGACGACATTGTTATCCATTATGTCGGCACAGAATCCGGCATCCGAAGGAACTGTGACATGGAATGGTGAAAATGTATGGGAGAACCGCAAGGCGTTAGATCACATTTGCTTTTCCTGAGAGTTGTCCATCAATCTCTATGGAAGCGGCGTGAGCGGCATGAAAGTAAAAGATTATCTGAAAACTGCTTCCTATTACTATCCAGACTGGGATCAGGCACTTGCGGAGGAACTGATCAAAAAATTTGAACTGAATACAAAACAGCGTATCAATAAAATGTCCAAAGGTATGCTGTCCATGGTGACGATCATCGTGGCACTTGCAAGCAAAGCCGATTTTACGTTTATGGATGAACCGGTGGCAGGCCTTGATGTTGTAATGCGTGATTATTTTTACCATAAACTGATGGAGGAATATACAGAGACCGGACGTACCTTCGTTATTTCCACACATATTATCGAGGAAGCAACAGACCTGATGGAAGAAGTGGTCATGATCAAAAATGGCGAGGTGCTGCTGAAAGAAAATACGCAGGAACTTCTGGAGAGAAGCTACCATGTAAGTGGTCTTGCAGAAGTTGTGGATCAGGCAACGGAAGGCTATGAGAGACATCATGAAGAGAAGATGGGAAGAAGCAAGAGTGTGACGATCCTTTTGGAGGAAGGACAGAAGCTGCCGGAAGGCTATGATGTGACCATACAGCCGCTCAATCTGGAAAAATTGTTTGTATCCCTTTGCGGAATGGAGGAGTAGACATGGCAGAGAGCAGGATTATTAAGAGAAATGTTCGATTCTGGGGAAAATCAGGATTGCAGCTGACCGGCATGATGTTGATTTTTATGGTTGTATATGGATTCTTGTTTAATATGGGAAGCAGCAGGGTATTTGGGGATTTCTGGAAAACAGCCTATTTTTATGGCGGGATCATAAGCGTTTTATTTGCCATGATCGGACCGGTTTCTTATGTGGGATCTTATCTTCCGCTGACATTGTCTTTTGGCTCCGGAAGAAGGGAGGCAGTCTTTGGCGCACAGATTTTCTGTGTGGTCTATGTAGTAAGCGCCTATATCATTCTGGTATTTGCAGGGATTATGAGCAATGGAAAGCTGAATGCTTTGATCGCAGTTCTGTTTATATTCATGACAGCGATCGGGCAGCTTGTCTCGGTTGCACAGATGCATTTCGGAATGAAAGGAATGATTATAGGAATCGTCATGGTGGTATTAGGTATAGTCATCGGTATTGTGGCAGGAATTGGATTTATTGACCAGATCATGGCGTGGATCAACAGAATACAGACGAATGTAGTATGGACATTGCTTGCGATAGCAGCGATTGTCAGCATTGCGTTGTATGCAGTCAGTGTCATGGCACTTTTCCGTGAAATGAGACATTACGAAGTGAAAGCATAAGTTGGGAGGCGGAAAGAATGAACAGTTTTTTGATTCAGTGTAAGGTGCGGAAAGCAGAGCTTTTGCAATTTCTTGGAATTACTGCTGTGGGATACTTAATTGGTCTGATCGTTGTATTTATTGTGATGAACGTGGCAAAAGAGAATACCTGTGCAACAGCCGGAACCATGCTGGCGGTCATCGCCTTTGCTTTTATACATTTATTTGGGATAACTCTTTCTTTTATGGGGGATTTTAACATGGCAATTTCCCTGGGTGCGACCAGAAAAAGCTTTGTCTCAGGCTATGTACTTTTTAATCTGCTGGAGATCGCAGTGCTGGAACTTGAGATCGTTGTGTTTGGTGTAGTTGAGAAGCTTTTGCTGGAAAATGCATTTCCACAGGCGGTTATGGAAATTGACCTGACAAACTTTTTTACATGGAACTATCTGTCAGGTGTCCTGGTCGTATTTACAGCAGTGGAAATGTTTTTCGGCGCAGTTATTTTAAGATATGGCATGAAAGTGTTATGGATTTTATGGGCGGTCTGGATGATAATCTGTCTGGTTCCCATGAATATTGCAAAGAATGAAAAGCTTTCCGGTGAACTTGCGAAATTAGGGCTGTTTCTGGGTGGAAAATTCACGCCACAGGGAATTGTGGCTCTGGTGATTGCCTTAACAATTGTTGTAGCTGCGATCACATGGAACATTCTTCGGAAACAGCGAGTGACAGCATAAATATTATGTGATAAGATAAAACCATGTGGGTGAAAAATACCTGCATGGTTTTTGTTATGACGACCACTAATCAGATAACAGGATTACGGAAAAATATAAGGGGATTATGATGAACGATAAGTTAGAACAGTTACAGAAATATTTAGAGAAAATGGAACAGTTCAACCATGTGAACACATTATTGTATTGGGATATGAGAACCAACACTCCAAAGGAAGGATTTGCAGGACACAGCGATGCACTCACTTATTTTTCGACGGAGCAGTTTTCCATGTCGACCTCGGATGAACTGAAAACGTTATTGGATACACTGGCAGAGCCGGAAGAGTTTGAAAAGCTTGACGATAAGTGGAAGTTTGTTGTAAATAAAATGAAAACAGATATGGACAGAAATCGCAGAATTCCAAAAGAATTTTATGAAAGCTTCGTGAAAGCACAGTCGGAATCGGAGAATGCGTGGGAGGAAGCGAAGGAAAAAGCAGACTTTTCTATTTTTGCCCCACATTTGCAGAAAATGATCGATATGACAGCGGAGATGACCGGTTACACAGATCCGGAAAAAGAAGTTTACGACGCACTGTTAGACCAGTATGAAAAAGGAATGGATTCCGCTACGATGGACAGCCTGTTTGAAGATTTAAAAGCAGAGCTGATTCCTCTGGTGCAGAAAGTGCTTGCAGCGAAACAGCCGGATGACAGCAAGTTTCATGTTTCATTTGATAGGAATGCGCAGAAGGAAGTGGAGAAGCTTTTGCTGAGTTATATCGGATTTGACTGGAACAGAGGAACAACCGGGGAATCTACACATCCGTTTACACTGAATTTTTCGTCAAAGGATGTGCGTGTGACCAATCATTTTTATGAACATGATCCGCTCAGTGCGATGTATTCGGCAATCCATGAGGGTGGTCATGCGATTTTTGAGCAGAATGTGAATCCGGATTATGACGGAACGGTAGCGGGAAGCTGCAGTTATATGGGAATCCATGAGAGCCAATCCCGTTTTTATGAGAACATTCTTGGAAGAAATAAGAATTTCTGGATTCCGGTTTATGCAAAAGTGCAGGAAAAAATGCCACAGCTTCAGGACGTTTCGTTGGATGAATTTTATAAGGAAGTCAATCATGTGAGAAACAGTTTTATCCGTACAGAGGCAGATGAACTGACTTACTGTTTCCATATTATTTTAAGATATGAGATCGAGAAGGCAATTTTCCGCGACCATGTGAAAGTGGAGGAACTTCCGGCACTCTGGAATCAGAAAATGCAGGAATATTTACAGATTACTCCGGCAGATGATGCGGAAGGAATTTTGCAGGACATGCACTGGTCTGACGGTTCTTTTGGTTACTTTCCATCCTATCTGCTTGGCAGTATTTATGACGGCATGTATTTAGATCGTCTGGAGGAAGAACTTGGCTCTGTGGATGCGCTGCTCGCGGAGGGAAGAATCAGTGAGATTACAAAATGGCTGAATGAGAAGATTCATCAGTATGGTTCTACCAGAAGCCCGAAAGAAGTGATCAGATACGTCTGCGGCAAAGAAGTTTCAGCAGAACCGCTGATTCGTTATTTCAAAGAAAAATATACAAAAGTTTATAATCTTGGTTAAAAAAGAAATTTTTGTGGATAATGGATAGAAAAGGAGAAGTATGAAAAAAGGAATTATTTTTGACATGGACGGAACGCTGTGGGACTCGGCAGCGAACGTTGCAGAATCATGGAATCTTGCCATAAAACAGAATGGCTCTGTTGATAAAAAACTGACGGAGCAGGATATTCAGGGGGTTATGGGAAAGACCATGGATGTGATCGCAGACATTCTTTTCCCGGAACTGGAAAAAGAGGCGCGCATGAAATTGTTAGATCAGTGCTGCTCCATGGAAAATGACTACCTGAGAGAGCATGGTGGAGTTTTGTATCCCAAATTGGAGGAGACACTTTCTGAACTGAAAGAAAAGTATCCGCTCTACATCGTGAGCAACTGTCAGAGCGGTTATATCGAGGCGTTTTTAGATCATTACGGTTTTAGAAAATACTTTGAAGATATAGAGTGTTATGGAAACAATCTGAAACAGAAGGGCGATAATATCAGATTATTAGCAGACCGGAACGGGTTGACAGAGGCAGTGTATGTCGGCGATATCCAGGGGGATTATGACGCCAGCTGCCACGCAGGTGTCGGGTTCATCCACGCAGCATATGGGTTTGGAACAATTGCAGCGGACGTGCCGGAAATCCATACATTTGAGGAACTTACAGAGACAGCAGACCAATATTTTGCTCTGCGGTAAGAAATTATAAGGGTTTATCATATGACAAAATTAGATGAGTTAGTAACACAGATCAACAGAGAACACGTTTATATCCAGACACATAATTTTCCGGATCCGGATGCCATCGCAAGTGCGTTCGGCCTGCAGGAACTGTTAAAGCTTCGCGGGATTCATGCGACGATCTGCTATAAGGGGAAAATCGACCGTTACAGTACTGACAAGCTGAGAGAGATTTTGGACATCAGACTGGTAAATATTGAGAATATTGACAGTGAACTCACGGAGGACGACGAGGTTATCCTGGTAGATGCGCAGAAGGGCAATTCCAACATTATCGATATGACCGGGGATGAGATCATCTGCATCGACCATCATCCGGTTTATGAGAAAACGGAGTACCGGTTTACGGATATCCGGCCGGGTGTCGGGGCTTGCGCATCGATCATAGCACAATATTTTTTTGAAAATGAAATACCGATGGATCAAAGAATTGCAACAGCGCTGACATTTGGAATCCGTATGGATACACAGAAATTGTCGAGAGGCGTATGCAAGATGGATATGGAAATGATCTGGCGCATGTTTGACCTGTGTGATCAGGATATGATTTATCTCTTAGAGAACAGCACACTCTATTTTGAAGATCTGATGGCGTATTCCAAGGCGATCTCAAGCATTGAGGTGTTTGAGAATATCAGTTTTGCAGATACCGGAAGGGATTGCCCGGAGGCTCTGATCGCCAGTGTGTCAGATTTTATGCTTGCATTGGTGGAAGTCTCTTTTTCAGTGGTCTATTCCAGAAAAAAAGAAGGGATCAAAATTTCTGTGCGGAGTGAGCGTCCCACATTAGATGCCGGAAAAATTATAAGCAAGGCGTTAAAAGGCATCGGAAGCGGTGGCGGGCATGCTACGATGGCAGGCGGTTTTGTGCCGTTTGACGGAAATGACCGGGAGGAAGATCTGATGATCCAGAACATCCGCGAAAGATTTATCGATGTGATCAGCAGGACGAAACGAAAGTCATTAAGATAGGTGGAAAATCTTGACTTTTCGGGGAAATCTCTGTATAATCACAGAAGGTTAAAGGCAATGATCCATTCATTGCAAATAGAAAAGACGATGACGAAGACAGTAGTTGTTAAGAGAAAGGCAAAGAGAGCCGGGATTGGTGTGAACCGGTGCGAGTATCTTAGGAATGAACATCACTTCCCAGTCGCAGTCCGAAATGTTTTGACTGAGTAGGCACTGACGTTTTTCCTACGTTACAGGGAACGGGTATATGATTTTTATAAAATCTGTACATTGTAATTAGGTGGTACAACGATCATTTAAGGCTCTCGTCCTATTTACAGGATGAGAGCCTTGTTTAGATTGAGGAGGATTATATGTATAACAAAGTTGAAACAAATATGAACTTCGTTGACAGGGAAAAGCAGACAGAGAAGTTCTGGGAAGATCATGACATCTTCAAAAAATCAATGGAACAGCGCAAACAGGGAGAGACCTACACATTCTATGACGGACCTCCGACTGCAAACGGAAAACCACATATCGGACACGTATTAACACGTGTTATCAAAGATATGATTCCAAGATACCAGACTATGAAGGGAAAATATGTTCCGCGTAAAGCCGGATGGGATACACACGGACTCCCGGTTGAGTTAGAGGTAGAGAAGATGCTCGGCTTAAACGGAAAAGAGCAGATTGAAGAGTACGGTATGGAACCTTTCATCAAAAAATGTAAGGAATCTGTATGGAAATACAAGGGAATGTGGGAAGATTTCTCAGGAACCGTTGGTTTCTGGGCAGATATGGAAAACCCATATGTCACCTATGATGACAACTTTATTGAGTCCGAATGGTGGGCATTAAAACAGATCTGGGACAAGGGATTGTTATACAAAGGCTTCAAAATCGTTCCTTACTGCCCTCGCTGTGGTACACCACTTTCTTCGCAGGAAGTTGCGCAGGGTTACAAGACCGTGAAAGAGCGTTCCGCAGTGGTACGTTTCAAAGTTGTCGGAGAGGATGCTTATTTCCTCGCATGGACCACAACTCCGTGGACACTTCCATCCAACGTTGCACTCTGTGTGAACCCAAATGAGACTTACTGCAAAGTAAAAGCTGCAGACGGATACACCTACTACATGGCAGAGGCACTTCTTGACAAAGTGTTAGGAAAGCTTGGAAATGAAGAGGAAGGTGTCAAAGCATACGAAGTATTAGAGACTTACACCGGAAAAGATTTAGAGTACAAAGAATATGAGCCTTTATATGCATGTGCAGCAGAAGTAGCAGCAAAACAGCACAAAAAAGGACATTTTGTTACCTGTGACACTTATGTAACGATGTCTGATGGTACCGGTATCGTTCATATTGCTCCTGCATTCGGTGAAGATGATGCGAATGTCGGACGTAAGTACGATCTTCCGTTTGTACAGTTTGTAAACGGAAAAGGTGAGATGACAGAAGAGACACCTTATGCCGGATTATTTGTAAAGAAAGCCGACCCTGAAGTATTAAAAGATCTGGATGCGCAGGGCAAATTATTTGACGCACCAAAGTTCGAACACGAATATCCACACTGCTGGAGATGTGATACACCGCTTATTTACTATGCAAGAGAGTCATGGTTCATCAAGATGACAGCAGTCAAAGATGACCTGATCCGTAATAATAATACTGTAAACTGGATACCGGAATCCATCGGTAAAGGACGTTTCGGTGATTGGCTTGAGAACATCCAGGACTGGGGAATCTCCCGTAACCGTTACTGGGGAACTCCTTTAAATGTATGGGAATGTGAAGGCTGCGGACATCAGGAGTCTATCGGAAGCCGTGCCGAATTAGCAGAGAGAAGCGGAAACCCGGATGATGCCAAAGTGGAATTACACAGACCGTATATCGACGCTGTGACCTTCAAATGCCCTGACTGTGGCAAGACCATGCACAGAGTGCCGGAAGTGATCGACTGCTGGTTCGACTCAGGAGCAATGCCGTTTGCACAGCACCATTATCCATTTGAAAATGAGGATTTGTTCAAACAGCAGTTCCCGGCTCAGTTCATTTCCGAGGCGGTAGACCAGACACGAGGATGGTTCTATTCCTTGATGGCAGAGTCCACCTTACTGTTTAATAAAGCTCCTTATGAAAACGTTATCGTTTTAGGACATGTACAGGATGAGAACGGACAGAAAATGTCCAAATCCAAAGGAAATGCAGTCGATCCGTTCGATGCATTAGAGACTTACGGAGCAGATGCGATCCGCTGGTATTTCTACATCAACAGCGCTCCATGGCTTCCAAACCGTTTCCATGGAAAAGCAGTGCAGGAGGGACAGCGTAAGTTCTTAAGCACCTTATGGAACACTTATGCATTCTTTGTACTGTATGCAAACATTGACGGATTTGACGCAACAAAATATAAACTGGAATATGATAAATTATCCGTGATGGATAAATGGTTACTGTCCAAATTAAATACCGTGATCGGCGCTGTGGATGATAACCTTGGCAGTTACAAGATCCCGGAAGCTGCAAGAGCACTTGATGAGTTTGTGGACGATATGAGTAACTGGTACGTAAGACGCTCCCGTGAACGTTTCTGGGCAAAAGGAATGGAGCAGGATAAGATCAATGCCTACATGACACTTTACACAGCGTTAGTAGAGATCTGTAAATGTGCAGCACCAATGATCCCGTTCATGACAGAGGAAATCTATCAGAATCTTGTGTGCAGCATTGATAAAAATGCGCCGGAAAGTATTCATTTATGTGACTTCCCAACCGTTAATGAAGCATACATTGACAAAGAGTTAGAGAAAAATATGGATGAGGTATTAAAGATCGTGGTTATGGGCCGTGCATGCCGTAATGCAGCAAACATCAAGAACCGTCAGCCGATCGGAAATATGTTTGTCAAAGCTCCATTTGAACTTTCAGAGTACTTCAAAGAGATCATCGAGGATGAGCTGAATGTAAAGAAAGTTTCCTTTACCGATGACGTAAGTTCCTACACAAGCTATACATTCAAACCACAGCTCCGTACTGTAGGACCAAAATATGGAAAATATTTAGGACAGATCCAGAAAGCTTTAGCGGAACTTGACGGAAACGCTGCTATGGCAGAGTTAAAGGAAAATGGATTTATCACTTTGAAGTCTGTCAGTGATGATGTAAAATTAGCAGAGGAAGATCTGTTAATTACAATGACACAGATGGAAGGTTATGTAACGGAGGGGGACAATACAGTAACCGTTGTCCTTGATACCAACTTAACACCGGAGTTAATTGAAGAAGGATTTGTGCGTGAGATCATCAGCAAGATCCAGACCATGAGAAAAGAAGCAGGATTCGAAGTGATGGATAAGATCATGATCTCTTATCAGGCAGATGACAAAGTGGCTGCCATCTTTGACAAATATGGTGATGCGATCAAAGCAGATGTACTCGGACTTGATGTTGTAGCTGGCAGTGTGGATGGATACGAGAAAGAATGGAATATTAATGGGGAAACCGTTCTTTTAGGTGTAAAAAAAGGAGAGTAAGGAAATGTCTAAAACAGCAGCAGTCTTCAATAAGAAAAAATTTATCAATGATGTAACAGAGACAGTCCGTCATATGTATCGCAAACAGTTAAAAGAAGCAAGCCAGCAGGAGATTTTCCAGGCGGTATCCTACGTCGTAAAAGACGTTGTGATCGATGACTGGCTGGCAACCCAGCAGGCATTTGACGATCAGGATCCAAAGATTGTCTATTATATGTCAATGGAATTTCTGATGGGCCGTGCGCTTGGAAATAACCTGATCAATTTAAAAGCTTACAAAGAAGTGAAAGAAGCTCTGGAAGAAATCGGACTGAATCTTGACGTGATCGAAGATCAGGAGCCGGATCCTGCACTCGGAAACGGTGGTCTTGGACGTCTTGCAGCATGCTTTATGGAATCACTGGCAACACTCGGATACGCAGCTTACGGCTGGGG
>ENA-ORUU01001668-ORUU01001668.1-human-gut-metagenome-genome-assembly--contig:-NODE-1668-length-10770-cov-4.47065_pt1 | contig 10770 bp, 6 predicted proteins | sample MGYA00242085_ERZ509221 | MGnify/ENA primary metagenome ERZ509221 (study PRJEB26280, sample SAMEA2338809) | human gut metagenome | biome: human gut; feature: human-associated habitat; material: faeces... | reverse complement strand
AATTCGGGTGAAATCTCCCGCAAAGTGGGGCGTACAGATTGCGGGAATAATTTTTCAAACACGCTCTAGTCAATATGGCGGTTACTTAATATTCGCTGTCCCCAGATACTCCCGTATCCGCGCCTCATTCATATTCTCCCCGATCACGATCACGACTTCCTGGCCTGCGGAAATGGGCCTTAGGGAAAATTCTTTACGGGTGGCGTTTAATTCCAGCCAGTTATTGTCGGCGGACACTTTCTGAGCGGAGCCCGAATTCATTTTTTCATTTTCGGTTACCACAGCAGCGCTTTCTACTAATTTTACAAAGCCCTTAATTCGGAAAACATCCCCACATTCCGGATCATCCAGAATCTGATGCGCTGCTTTCTCCAACTGTGTCTCGGAAATCTTCAGCTCCATAAAATACAATGACTGGAACCCTTCTTTCTCATCAAAACACTGTTTCTCGAAATCTTCCATCACATACCCACTGTTGAAAATCTTCTGAAAATCCTCATCTGTAAACTTTTCCCAATTCTTATTCAGTATCTCATTTTCCGTAAAACGTCGTTTGCATTTCACGCTTTCCAGTGCGCGATTCAGATGTTTCACAGTTCCACTAATCTCTTCCTCAGATGCCTCCTGGCTCTTGCTCAGAACAATACAACCTGCATCAGCCGCCTCTGAAGCCAGAATATACTCTGCCTGTGGCTGCAGCTTCTCCTCCAGTCTGGCATCCAGAATGGTAATCACATTTCCAATCTGATACCACTTATCCAACGGCTCTTCATAAAGGGCATCGAAAAACTCATCCACATCAAAAATCCCGGAAGGCTCAATGAGAACTCTGTCATATCCGCACATTCCCATTGCGATCAGCTTGGTCTTGAAACGTCTTCTGTGGCAGTCCGCATCACATCCACCTGAAACCATTTCCAGCTCGCAGTTCTCACCTTCCAGATCATGAAGCAGCATCATGTCCACATTCACTGCACCAAAATCATTCTCCAGAATTCCAATATTCTGCCCCTGACTCATCAGCCATGCAGCATATTTCTTTATGAAAGTCGTTTTTCCTGAACCAAGAAAGCCTGTAATTAAATCAACTTTAACCATTTTTTAATCTTCAACCTCACTTTTCAATATAAAGCTGGCCTGGAACCTGTTGCCGACCGCTTCGAAGTGACTGGCTCCGCCATGTTTTCCGCAAAGTTTTTTCATGGAAAGAATGCCGATTCCTTCCTGTTTGTTTTGCCGTTTTTTTGAGTAAATTTTCCCATTTTCCTGGAATAATATTCCATCAAAAGAATTGTCTACCGTAATCAGAAGCATGTCGTGTTTCTTCTCCGTAGCAACTTCAATAATCCAGGGACAAGCCAGATATTTACAGCAGCCATTACAATACAGAAAGCAATCAGATTTATCTTATAAAACGGCACGTCAATTTCCCGATAATTTCCCACCCACATGCAGATTCCGAAGTCCACAGCCAGACCAATTGCATAGATTACAGTCAGTCTGATCCTGTCTTTATCTGAGATTTTTTCGTGAAACGGAACAATTCGCAGGATCAGAGTTGGGACATGAGCCAGGATGCAGAGAAAACTTACAATTGCGATTATAATTGTATTTTCCATATATTTTTACCTCGTTTTAAAGTCCCCCGAGAGGCGGTCTGCCTCTCCGTTTTTCTTTTCCATCCTCTTTAATTCCGGCAATATAGTCAGCAGCATTGTAACGAAACAAAGGCTTCCGCCAATTACATTAGATACCGGCTCTGCCAGAAATACTCCGTGAGTTCCCATTTTAAACACGTAGGGAAGCAGGTATGTCAACGGAACTACAATAAAAACTTTTCTCAAAAGCGAGAAGAAAATGGCCTGTTTTTTCTTATTTAAAGACTTGAAAACAGTCTGTCCAATGTATTGCAGATCCATAAAAATAAAGGCTGCAAAGTAGGTTTTCAGTGCCGGAACTGCATCCTTTATCAAGAGCTTATCGGAGCTGAAAATGGCAATCAGATAATCCGGGACAAAGATAATCGTGCTCCACATTACTGCTGTATAAACCAGAACCATTACTGCCAGAGTGACCATTGCCTTGCGGACAAGCTTCGGTCTTTTTGCCCCATAATTATAGCTCAGAATAGGTGATGTTCCTTCATTTATAGCATAAATCGGCGTCTCTACCATCTGACGGACACTGGATACGATAGTCATAACAGATATGTAAACATCCCCTCCGGTAACCCCCAGAACATTGTTGCAGCAGATAGTTACCAGACTGTTTGTCAGCTGCATAATGAAGCCTGCAGTACCAAGACTGACAATGTTTTTTGCATTCTCTTTGCAGCTTTTCAGCTCTGTTTTTTTCAAAAGACGAGCTTTCATTTCCGCTCTTTTTTCAAGAAAAAGAAGTACATAAGCAGCTGATAGGAACTGGGAAAGAACAGTCGCAATGGCTGCTCCTTTGATTCCGAAACCAAGCACAAAAATGAATAATGGATCCAGGATCAGATTGGCAACTGCACCGATTGCTACAGAAAACATACCAGTTGTCGCGTATCCCTGTGCATTGATAAACGGGTTCATTCCTGTGGCGATCATGGATGGAATCGTTCCGATCAGGTAGATCATCATGTAGGGATATGCATAAACCAAAGCATCCTCAGATGCTCCAAAAAGTACCAGCAGAGGTCTTGCAAAAAGCATACCAGCTATCATCAGAATGATCCCGCTTCCGCACACCATAGTAAAGGAAGTGTTCATCACTTCCTGCGCTTTCTGGTTGTCTTTCATACCTCTGTTTATAGAAAAAACAGGCGCACCGCCACTTCCAAACAGATTTGCAAAGGCAGTGATAATCACGATTAATGGGAAACATAAGCCGACTGCGCCAAGCGCTGTAGTTCCCACTTCAGGGATTCTGGCGATATAGATTCTGTCTACAATATTATATAAAAGACTGAGTATCTGCGCCACCAGCATGGGGATTGCAGCGCTGAAAATGTTTCTGGTTACCGTGCCATTTTCAAAATCAATTCTTTTCATTTTGTTTCGCAACTTTCTTTTTATTTCATATTTTTATAATACTCTTGTTCTGTCAGTACAAATTGTTCCATTTCTTATGGAAATCTGGTAATCTCCGACATCCAGACAGTCCCCATTTTAGAGCGTGTTTTTATGCAGAATGGGTTACTGCTGCGTAGGGCATCCTGGCCGGAAAGTGTCTTCTAACTCCAGTTTTCCGGTGCCTTTAAGTGTAAAAAAGGTCCTGCCTCATGATATAATTTCTCCTGAAATTGTTTGAACTTTATGAGTTTATTTTGCACATTACGTGGAAAAATGTCAAGAGAAAAGGGACTATAACAGATGAATGTCACTTCATACGCAGCACGCATCTATTACAGACCCTTATATATTCTCTTGTTACATTAATTTGAACCGCCTATTGCTTTTTCGATGTTTGAAGATCCAACGTCTATACGTTCCATACCCGAGTTTTTCCCTTTAAATCCACTATAAATACGTGAGTAAAACTGCCCATTTGCAAACCCGACTTGTATAACAATCCAATCCCAGCTTTTCTCCTTATCGTTTCTGCTTTTAATTTTCAGAGTATCACAATTTAAACCGGCCTCCTTTAATATAGCTTCAACACCATTATTATAAGAATTCCACCCAGCGCTTGGGACACCATTTACTGTAACTCCAGAATTTGCTCCACAATAGATATTTTTTCCATTAAACATTTTTGTAGTATATCCCCCTGGCAGTTCACTTTGGTTACTTGTGTCGTGACATATCATTACCCAGACACCACTTCCTAAAACTTCTTTTCCTTCAGCTTGCTTTGGAATGTCCATTCGTCCTTCATTATATGCATTCGTCAATGCCGACTTAATAATTCGCGCATTTTGCATATCCACTGCCCTGCGTGCTTTTTCCAGCTGTCCATTAAAAATCGGGATTGAAACAGCAACCAATACCGCAATAATTGCAACTACAATCAATAGTTCCGCTAGTGTAAAACCGTTTTTGCTTCGGTATTTCATACAAGACCTCCCCATAACGCAAACAAATATTACATCTTCTTTATTACAATCTTTTTGCTTATGCCTCGTTTTACAAAAACCGTTTTGTAGCTCTTTGCCTTTTTCCTGGGGACGTAGATTTTCATCCTGGATGGAGTGCCTTTGAAGGCATTGGAGCCTACGTATTTGGCTTTCAGGCGGGAGGTGTAGATTCTCATTTCGTTTAACTTCTTGCAACCATAAAAGCTTTGTTTTCCGATAGCTTTTACTGAGCCGCCGATTTGTACGTAAGAGAGTTTCGTGCACTTATAAAAGGCATAGCTCTTAATCTGGATTACATTGTTTCCTATAATAGCCTTTTTCAGGTATTTATTGCTCTTGAATGCTTTGGAGGCTATTGAGGTTACTTTGTAATTCGCGCCCTTTAGATTTACGCTGTCTGGAATTGTGACAGTGCTTACTTTTTTCTTTATCGGTTTTATATATTCTACCGTGTCTGTGGCGGTAACTTTATAATATCCGTTTGTCGCTGGATGTTTCACTGTTGTGCCCACTTTATATCCAGTCGGCGCAGGTGTGTTTGTCGGCGTTGCTGTTGGCACCGGCGTATTCGTCGGCGTTGCCGTTGGTACTGGCGTGTTCGTCGGCGTTGCCGTTGGCACTGGCGTATTTGTCGGCGTTGCCGTTGGTACCGGCGTGTTTGTCGGTACTGGCGTATTCGTCGGCGTTGCCGTTGGTACTGGCGTGCTTGTCGGTACTGGCGTATTTGTCGGTACTGGCGTATTCGTCGGTAAAACAACCAACTTCGGAATTTCCTCTTCGCGTTTGCTCTGGCACACAGTACAAGTATATGTCTTAATTCCTGTACTCGAAGTGGTAGCCTCTTTCGTTATAACTCCGGCATCCCAGGTATGCGTATGCTCAGTTTCCCCGGAACCACCCTGCGTTTCATCATAAAAAACGACTGTAACCGTATAGGTTATCTTCGTTACGCCATCTGGCGCTGTCAGAACATACTGTACCGGATTTGTAAAATCATGAGATCTTCCACTGGTAAACTCATCTGCCACCGCTGTTCCTGTACCAGAACCATAATCAATATTCGGTGCCAGCCTGGTAACATTAGTTCCTTTTGGCAACCGCAGCGTAATCTTACGGTTCTCATTATCAATTTTCCCAACAACATCCTCTTTTAACTGGGAATTAAACGCCTTGTTAAGTACAAAACTATAAAATCTTGCCTCATTAGAAGCCGTCACTATAATTTTTATTGTAACTGGCAAAATTGTCTTTGTTCCTGTATCCACAATTTTATACTGTGACTCATAAATTCCCACTGGTGCAGTGACAGTTCCGGAAAAAGTAAAATATTTACTTCCATAAGAGCCTCCGCCAGGAACCGCAAAGACAGTTAAACCAGCCGGTAAATTCTCAGAAACAACCTGAGTTTCATACTTACCACTTCCACCAGTAACAAAGCCTGAATATATCCACTGCTCTTTTCCAGTTCCTGTAACTGCGTACAGCTCAGTATCTGTAATCGCCAATGGTTCTGTTACGCTCATTGTTCCGAGCACAGCGATCACGGCACCATATTCTCCCGGCAGCTTATCAGACGCATAAGCAATAAGATCTTTTCCATTATCTGATGACTCTGTTATTCTGCCATTATCAATCACAGCCGATGAACCGCTTCCACTTCCAAGCGCCAAATGTATTCCATAAGTATTCAGATCAGCCCCTGTAATAACCGGCGATACTTTTCCATTGCTATATGTAATCTGAAGCTTCACTCCAGTCAGATTGAGTTTATCTCCAGCTACATAATTCAGTTTATCAGGAGCTGCAAGCATAGTCAAAGCTGCTGGTGCATTCGCTGCAACCGTAATCGCCCACGGTATTTTTGCTCCGAAGTAATCAAAAGTAACCTGAGTATCCGAGGTTTTCAGTGGGCCTGTTTTGTCATAGGTAAATCCACTGTAAATATAAGCTGCACGGCCACCAATCGTTGCATACATACTGGCTCTGGATGGATTGAATACATCTCCTTCCACATAAGATTTCTTCGGCTGTCCTGATATTACAATACTGCTGATATCACTGGTTTTCGGCGCGACAACTTCCATTGAATAGACAACCTGTTTTCCCTTATATTCTACATAAACATGAGTAGTTCCTTCAGCAGAACTGTCAAATCCGCTTATCATATCGGCTTTAATCTCAGAATAAGTTGTACCATTTATCAAAAGCCTGCCCCAATACCACGGTTTTTCTCCCACGTAACAGGAAGTCCAGTTGTTTTTTACCTCCAATGAAGTAATCTCCGGATTCTCCACCCGCTCTGGCAAACCATCCTCTGAAATCTTCCAGTCAGTTCCAAACTCCCAACCCACGTAAGATTTGGAATCTTTCATCTGTGCCTCTGTGAGAAGTCCACCTGATCCAATGGAAGCAGCAGTTCCGCCGACAAGATTCCCCTCTCCACTCTTTCCATAACAGTTCAGCACATGTCCGCTTAAACCGTAAGAAGAGCTGAGTACATTATCAGCAGCAGTTCCGCACATCTGTCCTACACAGTTGTTTGTCGCAGTTACTGTGATTTTTCCTGCATGAAGGCATTCTTTGAGCACACCGCCCATGCCCCCAAACTTCTGGATTTCTCCCGTAATTCCGCCCACATAGACCGGATATTCGTTTCCGTTTGTCTGGGTAACACTAATCGTACCGGTGCTGACACACTTGCTTATAGTACCAATGTTCAGACCTGCAATTCCACCTACCCAGCTTTTCATAGGAGCCATTGTCAAATTAACATTCAGCTTTGATGTACAGCCAAAAATAATTCCGGCAAGTGCATTTTCACCTGCAATTCCGCCAAATTCCGGATATACAACAGCTCCGTTTCCGCCCATATATCCGCTGATTGTTCCTGTCACCATACAGTCTTCAATATTTCCTTCATTGTACTGTGTGATGACGCCCTGCACGTTCTGCATATCATCATCAAAATCTGCAACTACGCGCAGATTCCTGATTTTCCCCTGATTCATGGCTATCAAAGGCTTTTTCAATCCATAAATCGTATGTCCGTTTCCGTCCAGCGTTCCGCCAAAATAAGAGATGGTAAAATTAATTCTTCCCTGTGTCTGAATATCTGAGGTCAGCTGATAATATGCGCCCTGATTTTCCTCGATCAAATTCAGATCATCCAGAGAATCAATCTGATAAGGACTGCTGCTTGTACCATTTCCACCAGCCGGTTTCACAGATGAAGTCCGGCTTCCTATTACACGATAAACAATTCCGCTTTCCCCATCAGATGGAACTGTAAATTTTCCATTCTTCAGTTTCACAAGGATTGCGGACGCTGCCGGAATGGAATATTTTGAGCCACTGTCGCCGGAAAATACCGGAAATGCAGATGCCTTTTTTGCAGCTATCCGATCACCTGGAAAACTGTATACACCAGAAGCTTCTCCTGCTGCCACAGCTGTATAAAAATCTGAAAGAAGTGTTTTAAACGGAATTCCTGTTACCTTCTCCAGATAAGCTTCACAGGTAAGGGAGGAAGCATCTACTGTATAAAATCTCGGCAACACAGCCATAGGCTCATAGCTTCCTGCCATACGGTCAATTACGTATCTGACAAACAGGTATGGCATTCCATAGTCCTGGGCAATATCATCGCGATAACTCTTATACATCAAGGAAGAGCCGTTACGAATAGCGGTACTTCCTGCAATTCCGTTCATCCAGCCATTTGTGTCCGTACCGCCCCACAGATAATCCATGACCGTTACTGCAAGACCTTCGTTTATCCACATATATTTCTCGGAGGCATTGAATTTTGTTTTCAGCCAGAATACTGCGTGCTGTCCCTCGTGAACCAGCAGACCGTTTCTTCTGGTCATTTCACCGGAGACATAGGATGCTGCCGCCGGAGTGTTGATATGAATTGCTGTAATTCCCTCATCATACTGAAACTGACCACTTGCGCCGCTTAAGGTTTCCAGCACAATAGAGAGCTTGCCGGATCCATCTTCCCAGGGAAGATCGCCTCCTGCCAGTGTTTTCAGGATTTGATAGGGCTGTCTGTCATAAATACTCGCCATGTCTGATGCTATGAGAGATGTTTTTCCAGCGGCATCATAATCCGCTTTCATATTTTTGTCCATCCAGATATAACAATGTTCACCAATCCCAATGCATATATAGGTCTTGCCGCTGCCATTGCTTCTGTAAATATATTTTTCTTCTCCTATTGCATAAGTGGTAGTCGCCGCCTGAACAGATATACCATCGTCAGTCTCATCTGCCGACGCAGTGGACGAAATGGCGCTTTTTTCATTCAGCGCAGTGACTGAGCCGGTGCTCCCTGCATTCAGCCCGGCCAGGCTTTGAGCTGCGGGAAGCTCACTTCCACTTGAAACTGACGCAGTACTTCCACTGTCATCAAAGATCAGTGTGCCTGCGCTCCTCGAATCAGATGTATCTGTATTAATAATCACTGCATACTCCCCAGTAAGTGTTTCCCCAGCTTCTCCCTCTGTCACTGCGGCAAAAACATTTACACTGCCAAATATTCCCAGAAACAGAAGACAGATTCCCACCCACAGACCAATGGATTTTCTTTTTTTCATACACTCCTCCTGTAAAAAATTTCCTTTCCTACAGTTTACCATTTTTACATTCTGTACACTATGTTTTTTTCTGCACTTTTCTGGTTAATTTCAACAAAAAATGGGGCGAATGTATCGTTTCCGCTGATACATCGCCCCATTTATTTTCTTATTAAATTACTCTTCCTCAAACTCCAGATCCTTACGGCTCATCTCCTCGATCAGCTCTCTCTTCACCTCAAAAAGCTTCGGAGAAAGATCCACATAAACCTTCTGTGGGTTGGAGAATCGTCTGGACTCGTCCCAGAGAGTGCTCTGTTCTTTCTGGCAGATTGCGCGAAGTTCCATTACTGAAGGAGACGTATAAACGCGTTTTCCTTCCTTAATAACTGGAACCAGAAGCTCACGAACCTCGTAAGTACCACCCAGAATCTTAGTTTTTTTCCAGGTGTCAACCGGGTCAAATACTACCATAGTTTCATCTGGGTTCAGCTTCTCGTCAGCAAGACAGATCAAATCAGCTTTAATCTTTCCTGTGGACTTGCTGTAAATACGATATACTGTCTTGTTTCCAGGGTTTGTTACCTTAGCGGTGTTCTCAGAAAGCTTGATCTTCGGAACAAATTCACCTGTCTCAGGATTTTTCACTGCTGCCAGCTTGTATACACCACCAAATGCCGGATTATCATTGGAAGTAATCAGACGTGTTCCAACGCCCCAGGAATTGATCTTGGCATCCTGGGCTTTCAGGCTCTCAATCAGATATTCGTCAAGGTCACTGGATGCAGAAATGGTCGCATCATCAAAACCAGCTGCCGATAACATTTTATATGCCTCTTTGGAAAGGTAAGCAAGGTCACCGCTGTCGATACGGATACCATATTTTTTCAGCTGGATTCCCTCCTCCCGCATTTCCTCAAATACACGGATTGCATTGGGAACACCGGATTTCAGCACGTCGTAAGTGTCTACCAGAAGGATACATGCATCCGGGTACATTCTTGCGTATGTCTTGAATGCAGTATACTCATCCGGGAAGCTCATGATCCAGGAATGTGCATGGGTTCCAAGCACTGGCACGTCAAACATCTGACCAGTAAGCACACAGGATGTTCCGACACAACCACCGATCACAGCTGCACGGGCTCCAAAAATACCGGCATCCGGTCCCTGGGCACGGCGAAGACCGAACTCCATGATTCCGTCACCTTTCGCCGCATAGCAGACACGTGCTGCCTTAGTAGCAATCAGGCTCTGATGGTTCATAATGTTCAAAATCGCAGTTTCCACAAGCTGAGCTTCCATAATCGGTGCTACCACTTTCACCATTGGCTCTCTTGGGAAAATAACAGTGCCTTCCGGGATGGCATAAATATCGCCGGTAAAATGGAAGGAGCGAAGATATTCCAGAAAATCCTCCTCAAAAATGGAAAGACCGCGAAGATATTCGATATCTGCGTCTGTAAATCTCAGATTCTCAATATATTCAATTACCTGCTCCAGTCCTGCACAGATAGCAAAACCGCCTCCGCATGGGTTATCACGGTAAAACATGTCGAATACGACAGTCTGGTCAGTTGGGTTCTTAAAATACCCCTGCATCATGGTAAGTTCATAGAGATCCGTGAGCAGAGTCAGGTTATTTGCTCTCATGTTTATTCTCCTTATTAATGAGGCCAGTCTGAGAACCAATTACCTGAATAATTTTAAACAGGCTCCAGACAGGCTGTTTAATTATAAAAATTTTATACGGTAACCATAGACTCACAGGAACAAAGCGAAGTAATTTCTTATAAAGTAAAAAAGTTTCTGGCACTACTACCTTAGAGTGTGTCGAAAAAAACTCCAAAAGCTTCCCGCCAGCGACCTATGCGATTCCGTATATTTTGCTTGATTATAACACATTCATCTCAAAATGCACAGGAAAAAGAAAAGCGAAATCTTAATTTTTCCCCGAAAAATCAAGGCTTCACAGAAATTGAATAAATTTTTAAAAAAATTTGAAAAAAGGGGTTGACTTTTATATATGCATTGATATATAATACAACATGTCGCAAGCGAGAAATGACTTGCTAAGACACATAGGGCTATCGCCAAATGGTAAGGCAACGGACTCTGACTCCGTCATTTCAAGGT
>ENA-ORUU01001666-ORUU01001666.1-human-gut-metagenome-genome-assembly--contig:-NODE-1666-length-10776-cov-1.89441_pt1 | contig 10776 bp, 10 predicted proteins | sample MGYA00242085_ERZ509221 | MGnify/ENA primary metagenome ERZ509221 (study PRJEB26280, sample SAMEA2338809) | human gut metagenome | biome: human gut; feature: human-associated habitat; material: faeces... | reverse complement strand
GGAGCCGATCCGCAGACTGGACACGAGCTTACGGGGCTTAAGGGACAGCTCTGAGGGCGCGTCCGGCAGTATTGGAAACGTAGTCGCTTCCGTTCAGCTGATCAAAAAGCTTGACACACAGCTTCAGCAGAGCGTTCTGGAGTTTATCAAAAACCTGGCTTCAGCCCAGGAGTCCATGCAGGACGCGATCGCAGATTACTGCAACGGTGAGGCAGGGGATGAAGATACCCAGGCACTGGCAGCGGGAGCAGATACCTCCGCCGGACATGCGGGAATGCTGAATGCCCAGGAACTTATCGGAATCTTAAAGCAGAAGGAGAAAGCGCTCCGCCAGGTGGCTTCCTCCAGCAATGCCCTTGTGGCAGATACAGCAGATATGCTCGACGATGTATCCAATACATCAAAATACCTGGCACAGACCACAGACCAGATGGACTATCTGATCGAGGATGTGAAGGCGTTAAAGGATTCCCTGGATGTGTATTACCCGGATCTCCAGTCAGCCCTGGATGATTCCGGGGAGCTCGTAAACCGAACCACGGATGCCCTTAATAAGAGCACGGATTCCCTGACTCTGGTACAGAATACCGTCCGTGCCAGCGCGGACAGCCTTGACGCGGCGGCGAAGGACTCCATCAAGGGAAGTTTGAATGTCCTCGACAAGAGTTTAAGCGTCCTCGACAGCACCAGCTCCATGAGAAAGGCCGGCCGGACTATGAAGGACACCATGGACAATGAGTGGAACGACATGGAGGACGACAACAATTTCTTAAATATGGATCCAAACACGGAGAAGGTCTCCTTCACTTCCGATGAGAACGCGGAGCCGAACACCCTGCAGATCATCATGAGAACCGAGGAGATCAGCGTGGACGATGACGCGGAGCTTCTCGATGCGGAGACAGCGAAGGCGGATGTGAACCCGCTTGAGAGAATGTGGAACATGCTGGTCCAGATGGTCAGGGCGATCATTGAGATCTTTAAGAACAGATAATTAAAGAATATTTGACGGATTTGTGCAGGAGGATGTACGGCAGAATTGTTCTGCATGGACGTTTTTCTGCACAAACTGGTATATGAGGGGATAAAGAGAAGCGAGTGTAAGGACTTCTTACGGGAAGGAGAAGACATGAAAAAATTTGGAAAGAAGATTGCGGGATTTCTGCTGGCGGCGGTTCTGGCAGTGACTGCGGCGTTTCCGGCTTTTGCAGCCAGCAAGACAGCGGTCGGAAAGATATATCTGACCATCGACAGCACTGTGGGACTTAAAAATGACTCTGAGGACGTCACAGTGACGCCCTATGGGGATAATACAGATCTTTACTATGTAGATAACATTTATATCGAAAATAACGACGGAAACGGCTATACGGAGTCCAATCCACCGAAGATCACGGTGACGCTGGAGGTAGCGGACGAGGATAATTATTATTTCTCTGGGACAGCCTCAAAGGACTTCCGCCTGACACTGTCCGATTCCGCAAAAAACGGATACGGAAAAGCGGAGTACGTGAAGGCGGTAAAGAAAAATGACAGAAGTACCGTCGAGCTGACGTTCCGCCTGACATTCGATAAGAAAACCACCGCATCCACCACAAGTACCGTCAAGGCGCCCACAGGTGTGGCCTGGTCTCCGAACGCCTACGGAACGGGAACATGGTCAGCGGTCAGCGGGGCGAAATATTACCAGCTCCGCCTCTTAAAGGACGGCAGTCTCACGGGGGACGAGTTTACGATCTACGGAACGAAGTACGATTTTTCGAGACTGATGGGAACCTCTGGATCCTACAGCTTTGAGGTCCGCTCCGTGAAGTCCACAAACAACACGAAGAGCGCCTGGGTCCGCTCAGGGGAGATCGGATCCTACGCCGCAGGCTCCTGGAAGCAGAGCGCTGACGGCAGATGGTGGTGGGACTACGGTGATGGCACATGGGCGGCGGCAGAGTGGCTCTACATCAACGGAAAGTGGTACTATTTCCAGGAGGACGGATATATGGCCACAGGATGGATCACCCTGTATAACAAGTCCTATTACCTGGATCCGGAGAGCGGTGCCATGTATAAGAGCGGGAGGACACCGGACGGACTCTACGTGAATGAGAGTGGCGTGTATGTGCCGGGGATGTAAGACCAAAACCGGGATGAAAAACAATATCGGAAATCCATATATGCTATAAAAGCTGAAGATGTTGATATGAAGTTGCCATTAGGAGATAATTGAGGTCTAAAATCCGGTCTCAGCGATCAAGCTTACGGACTTAACATCACAGACGCGTAGAATACTCCGTCTTTCCACGTAAATCTCGCGTCCCCGCTGTACCGCTCCGCGATCATGCGGATAGACTCCGTTCCAATGCCATAGCCGGAGTGCTTTGTGGAAAGCAGCTTATTTCCGGACCAGTTCGGACTTCCGGAGCTGGTGTTGTCGGCGGAGGAGCCGGTCTGGACTACATGGAGCCGGACGAAAGGCTGGATTCCCGAATTGGTATCCGCACAGGCCTCCACCGCATTTTCCAGTAGATTTCCGATCAGAACACAGAATTCCGTTTCCGGGATCACCGGCGGGTCAGCCATCTGGATGCTGACCTGCGTGGAGATCCCGTTTTTTTCTGCCTTTTCCGCGTAGAAGGAGAGGATCGCGTTGACTGCGTAGTTTTTGCAGTAGGTGCGGGATCGGGAACATGTTTTTGGGGAAATGTGTGGAAGAATGAAACTTTTCTTCCATTTTCCGCCAAATAATGATATGATGGATAGCGGCAGCATAATGCGCGAAGGAAAAATGTCGCTGTTTTGGCATTTTACGGCGGCGGAAAAGACAGGAAATTGGATGCTGCATAGAAAGGTGAGCACGACAATGAATTTTATTGTACCAGCCGGTTATACTCCGGATATTGACTTAAAAGAGACCCAGATCGCCATCAAGGTCGTGAAGGATTTCTTCCAGAAGGAACTTACAAAACAGTTAAATCTGACCCGAGTTTCCGCTCCGTTATTCGTAACGCCGGAATCCGGATTAAATGATAACTTAAACGGTGTGGAGCGCCCGGTTGCCTTCGATATCAAGGAAGGCGGAAGAAAGGCAGAGATCGTCCACTCTCTGGCAAAATGGAAGCGCTACGCGTTGAAACAGTACGGCTTTCCAGCCGGGTGAAGGTTTGTACACCGATATGAACGCCATCCGCCGCGACGAGGACACCGACAACATCCACTCCATCTATGTGGACCAGTGGGACTGGGAAAAGGTGATCACGAAGGAGGAGAGGACCCGCGAGACACTGGAAGAGACTGTCCGCGCCGTTTATAAAGCATTAAAGATCACAGAGGACTATATGGCATACGAGTACGACTATATCGGCCGTGTTCTCCCGGAGCACATCGAGTTTATCACATCCCAGGAGCTTGAGGACCGCTACCCGGATCTCACCCCGAAGCAGAGAGAGTATGAGATCGTGAAGCTTCACGGCGCTGTATTTATCGAGCAGATCGGCGGAAAGTTAAAATCCGGAGAGCCCCACGATGGACGTGCACCGGACTATGATGACTGGAAATTAAACGGCGATATTATCGTCTACTATCCGGTTCTTGATATTGCCCTTGAGTTAAGCTCCATGGGTATCCGTGTGGACGAGATCTCCCTGCACGAGCAGCTAAAGGCAGCAGGCTGCGAGGAGCGCGAGAAGCTTGCATTCCAGAGGGCTTTGTTAAACGGCGAGCTTCCGTACACCATCGGCGGCGGTATCGGACAGTCCCGTATCTGTATGTTTTTCTTAAGAAAAGCCCATATCGGTGAGATCCAGTCTTCCTTATGGCCGGATGATGTTCGCGAGGAGGCGAAGAAGGCGGAAATTCCGTTACTGTAAGGGGGCAGGAGGATACAGACCTGCACAGACTTATTATGAGAACGACCCGGCGGCGCGAGCCTGACCGGTATTAAATATTCAGGAAACAGTTACGGTCCACAAAGATGTGTGCGGTAACTTTTCCTGCTTATGGAGGTAGAAGAATGGCAAATGAACGTTTGAGGGAGCTCAGGACCCTGATGAAAGTGAGAAATGTGGACGTGTACTATGTTCCATCCTCCGATTTCCACGATTCTGAGTATGTGGAGGACTATTTCAAATGCCGCGCGTTCCTGTCCGGCTTTACAGGTTCCGCAGGAACCATGGTGATCACCCAGGCTTTTTCCGGCATGTGGACAGATGGAAGATATTTTGTCCAGGCGAAGAAAGAGTTGGAAGGCCAGGACACACGCCTGATGGCAATGGGCGAGGAGGGCGTTCCGACCATTGAGGAATACCTGATGGACCATATGCCGGAAGGCGGCGTTTTAGGCTTTGACGGCCGTGTGGTAAATGCTGACCAGGGAAGAAAATTTGAGGCCATGATGGCTGGGAAGCATGCCACACTTTCCGTCGGCGATGACCTTGCAGGTGAGGTTTGGGAAGAGCGACCGATCCTTCCGGCACCGGAGGTATGGGTCCTCGATGTGAAGTACGCAGGCGAGACTGTTGCGGAGAAGCTTGCCCGGCTCAGAGCCGCGATGAAGAAGGAAAATGCGACCGTGCACATCCTGTCAAGCCTTGACGATGTGGCATGGCTCTTCAATATCCGTAAAAATTCCGACGACGGAAATGTGCTGGCACCGGCATTCGCCCTGATCACAGAGGATGAGGCGAGACTTTTTATTAACAGCCGAAAATTCTCCCCGGACTTTGAGGAAAATCGTGTCGCCATCGAAAAATACGACGCGATCTACGACGCGGTGGCAGAGATCAGAAACGAGACGGTCCTCTTAGAGCCGGGTAAGGTAAGCTTTGCCCTCTATAAGAAAATCGATGCCTCCAACCGCATTGTGGAGGCCATGAACCCGACTTCCCAGATGAAGGCAGTGAAGAACCAGGTGGAGATGGAAAACCTCCGCAAAGCTCATTTAAAGGACGGCGTGGCGTTGACGAAATTTCTGTGCTGGATGAAGAAGAACGCGGGAAAAGTGGAACTCACAGAGACAGAGGCCGCAGAGCGCCTAGAGGATTACCGCAAGGCCCAGGAAGGTTACCTCGGACCGAGCTTCACGACGATCTCCGCATTCGGCTCCAACGCGGCGATGTGCCACTACCATGCGACAAAGGAGCAGGAGAGCCCGGTGGGAACAGATGGCTTCTATCTGGTAGACTCTGGCGGACAGTACTATGAGGGAACTACGGACGTCACAAGAACCATCGCGGTCGGTCATGTGACGGATGAGATGAAGGAACATTTTACTTTAGTCATGATGGGAATGCTCCGTCTGATGAACGCGAAATTCTTATACGGCTGCCGCGGCCTAAACGTGGATTACCTTGCGAGAGGACCGCTCTGGGAGAGAGGTCTCGACTTCAACCACGGTACCGGACATGGCGTTGGCTTCTTATCCGCTGTCCATGAGCGACCGAATGGCATCCGCTGGCGCATTGTTCCGGAGCGTCAGGATTCCTGCGTTCTGGAGGAGGGCATGCTCACATCCGACGAGCCGGGTCTTTACATTGAGGGCAGCCACGGAATCCGTACTGAGAACCTGTCCCTCTGCAGAAAGGCAGAGAAGAATGAGTACGGTCAGTTCATGTGCTTCGAGAATATGACATTTGCACCCATCGATCTCGATGCGGTGGATATTTCCGTTATGGAGCCGTCTGATGTGAGAATGCTGAACGCGTACCATAAAGAAGTCTGCGAGAAGCTTTCCCCGTATATGACTGAGGAAGAGAACGAGTGGTTAAAAGAAGCGACAAGACCGATTGGAGAGGATTACACATGGAGGATTTAGAGAAAAACATTCTGGTGGTGATCCCGGTAAATGAGGATCACAAGAAGCTCCTTGAAGAAAAAGCCGCCTCAGGTGACAAGAACTGCTGCATCCGATATGTGAACGGCGAGGAAGTCACAAAGGAGGACGTGGAACAGGCAGATGTTATCGTCGGAAACGTGGATCCATCCCTGATCTCCGGCGCGAAGAACCTGGAGCTGCTCCAGTTAAACTCTGCTGGGGCAGATCTCTATATCAAGGCCGGTGTGATGCCGGAGGGAGCAGTGCTCGCAAACGCTACAGGCGCTTACGGACTCGCGGTCTCCGAGCATATGCTGGGTCTTACGTTCGACCTGATCAGACGTTTAAACCAGTACCACGCGAACCAGGCAAAGCATGTATGGAAAGCCATGGGAAACATCATTTCCGTGGAAGGTTCCACGATCCTTGTCCTGGGTCTGGGCGATATCGGCGGGGATTACGCGAGAAAGGTCCACGCGTTGGGTGCCCATGTGATCGGTGTCCGCCGCACGAACCGGAATAAGCCGGATTACCTGGATGAGCAGCACACGATGGATGATCTGGATATGCTCTTAGGCCGGGCAGATATTGTTGCTATGGTCCTTCCGGGCGGAAGCGCTACGAACCACATCATGGACGAGAGAAGACTCCGCCTGATGAAAAAGGGCGCGTACCTCATCAATGTGGGCCGCGGAAATGCCATCGATCCGGATGGACTCTATAAAGTCTTAAAAGATGGACATCTCGGCGGCTGTGGTCTCGATGTGACGGAGCCGGAACCGCTTCCGGCGGACAGCCCATTGTGGGATCTTGAGAACCTTGTGATCACGCCTCATGTGGCAGGAAATTTTTTCCTTCCGGAGACATTTGAGCGGATCATCCGGATCGCGGGAGAAAACCTCGCGGCCTGGGCGAACGGAACGCCGTACCGGAATGTGGTGGATTTTACGACAGGATATAGAAAGTGACAGTAAGATAAAAAGTAAAGACAGCTGTTCTTTTGCATGCTTATATGGCAGGTAAAGAGGACGGCTGTTTTTGCTGTCGCACATTCAAAAAAGGCAGGCGGTGAAGGGCTCCTGTGAATATAAAAATTAGAGAAAACAGCAAAAAACAGGACGGTCGTAAAAACCGTCCTGCATAGGTTTGAAGTTATTATATTTAGAAGCTCGTCTCGTACTTTCTTCTTTTCCGCCTCCGGCGCATAAGCGATCGGGTAAATAACGGATGCCATGAGAAGCGCGCCGACCACATCGATCACGGAGTGCTGCTTTAAGAACATTGTTGCCAGGCAGATCAGAACCATCAGAATGCCGGATGCCCGGACGATCATCGGATGTTTCTTTAACTCCTCGCTGTGGCAGACCGCGATGTGGACACCGACGGAGTTGTATACATGGATGCTCGGGAAGACGTTGATGCACGGATCAATGCTCCAGAGTCTCGATACCAGGTAACAGAAAATATTTTTATCCGGATCGATTGCCGGACGGAAGTCCGTTCCATTCGGGAACAGGGTGCAGACGAGAAGACTGATCGTCATTCCTGTGAAAAGGAAGGTGCAGAGCCTGTAATAGTCATCACGGTTCCGAAAGAAGAAAAATGCGATGGTGGCTGCTACATATAAAAACCACATCAGATAAGGTACGATAAAGATCTCTTCGAAAGGAATCATATCATCGAGTGCCGTGTGCATGACGTGGTAAGGTTTGTTTATGTTCTCCTGAAGTCTTGTAAACCAGGGGATATAGATGAATGCATAGGATAGCATCCATACGTGTCCATATTTTCTTATCAGCTTTTTCAAAAGGATGACCTCCTTTCCTTTCTGAACAGGCATCATCTTTAAAGTCCTGCTTTGTAATACTTTTGTCACATTTCCCTTGCGTTGCCAAATTATATCACTTTAAAAGTGGGGTTTGGTAAATTTTTATCGAAAAGTAAGGAAGACTTTAGAAATGTAAGAAGGCGGTAAGACTTTTGACATTGTTTCGGCTTTATGGTATGTTAAAGGAAGAAAATATATTCGGATTTTCAAACCGGGAGGGAGGAAATTCATGGAAAATAAAGAACTAGTAAGGGAAGCTTTGGAAGCAAGAAAACAGTCCTACTGCCCATATTCCGGCTTTGCGGTGGGAGCAGCACTTCTATGCGGGGACGGAACAGTTTTTCGCGGCTGCAATATCGAAAACGCGGCGTATCCGGCAACAAACTGTGCGGAGCGGACGGCGATGTTTAAGGCTGTCAGCGAGGGAAATATGGACTTTCGGGCGATCGCCATCGTGGGCGGTCTGAAGGGAAAAGAACCGAAGGATTCCTGCGCGCCCTGTGGCGTCTGCCGTCAGGTGATGGCAGAGTTTGGCGACCCGGAGACCTTTAGGATCATTCTTATGAATGGGGACGGGGAGATCCGGGAATACCTCCTGAAAGAACTCCTGCCGTTAGGTTTTACGGGAAAAGCACTGGAAAAATAGAAGGCATCCCGGAAAGGAAGTATCAGAAAAAATATGACATACAGAGATATATTAAAGAAAGTTGACCATACACTGTTAAAACAGCCGTCCACCTGGGAACAGATCAGGGAGATCTGCGACGATGCGGTAAAATATGGAACCGCATCCGTCTGCATCCCGCCGTCCTTCGTAAAGCAGGCGGCAGAATATCTGGATGGGAAGATGCCCGTCTGTACCGTTATCGGATTCCCGCACGGGTACAACACGACGGCTGTGAAAGTGTTTGAGACGAAAGAGGCGTTAAAAGACGGCGCGGAAGAGATTGACATGGTGATCAACATCGGCTGGGTCAGGATGGGACAGTACGATAAGGTCCTGGCGGAGATCAATGCCTTAAAAGAGACCTGCGGAGACCACATTTTGAAGGTCATCATCGAGACCTGCCTTCTCACGGATGAGGAGAAAATAAAGATGTGCGAGATCGTATCCGCCTCAGGAGCGGACTTTATCAAGACATCTACAGGATTTTCCACCTCAGGGGCGACAAAACCGGATGTGGCGCTCATGAAGGCCCATATGGCTGCTGGAAAGAAGATCAAGGCAGCAGGCGGGATCGCCGATTTCAATGACGCGAGGGAGTTTGTCCTCCTCGGCGCTGACCGTCTCGGAACGAGCCGCCTTGTGGAACAGGCGAAAAAGAAAGGAGCAGATTTAGATGCCGGAATATAATCGGATTTTTACGATCGTCATAGATTCCCTGGGAACCGGGGCAATGCCGGATTCCGAAAAATTTGGTGATGTGGGCGTGGACACCCTGGGACATATCGCGGAACATATGGAGGGGTTCCGTATCCCGAATCTCCAGAAGCTCGGAATCGCGAATTTAAGACCGTTAAAGGGGGTTGACCCGGTGGAAGAGCCGGCGGGCCGCTTCACAAAGTTCTCCGAGGCCAGCAACGGCAAGGACACTATGACCGGACACTGGGAGATGATGGGAATCTACACGACGAAACCGTTTAAGACCTTCACGGATCATGGTTTCCCGAAGGGGCTGATCGACGAGCTGGAAAAACGCACCGGCCACAAAGTAATAGGAAATAAGAGCGCCAGCGGAACTGCGATCCTGGACGAACTCGGCGAGGAGGAGATCGCCACAGGCCACATGATCGTCTACACCTCTGCGGATTCAGTTCTCCAGATCTGCGGAAATGAGGAAACATTTGGTCTCGACGAGCTGTATCGCTGCTGCGAGATTGCAAGAGAGATTACGATGAAGGAAGAGTGGCGCGTGGGCCGCGTCATCGCGAGACCGTATGTTGGAAAGAAAAAGGGAGAGTTTGTCCGCACCAGCAACCGTCATGACTACGCGTTAAAGCCGACAGGAACGACGGCGCTCGATATCTTAAAGGACAACGGGTACGATGTGATCTCCGTCGGAAAGATCCGTGATATCTTCGACGGACAGGGCATCACGGAGGCATTCCGCTCCAAGAGCTCCGTCCACGGAATGGAACAGACCATCGAGATCTGCAAGGATAAGGATTTTAAGGGACTCTGCTTTGTGAATCTCGTTGATTTCGATGCCCTGTGGGGCCACAGGAGAAATCCGGTGGGTTATGGGGAAGAACTGGAACGCTTTGATGTGAAGCTTGGTGAACTCCTTGAAAGCCTCCGGGAAGGTGATCTTTTGATGATAACGGCGGATCACGGGAATGATCCGACTTACACGGGAACAGACCATACGAGAGAAAAAGTTCCATTTATTGCTTATTCCCCATCTATGAAAGAGAAGGGAATGTTTGAGGAACAGAAGACCTTCGGTGTCATCGGTGCGACGGTGCTCGATAACTTCGGACTTAAGAAAGCGGAGAATATGATCGGGGAGTCGATCTTAAAAGAATTAGAATGATCGGGATCTGCCTGAGATCTGCGTGGATCCGATAGTTTCGTGGAACAGGTAAAATAGAAAAAAGGAAGATCCGCATCCCCGGTATCCGGGAAATGTGGATCTTCCTGTTATGTTCAGACAGAAGTGCGAGACTTATTCTGCGCCGAGTTTCGTTTTTACATCCTCGATGGACATGTTCTTCTCTTTTACGATCGCGTATAATTCAGCCATTTCTTTGGCCTCGATCTGTTTTTCAATGTCCTTTTTCTGAGTTCTTAATGCTTTTAATTTCTGCTCTGTCTCTTCGATAGAAGCAAGGACCTCATTTAAAAGATCCTGCGGAGCAATGTCAGCTTTCTTTCTTCCTCTTGGCATAATTGCAATCCCTCCTGTACAGGTTCATATTATTGGAATCCGCGAATCAGATTCTTATACGTTATACTATATAACAAGATGTAGTGGGAATGCAAGGGGAAAATCCCATCACAAAAAATTTCAAAAAACTGTTGACAATTCCGAAAAAATAGGTTAAACTGTCTAAGCAATCGCGCTTGACGGAAACGTCAGACGGAAGCAATGGGGTCTTAGCTCAGCTGGGAGAGCATCTGCCTTACAAGCAGAGGGTCATAGGT
>ENA-ORUU01001659-ORUU01001659.1-human-gut-metagenome-genome-assembly--contig:-NODE-1659-length-10806-cov-2.9121_pt1 | contig 10806 bp, 6 predicted proteins | sample MGYA00242085_ERZ509221 | MGnify/ENA primary metagenome ERZ509221 (study PRJEB26280, sample SAMEA2338809) | human gut metagenome | biome: human gut; feature: human-associated habitat; material: faeces... | reverse complement strand
CGTTATAGATGGGCTGGAAATAAGCTTCCATCCCAAGACGGGAAATGTCTTCCCACGTATAAGCTCCTGTAATGCTCATGGTCTTTTACCTCTTACCCTGTTTTCTTGTTTCATTTTCCAAAACTCACCACCCCGGTGACTCTCCCTTTTATCTCTGACCGGTCTGCCGCACCGAGCACCCTGCTGTCCAATGATACCGGGCGGTTGTCCCCGAGAAAGAAATAACTTCCCTCCGGCACAGTGTACGGATAGTCCACACTGTCTTCTGCTTCCGACATGCCGTAGACGACATCCGTCTCCTGCACTTTTTCGCCGTTTCTGGTCAGGTGTCCCTCACGGTCCACCTCAATGACATCCCCCGGCAGTCCCTCGATTCGTTTGATCAGGTATTCCCCGGAGATATCTTTTAAGATGACCACATCGCCGTAGTCCACGCCGTCCGGGAGGATTCGCAGGAAGAACACGATATCCCCCGAATGGCAGCCGGGGCGCATGGAGTTTCCACTCACGCGCATGATCCCGAACACCTTGAACACCAAAAGCCAGACCACAAACAGAATGGCGATGCGTTCTGAGCGTATCTTCCTTTTCCGTTTTTTCTCACGGATCTTCATGAGGACCATGTCAAGGTCATACTGTTCTCCCTCTTTCATGGCTGTTCCTGAAGATTGATCTCTTCTATCTGGATCTCTTCCATGTCACCTGTCTGTATCTGTCCGCTGTCGCCGGATGACTGCTCCTGCTGTTCTGCTGATGCTTGTTTTTCCTGCATCACTGGCTGTTCCTTTCTGTGGATTCGGGATGTTTTTCTCCGGCGAACATTCGGCAAAGATGTTGTCCAGACCGTTTTTTAGGACTTGGAGACGGTTGCGGTACTGATAGTAGAGTGCCTGTTCCTTCTCCACTTTCTCCCTTGTCTTTACCAGGATGACATCCATCTGTCTTCCTGCCTCCGCAAGGATCTCTTTCTGTTTCTCGTCCGCCTCTTGTAATATCTTTCTGCGCTCTAATCCTGCATCCGAAAGGATTCTTTCTTTTTCGATGTTTGCATTATTGACGATCGCCCTTGCAGACTCCTCCCTTTTCTCCACCGACTGGTTGATACGGTCCATACGCGCCGCAAGTTCCGCATAGATTTCCTCCTGCGTGGAGACCTGTGATTTCAGTCCTGAGTTCTCTGTCGTAAGCCGCATCTTTTCCAGATAAAGTTCCTTCACGGCATCCGCATTTTTCTTCTCGTAGTAATCCACCAGCTCTTTGATGTAGAGCACGACTTCCTCACGGTCATACCCTAAGACGGCGGTCTTTAACTTTTCTATTTCCTTTACAAAGTTTCTGTCTTTCATGATCTCTTACTTCCTTGTAATCCCTTTTTAAAAGCACGATAAGGGCAGCTTTGTGCTGCCCTCATCGAGTCATCCTGCAAGTTCTTTTGAAAGTCTTGATTCAAACACTGCAAGAGCTGCCATACAGCCGGCTACAATGACCGCACCGGCTATATAGATTGGTGTGTCTGCTGCGCAGTGTCTGCCTGTCACAGCCAGTAAGATGCCTGCTGATATATAGAGTGCACACATCACCACCTGCACCACGATACATATCCTCTGCGTCTTTTTCAGTGCTTTTCTTCTTTCAGGATTCATCGTTTTTATCCTCCTGTTCTTCGTATTTCCGGTTCTGATCTTTTTGGACATCATTCCTGGATCTGTCCCATTTCCTCTATAGAACCGGATGTTTCATTTGTAAGTATTTTGGGAAAATTACATATATCATTTTTGTTTGTTGTCCGGGGATATTGGCATATCCCCGGGATTGGTTTTTAGTACTCTTCGTCAAGTTCCTCGCGGATCTTTTTGATACGCACGCCTGTGTATCCTGCGATCACAAGGATCAGGATGACTGGATACCAGTGGGATCCGCATCACTGCTGTCTGCCGGGATGCTGTCGTCTGCACCGGCTCCGGTATCTGTGTTGTCAGCGACATCTGTAGTATCATCTGAACCTGTGTCTGCACCGGTCTCTGTGCCTTCTGTCACATCCTCACCATCTGCCGGATCTGACCCGTTGTTGTTTCTGTTGTTCTTGTTGTGTTTGTTGTTTTTGTTTCCGCTGGACACATTGTTTCCATCCGCTGCAGCGATATCTGTGGCATTGGTCTTACCATCTGTGACCCCGGTATTGGTTCCGTTTGTATTTCCATTGCTGTTTCCACCGTTATTGCCGCCATTGTTGCCATTGTTGCCGTTGTTATTGCCGCCGTTGTTTCCTTTGTTGCCACCATTGGTATTTCCGCTGTTACCGTTTCCTCCGTTGCCGTTCTCTCCGGTTCCACCGTTTCCTCCATTGCCGCCTGTGCCGTTGTTGGAGTCTCCGCCGTTACCGCCGCTTCCGCCGCTGGTATTGCCGCCATTGTTCTCGGTCTCACCTTTGCTTCCGCTTCCACCGTTTCCTCCGGTTCCGCCATTTCCGTTTTCGGAGTTTCCGCCGTTACCGCCGTTTCCTCCACTGATGTTGCCACCGTTGTTCTCGGTCTTTCCGTCAGTCTCGGTTCCGTTACCGCCATTTCCTCCGGTTCCGCCGTTTCCGTTATTGGAGTTTCCACCGTTTCCTCCGTTACCACCGGAGATATCCGGCTTGTCTGTGCCCGGTCCTATGATGATGTCTCCACCTCCATCGACACCACTTCCTCCGGTTCCGCCGTTTCCGCCATCGTTTTTGTTGTCACCGGTCGCATTGCCTCCGGCTCCGCCGTTTCCACCGGATACGGTTCCTTCGATGATGGTCACTTTGTTGTCGGTCGTGATACCTGCCCCGCCGTTTCCGCCGTCGCCCGGTTTTCCTGTCGCAGAGTCTGATCCTTTGCCACCATTGCCTCCGGTAACGCTTCCGCCATTTACCGTCGGTGTGATGTCTCCCTCGATCCCGGCTCCGCCGTCACCGCCTTTGCTGGCACTTCCAGCTGCCTCATCTCTTGTATCTGCTCCGTTACCACCGATGATGTTTCCATCTTTGCCGACAGTAACGCCTGCGTTTTCAGGATTTTCAGGATCTTCTGCTGTCCCGATTCCTGCTGCACCATCCGGGTGCTTCTCAGATCCGTCACCACCTTTGATGGTTCCGTTTATGACCGTAAGGTTTGTGCCCGGATGCTCATTTATGCTTCCATCCTTCACAAATTCCAGTCCCGGTTTTGCCTTGTCGGTATCGGTTGCATTGTCACCTGTGATGGTCTTTCCATTTAAGTCTATTGTCACATTGCCCCAGGTGTCCGGAATCTCGACCGTATGGTCAATGTCCTTTTTCACGATGACTTTGTAGTTTCCGTCATCCCCGACAATGACTGTCACGTTGGAGTTTTCCGCTTTCTCAGAAGCATCTGTCCTGTTGTTGCTCTTCGTATCGTCTGCGCCTTTGTCTTCGAACTGCTTTGCAATGTCCGCTGCGTCCACAAGAGAAGTCTTTCCGACTGTGGAACCGAAATTGCTGTGGCTGATCTGATATTCGGTTGCTTTTTTCAGGTTAACTGCAATGCCTTTTCCATTCCCGTCTGTTGTAAATCTCAGTACGTTTCCGACCAGGTTTCCGGATGTATCCCGCTCTTGCACGTTGTACTCTGTTTTTGGTCTTCCCATAAAGGTGAGTGTATGGGCTGTCTTTCCAATCACGGTCGGATTGTCATCCGTCACTTCCACCGTGATGCTTGTCGCAGCCCCTTTGCCCGCCTGAAAGGTCAGTGCCGCTGCATAGATGCCCTTCCCTTTTGCAGTCAGCTCATCTAATTTGTCCTGGTCTACAGTCACGGTTGCCGTGATATCATTACCGTTTGCATCATATGCCTTCACATTGGCACGGTTCTTTGCATCAGACGCTTTCAGGTTTCCGACATCGTTCACATGGATGACGAAATCATCTGCCGCGATGCTGCTTCCGTCTGTTCCCTTGATCACGTTTGTGCGGTATACCGGGATGAGCGTCACTTTATCTGCCGTCTGGCTGCTGATGACCGTTGTTTCATTATAAACTTTTCCGGTGTTTGCCTTATCCACCCAGACAAAGAAGCTCTCATTGTCCGCTTTTAACTTGTCTGTCTCTTTCTGCATTTTTGCAAAGACGGTCTCAGCGATTGTTCCGCCTTCAATGACCGTGATGCGCTCCCCTTTGCTGATCTCTGCACCGTTCTGGTCTTCAAAGATAAACTGGTGCTGTTTTTCCATATCGACTGCCACTTTCCATGCCTGATAGATGCGATGTGTGGTATGGGTATAGACGCCTGTCGCACTGTCGTATTCGAGCAGCTTGTCTTCCACCGCTTTTTCAATGTCGATCGGATAGCCGTTGACTGTGATGCTCTTTAAGCCGTAGCCGTCATCCGGCTTGATCTTAACCACCAGTGAACCGTTGTTCTTTACGATCCTTGTGTATGTACCGGAACTTTCGATCCATGCACTGTCATCATTTAACAGCTTTCCGTTGTTTACCGTCACCTCCACGGTCTGTCCCTGCCCAAAGGTCACGTTCAATGCCTTCGGCTGTTTTACATTCTGTGTCGTGTAGGTATAGGTCTGTCCACCGACGTTCTGGATTTGTGTAGACACATTATCTCCTGCATTCTCCGGTGATTCTGACACATCACTCCAGTAAGCCATCGGTTTCAGTCCGTTTGCTGTCGTGTCGGTCAGTTTTACATCCACAGTCCCGTCATCTGCCACGATGACATGCTGGAACTGTGCTGCCCCTTTCTCCTTTGTGACCAGTGTCTGGTCCGTCACTTCTGCCGTTCCTCCTGTCACATGGAAATGCACGATATGGGATGGCGTAAAGGTTGCTTTTAATGTCACATCCGCTTTGGTCGGCGTGTATTTTATCTCATAACTCTTTTCTGTCCAGTTGAATGTTGCTGTGGTAAACAGATCCTTATTGTTATCTGTCGTTTCCTCCAGGGCTGTCAGGATGGAAAAACTCTCTCCCTTCTCCCCGGTCAGGTCTGAATAGTATTTATCCTTAAAATCATTTGGTGTAAATGTAAGTGTCAGTTCCTCATTCCGGTCTACCCGGATGCTGCCGTCGGCTTCCATCTTATAGGTGTTGCCGGATGCATCCACTGCCTTGAAGCTGCCCTTTGCACCGCCGGCAGTGAGACCTTCCACATTTAAGGTCGTGAGCTGGCGTTTTGCCGCGGCATTGATGGTGATGTCACCTGTCACCTGCGGGATTGTCACTGTGATGCTTCCATCCGCATCCACAGTACATACATCTGAAAACTTCAATGTCTCTGTAACCCCGGTATCACTTTTTTTCATTGTGACGGTAAAATTGTCCTTGTCCAGGTCAAAGTTTGTCTTAGGAGTGATTTTTACCGTGTACTGCTGTAAGTATCCCGGATCTTTTGGTTGCCCGCCGGAAATCTCGGCATTGTTCCCGGTTGTGATCGTCGTCTTGAATGTCCCAAGATAAAATTTCTTCACGCTGTCGTCCGCTGTATAAGTAACTCCATCAATCACAACACTCTCACCCGGCGTGAGTGTCACGTAATCACGCGACGGATAACCGCTGTTAGTCGTGCTGCTCTGGCTGACAGTCACGCCATTTGTCGGTGCTGCTCCCACTTCATATCCGAATACGGTCGCACTTGCACCGGCTGGAATTTTCACATCTGCTTTTTTATCTGTATCTCTCCGCACTACGGTCACTTTATCAGAAGCATTTCCGCCTCCTTTTGTCTCAATGGTGTTTTTATCGTCTAACTTGATCACTGCTGTCTTATCCGCCGGGACTTCTGCCTTTGTCACCAGTTCATTATTGTACATGGCATCCGGGATGTAGACCAGGGTGCTGTTATCAAAGCTCTGGTTGGTATAGGTGTATGTCACATCCCCGATCTTTAAGCTGAGTGCATCTGTCGTGTTTTTATTCATCACATACGGTGTCTTGTCCCCTCCCGGAGTATCCGGCACGATCACATCCGTCGCACCTGACGGTGTCGTGATCTGGTAGGTCTGGCTGTCTGCCGGGCTTTTTACCTTTAATGTGGTATCGCCTGTCACATTTACGTTTCCGCCTGTCACTGTGACCATTCCATCCTCTGCAACATCGATTTTGGAATCCACATTTCCTTTATAGACAAATGTCCTTCCATTGCTCTTTAACTGCACGTCTTTTTTGAGGGTTGCATCGGTTACCGCAGTCACTTTGTCCTTAATGATCTCAACAGCATCATATGCCTTTGCCGTATCCAGTGCATCGGCAAGAGGGGCATATTTCACGCCATTGATCATTGCCTCTGCGTCCATCGGTTTTACCAGTACATTGGTATCACCCTCTTTTGTGTTATCCGGCTGTCCCGGATCGGCTCCGTCGGCGTAACCGCCGAATTCGATGAAGAAACCCTCTACATCACACCCTATATTATCTGTTCGGTTTCCTTCCTTTATATCATTAAAATTACTACTACTAGCAAACACCATTGCACATGATTCGTATCCTTGTACATCGGATAAAGTATGATCCATAGCGTCGGCGGGATCTGCATGTTCACTAGGTTCACTACCTGACCACATATTTGCAGGCACCATCTGTCCTGCCTCCGGTCCTGCCGCCCAATAATAATGTGTTTTGTTTGTATCTGCACTATTACTTGTAAGGTATGGATTTCGATATTTAAGAACACCGGGACCAATTCTTTCTAATTTTTCATTATTCAATAATGATCCGTCTTTCTTCACTAATCGTGTTCCTGATGCCCATGTCGCTATTGTAGATAAATTTGCAAGATACATTCCTTCTTCTTTGGTCACTATCGTAGCCAAATATCCTTGTTGACCTGCAAGTTTAAATTCCATAGCACAATTATATGCTTTCACCCATGAAAATTTTTTCGAAACATACAAATAATAATGACCATTCTCTGACCACTGTGTCAGCTTCATGTCACTTAAATTACCGCTAAATCCTTCATTATCATTTCCGTTAACAGTTACATAAATATTCGTACCGGCTGTATAATCAAATACCATGCCCCGGATTTTCTGCTCTATCTGCTGGCTCGTTTGTTTCGGCGAGAAGAGCCATGTAGCCGATCTACCAGTAACATCCTTTATGGTAGCATTATTTAAAATAGTATTCGGCAGTTTTCCGTTCGATAACGTTATTGTCATCAGGCTTATGCTATCAGCGCCTGTATCAATCTTTGCATTTTCATATTGAAATTTTTTATGTGTAGCATCCGTCCAAAATGGCGTTCCCAGATTCACGGTATATTTTCCCTGCGTATTCGCATAGGTCGCTACTCCATCATTTACTGCATAAATCTCCACCAGTTCTTCCGCTGCAACTACTTTTACAGTTCTGCTGAAGTTTATCACTTTCTGTGACGCATTTGCTGCCTTTGGAGTTTGCTCTTCTGTGATATTTACAGTATCAGCATCTGCGGAATTTTCATTTACTGGATTCTGACCATCCTTTGCATCAACTGTATTATCACCATCTGGTTCTTCTACATCCGTTGATTCATCTGCATTGTCCGGTTCCGATATATCCGCACCATCTGCACCATCCACAGAATCATTTCCTTCCGGCAGTGTTCCGGTGTCTTCCCCAGTCTCTGTATCTGCCACCGTTTCTGTTCCCGGCACTGCTTCGGTGCTTTTGGTAACCTCTGTATTTTCTGTAATCTCTGTGCTCTCCACACTCTCGGTCTCTTCCACGCTGTTTTCTTTTCCTGTCAGCGTATAAGAAATCTCATAATCCCCGACCACATTGATATCAAAATCTCCTGTGTCGGTAACGGACAGGATATATTTTTCACTGTCATACGTGATCCCTGCCGTCAGGTCATAGTCTGATGCACCCTGCACCAGTGTCAGTTCCGGTGCATCATAGTCTTTACTCTGCTCTTTTGCACCTACACCGTGGATTGAACCGATGAGCAGCGCGGCTGCCATCACAAACGTCAATGCACGGTTTGCTTTCGTCCTTCTCATAGGTTTCCTCCTTAATCACATAATGAAAGATTCACAACATAATGTAGATTATGTAGTGTGGAGGAACCTCGTTCCTTCCCTATTACTCTGGAATTTTGAAAATTGTATAAAAAAATGGATTTTTAGTGATTTTCTACAAATATAGTAGGATTAGGAAAAACTGATTTTCTTTACTGAAAAGCCATGAAATGCTGATAAACCGGGCATTTACAAATATCCGGTCTTGTTTATGTGCAGAAATGACAATAATATCCTAGAGAAGTACTATAGTATTAGTACTTTTTTACAAAAAGCATGATTTTTGTCGAATTTTAGCCTTAAAATATTGACGTTTATCGAATTTTTTGATAAAAAAATAGTACTTGGAAAATATTGGTAATTATTACCATATTTCAACTGAATGCATTCACTACATAATCTACATTATGTGGTGTTTTTTTCTTTCCGTCGTTCAGACGACAAGCTCCAGACACTCTAACATTTTGACATGTTTTTCCTCTGTGGTTGCGGTATAGATCCTTGTGGTGTTGATGCTGCTGTGCCCTAAGATGTCGGCAAGGTAGCTGATGTTTTTATGCATGTTGTAGTAGGTGCGTGCGAAGAAGTGGCGGAGGTTGTGCGGGAATGCTTTTTCCAGTGCAACGCCTGCTTTTTCGGCGACCTTTTTCATTTCCGTCCAGATGTTGCTGCGGTCCACCGGGTTTCCATTTCTTGTGATGAATACCACTCCGCTTTTGATGTTTTTCTTTTTGCAGTAGTCGAGCAGTTTCCTTTTTAGTTTCGGTATCAAATAGATCTCGCGGTGCTTTCCTTTGCAGGATATGCTGATTTTTCCGGTCTTTACGGCATCCACTGTGATGGACGCAAGCTCGCTGACGCGGATGCCGGTGCCTCCGATGGTCTCGATGATCATGGCAAGACGGAGGTTGTCCTGCTCTTTTGCGGTTTTGATGAGTTTTTCGTATTCGGTGCGCGTCATCTCTTTTTCCTGCGCGTAGATGTGGTTTGGCTGGGTCTTTAAGGTCATGACGCGGCAGTCGTGCCAGCCTGTGTATTCGAAGAAGCCGTTTAATGCGGTCAGCATGCTGTTGGTGCTGCTCGGTCTGTAGTGGGCTTCGAGGTATTTTTTGTAGCGGATCACGCAGTCTTTGGTGATGTCTTTGTGTTCCTGCGTTTGCAGCCAGGCAGTGAAGGTGCGGATGTCGCGGATGTATTTGTCGATGGTGTTTTGGGATTTTTCCTGTGTATAGATGTGATTTTTGTATGATTGCAGGGTGGTTTCGTCGATTATTCTCATGTCGTTTCCTCGTATGCTGTCTTGATTTTTGTCCACAAATTTCCGGGGAAATCCGCGGGTAGTTACAGTATACGGGGTGTTTTGAAGTAGGGCAATCGGGATGGGGGAATTGGCAGAAATTGGCAGGTTTGTTGACAGATGATTTGGCATTGATTTTATGATGTGGAAGAGCCAGCCCTGACGGACTGGCTCTGTAATGGGTGATTTTTGTCTGGGGTTATTGGGCTTTAGATTGGAGTTCGGCGATGGCGGTGTTGTATTCGGACTCGGTGTAATCTTCCAGAATGACTTCCTTCGTTGCGTTAAAACGAATGATCATGTTTTTGATGGCAGCGATGTTGGCTTGCCGTTGACCGATTTCCTTGCCAATTTCTTTGCCAATTTCTTTGCCAATTTCTTTGCCAGCTTCCTCGCCCTGCTGATATGCTTTTTCTGCGACTTCTTCTGAATATTTTCTCATCACTTCACACACTGCGTTTACGCCTCCTTCTTCATGTTTCAGATAATGCACACGGTTGGTTAATTCTGGAAATTTGGCATTATCGATTTCCTTTTGCAGAAAACAATCCATGTATTCCGAAATGGTTGTTCCGTCTTTTACTGCGGTATTGACAAACACACGTTCCAATCCGTCATCTACTTTTTCCTGTGTTTCCCGGATCACGCTGTCCACGTGATAGATTACCCTGCCTCCTTTAAAGATGTCAAATTCTGAAATATACACAACGATCAAATCGATTGTCTTTTCAAATTTCTCACCCGTCTGTGAGTCCCGCACTGTAATGCTTGATGCATTGAACCGCACTCTTTTTAAATGGTGATCCTTGTTAGAACGCTGTAACTCTACATTGCACTCTCTTTCATCTCCAAGGATACAGAGTGCATCCAGACGGACAGAACGCCCATACAGGTTTCTCTTACTGCTCTGTACGATAACGTCTTTTACGATGAGTTTCTCATCTTCCAGAATGATACGCAGCATTTCCTGACACACGCCAATGTCATCTGCAAGTACCTCAAAGAACGTATCATCAATAGGTCTGAAATTTTTGACCTGTTCTTTCTTTTCTTCCAATGTCTTTTGTTTTTTCCCTATCATTTGATCTCCCGTTTTCATGGTATACAAACAGGTTTTCCGAATGATCTATGTTTATTATATAGAACCCCTCAATATTCTTCAAGACTGTTCGCATGGATTTTTTTGTTACTGTTTTTTATCTATGTCGTCATTTTCTCCTGCTGAATGGTTCACCGATGTGGCGATTAGATTTTTGTTATGGTAGTATTTTTTGTGTTTTTGATTTGATAAAAAAGATAGATTTATTGTAAGAGGTTAAGTGGGGAAAGTCAAGGAATTAATTGACTAATATTTAGACAGGCTTGATAAATTTTTCTCAATTAAGCCGGAGTTATGGAACTCTGGTTAGCTTTGAGTTCTGCCACTCGAATTCTGGATTGACGGATTTCACAGCCTTAAATTATTGCATGCTGCATAGTCTTGGATAAATAAAAAATATAACTGATTTGTT
>ENA-ORUU01001650-ORUU01001650.1-human-gut-metagenome-genome-assembly--contig:-NODE-1650-length-10890-cov-2.08897_pt1 | contig 10890 bp, 14 predicted proteins | sample MGYA00242085_ERZ509221 | MGnify/ENA primary metagenome ERZ509221 (study PRJEB26280, sample SAMEA2338809) | human gut metagenome | biome: human gut; feature: human-associated habitat; material: faeces... | reverse complement strand
TGGCGGTGCCACCACCACGCATCCGGCGCTGTCGCCGTTCTGCGTACCTTTTGCCGGGTCATAACCGATCCACACTTCGCGCCACCCAAACGGGCGAAGGGCCAGTGCATGAAAGTCGGTCCAGACTTCCCAACTGTCCACCATGCACGCCTGCAGCTCGCTGAGCGGAAACACGGACGCGAGATCGTCCACAAACTCGCACATCAGCAGGTTCTGGTATTCGTCCGGGCTGTACTCCATGCGCAACTGGTCAAGGTCGAACAGGTTGCAGCCGCCGCGCACCGCATCTTCCACGGTGACTATCTGGCGGTATTGCCCGTCTGCGCACAGCAGGCCGGGGGCCAGATTGCTGTGGGACAGGTCGATGTCCACCTTGTCGGCTTTGTTGCGTCCACGGTTGAACAGCGCACCGGACCAGAACGGATAAGCACTGTGGGTCAGGCTTGATGGCGTGGAAAAATAGGTTTGTCGCCATTTTTTGTGAATAGCCATACCGGAAGCCACTTTACGCAGCTCCTGAAATTTCGGTATCCAGAAATATTCATCCAGATACAGGTTGCCGTGATAACTCTGGGCAGTGCGGGCATTGGTGCCGAGGAAGTAAAGCGTGGCACCGTTAGGAAGCACCATCGGATCACCTTTCAGCTCCACCTCCACTTCTTTGGCGAAGTCGAAGATGTACTGCTTAAAGACGTGGGCCTGTGCCTTGCTGGCGGAAAGGAAAATCTGGTTACGTCCGGTTAGCAGGGCGTCAATCAGGGCTTCACGGGCAAAGTAAAAGGTCGCGCCGATCTGGCGTGACTTCAGCAGGTTGCGGATGCGGTTGGTTTTTCCGGCTTCCCACCAGTGGCGCTGGTAGTTGAACATAGAGGAATGGAAGATTTCTTCCAGCTTCTCAATCTGTTCATCGGTGAAAACATTCTTTTCCGGCTGACGGCGCGGGCCTTTGTTGCGGTTGGCGACGTTAGGGTTTAAGTCAGCTTCGTTGCCGCCATTGTTAAACTTGCCGATCCGCGCGTGGCGCTCAGACTGGCGCGCCAGCAGGTCAATCTCTTTGAAATCTTTCCCTTCTTTGTGCTCCTTCATAATGAGCTGGCAGTAGCGTGCGGCGGTGGTGAGCTGCATCTGATCCAGCGGCCCATAGTCACCCCACTTGTCGCGTTTTTTCCAGCTGTGAACGGTTGCAACTTTCTCGCCCAGCATTTCAGCAATGCGGGCGACGCGGTATCCCTGAAAGTACAGCAGCATGGCCTGCCGACGGGGATCGAGATCTGCGGGTGTCAGTGTGGTGTTCATGGCACAAACCTACAGCCTTGAATGAAGGCTTTCCCCGCCTGCGGTTTGTGTGGTTGTCGGTACAAATACCGCGCATTGTTTCACTGCCCCCATCACCGCAACCATAAGGCTCCAGTAAGTTTTTTCTAACGGAGCACGGCTCATGACAGTGAAAGCAAAGCGTTTTCGCATCGGGGTGGAAGGTGCCACCACCGATGGACGCGAAATCCAGCGTGAATGGCTGGAACAGATGGCAGCCAGCTACAACCCGGCGGTGTATACCGCGCTGATTAACCTTGAGCACATCAAGTCTTATCTGCCGGACAGCACCTTTAACCGCTACGGCAAGGTGACGGCGCTGTTTGCTGAAGAAATCACGGAAGGTCCACTGGCAGGCAAGATGGCGCTGTATGCCGACGTTGAGCCAACGGAGTCCCTGGTGGAGCTGGTGAAAAAAGGCCAGAAATTATTCACCTCTATGGAAGTCAGCCCGAAGTTCGCTGATACGGGCAAAGCCTACCTGGTTGGCCTGGCTGCCACTGATGACCCTGCCAGTCTGGGCACTGAAATGCTGACATTCAGCGCCAGTGCAGCTCATAACCCGCTGGCAAACCGCAAGCAGAATCCTGCAAATCTCTTTACCGCTGCAGAGGAAACGGTGATCGAACTGGAAGAAATCCAGGATGACAAACCGTCCCTGTTTGCCCGTGTCACGGCGTTGTTTACCAAAAAAGAGCAGTCCGATGACGCCCGGTTCTCTGATGTGCATAAGGCCGTGGAGCTGGTCGCCACTGAGCAGCAGAACCTGAGCGCACGCACCGAAAAATCCCTGTCTGAGCAGGAAGAACGCCTGTCTGAACTGGAGACTGCTCTGCAGGAGCAGCAAACCGCCTTTAACGAACTGGTGAATAAGCTGAGTCATGAAGACAGCCGCCAGGACTACCGCCAGCGTGCAACAGGCGGTAACGCCCCCGCTGACACTCTGACCAATTGCTGATGGAGCACAAAACCTGATGAAGAAGAATACCCGCTTTGCTTTTAACGCTTACCTGCAGCAGCTGGCGCGTCTGAACGGTGTGGCAGTTGAAGAACTGTCCAGCAAGTTCACCGTGGAGCCGTCTGTACAGCAGACGCTGGAAGACCAGATCCAGCAGTCCGCCGCTTTCCTGACGCTGATTAACGTCACGCCAGTGACTGAGCAGTCCGGTCAGCTGCTGGGGTTGGGGGTTGGTAGCACCATTGCCGGAACCACTGACACCACCGCGAAAGAGCGTGAACCTGTCGATCCTACGCTGATGGTCGATGTGGAATACAAATGCGAGCAGACCAACTTTGACACGGTACTGACCTACGCGAAGCTGGACCTGTGGGCGAAGTTTCAGGATTTCCAGGTGCGTATCCGTGACGCCATCGTGAAACGTCAGGCACTGGACCGCATCATGATCGGCTTTAACGGCGTGAAGCGTGCGAAAACCTCCAACCGTAGCGAAAACCCGCTGCTGCAGGATGTGAACAAAGGCTGGCTGCAGAAAATCCGTGAAGATGCACCGGATCACGTCATGGGTAGCACCACCACGGGCGGTGAAACCACACCGGGTGCGGTGAAAGTCGGGAAAGGTGGCGAATATGCCAACCTGGACGCCGTGGTGATGGATGCCGTCAATGAGCTTATCGACGTGGTCTACCAGGACGATGACGATCTGGTGGTGATTTGCGGTCGTGAACTGCTGTCTGACAAGTATTTCCCGCTGGTCAACAAAGAGCAGGAAAACAGTGAAAAACTGGCTGCCGATATGATCATCAGCCAGAAACGCATGGGTGGCCTGCAGGCCGTGCGTGCGCCGTTCTTCCCGCCGAATGCGCTGCTGATCACCCGTCTGGATAACCTGTCCATCTACTGGCAGGAAGACACCCGCCGCCGTTCAGTTATCGACAACCCGAAACGTGACCGGATTGAAAACTTTGAATCCGTTAACGAAGCCTATGTGGTTGAGGACTACCGCTGCGCCGCACTGGTGGAAAACATCCAGATTGGTGACTTCAGCGCCGCCGCAGCAGAAACCGGAGCGTAATTCATGAGCCTGAGTCCCGCACGGCAGCATCGCCTGCGCGTTCAGGCTGAACAGGCCGCTCGCGAGGGTGGCAGTGTTCGCCACGCGTCGGGCTATGACCTGATGCTGCTGCAACTGGCGGAAGACCGCCGCCGTCTCAAGGGCGTTCAGTCCACGGTCAAAAAAGCGGAAATCAAGGTGGAGCTGCTGCCGAAGTACGCCGCCTGGGCGGAGGGCGTCCTGGCTGCCGGAGGCGCTCAACAGGATGACGTGCTGATGTACGTGATGCTGTGGCGCATTGATGCCGGAGATTATGCCGGGGCGCTGGAGATCGGGCGTCATGCCCTGCGTCATGGCTGGGTGATGCCGCTGGGTAACCGCAACGTGCAGACCGTGCTGGCAGAGGAAATGGCAGATGCAGCGCAGAGCGCAATGCTTGCCGCCACCGACTTTGATGCCGATCTGTTGCTGCAGACGCTGGAGCTGACAGACGGTCTGGATATGCCGGACCAGTCACGGGCGCGTCTGCATAAAGCGATTGGCGCTGTCCTGAGTGAAAGCAATCCGGCTGCAGCCCTTAATCATCTCAACCATGCGTTACAGCTCGATCCCCGCTGTGGCGTGAAAAAAGACAAACAGCAGCTGGAGCGCAGACTGCGCAATGACAGCCGCTGACAGAACGTGCCCCCGCGCACGGGCGGCACGGGGTGGCGAAAGGCACTACCACATCAAAACCCCGTCCACCGCCCTTTATTTCAGGAGAAAGCAGCATGAAGTTTGTTGCGCCAGAACAGGCACCGGAACAGGCGGAAATCATCAGGAATACGCCGTTCTGGCCTGATGTGGACTTGTCGGAGTTTCGCAGTGTCATGCGCACTGACGGCACGGTGACGCAGCCGCGTTTAAAGCAGGTTGCGCTGTCGGCAATTTCGGAGGTCAACGCAGAGCTGTATGAGTTTCGCAGACGTCAGCAGATGCTGGGGTATGCGTCGCTGGCTGAGGTCCCGGCGGAACAGCTGGACGGCAAAAGTGAGCGCATTCAGCATTATTTCAACGCGGTTTACTGCTGGGCACGCGCCATGCTCAACGAACGTTACCAGGACTATGACGCCACGGCGTCCGGTGTGAAGCGGGGCGAGGAACTGGCGGAAGCAAGCGGTGATTTGTGGCGTGACGCCCGCTGGGCCATCAGCCGGGTGCAGGATGCGCCGCACTGCACAGTGGAGCTTATCTGATGAAAGTGCGTGCGCATCAGTATGACACGGTGGACGCGCTTTGCTGGCGTCATTACGGGCGCACGCAGGGTGTCACGGAGCAGGTACTGAAGGCAAATCCGGGGCTTGCCGAATACGGCCCCTTTTTACCTCACGGGCTGCAGGTGGAGTTGCCGGACATTCCGACCACCACCACCGTGCAGACCGTCCAGCTATGGGACTGAATTATGACGCTTGAGCGAATCAGCGCCTTTATCACGTATTGCATCGCCGTCGTGCTGGCCTGGCTGGGCGATTTGTCCATCAAGGATGCCTCAACGCTGGGCGGCCTGATGATTGGTGTGCTGATGCTGGCTATCAACTGGTACTACAAACACAAAGCCTACCAGCTTCTGCGCGACGGGCAGATCTCGCGGGAGGACTATGAATCCATCAATCGTTAAACGCTGCCTTGTCGGGGCCGTGCTGGCTATTGCTGCCACGCTGCCGGGTTTTCAGCAGCTTCACACCTCCGTGGAAGGGCTGAAACTGATTGCCGATTACGAAGGTTGTCGTCTGCAGCCGTATCAGTGCAGCGCGGGTGTCTGGACCGACGGCATTGGTAATACGTCGGGCGTCATTCCCGGCAAAACCATTACGGAGCGACAGGCAGCAGAAGGGCTGATCTCCAACGTGCTGCGTGTGGAGCGGGCGCTGGAAAGGTGTGTGAAGCAACAGCCGCCGCAGAAGGTGTATGACGCTGCGGTGTCGTTTGCCTTCAACGTGGGAACGGGCAATGCCTGCAGTTCCACACTGGTGAAATTACTCAATCAGCGGCGCTGGGCGGATGCGTGCCGACAGTTGCCGCGCTGGGTTTATGTGAAAGGTGTTTTTAATCAGGGGCTGGATAACCGCCGTGCGCGGGAGATGGCCTGGTGCTTACAGGGAGCAAACTGAAATGAAAAAGAAAGTAATCAGCGGGCTATTTCTGATGTTATGGATGGCGCTGTTGATCGCAGCAATGGTGTATCCGCAGGGGATTTTTCCGGTACTGGCAGCGTCCGGTAGCCTGTCTGCTGACATGGGCGGTAATTCCGGTAGCACTGGCTGCGTTAATTAAGAACGGCCCGCTCTGGCAGGAGTTGAGGGCATCTTTGCTAAAGACCATTACCCGAAAAGAAAACGTATTTATCAGCTGGGTGATGCGATTGCTGATTGTCGTCAGTCTCGCCTGGACGGGGTGGGCTATTACCCTGGTCTTTTATCTGCTGACCGTTATTGCCTTCTGGATGATCCGTAATCAGATTGCGCAACAGGTAGCAGCATGAACCGGTTGCTGCTGGTTGTGCTGGCGTTATTACTGGCGGCGCTGGGCTGGCAGACGTGGCTGGCTGATGCCAGCCAGACCATCAGCACGCAGGCAGACGAGCTGCAGAGCAAAAGCCAGGCACTGGCAAAGAGCAACAGCCAGCTTATCAGCCTGTCCATTCTGACTGAAACCAATAACCGGGAGCAGGCGCGGCTCTATGCCGAAGCAGAACAGACCAGCGCGCTGCTGAGACAACGACAACACCGGATCGAGGAACTGAAACGTGAGAACGAGGATTTACGCCGCTGGGCTGATACTCCTTTGCCTGCTGACATTATCCGGCTGCGGGAACGTCCGGCACTCACCGGAGGTACGGTTTACCGTCAGTGGTTGTCCGCGAGTGACGCCGTGTCGGCTGGATCAGGCAACGCCGCGCACTAATGGTGATCTGAACGCGTTGCTGGATGAAACGGAGGCTGCCTGGGCGGTCTGTGCAGACAAAGTGGACATGATTATTGCGTGTCAGGAGCGAAACAGTGAACAAACCACAATCCCTGCGCCACGCCCTCAATAAAGCGGTGCCTTATGTCCGCAATAACCCGGACAAACTGCATCTGTTTGTGGATAACGGTTCGCTGGTTGCCACGGGGGCCAGCTCCATGTCATGGGAGTACCGTTACACCCTGAACGTGGTGATAGAAGATTTCAGCGGCGACCAGAATCTGCTGATGGCCCCGGTTTTGCTGTGGCTGCGGGATAACCAGCCCGATGCCATCAATAATCCGGCGTTACGGGAAAAGTTATTCACCTTTGAGGTGGATATTCTGCGCAATGATGTCTGTGATATCAGCCTGAACCTGCAACTGACGGAGCGTGTGCTGGTCAGTACTGACGGCAGTGTGTCGAGCGTTGAAGCTATAGCGGAACCTGATGAACCTGAAGAAATGTGGACGGTGAAACGTGGCTGAATTGCAGAAGGTGGACGACTGGCTGAGTGCCTTGCTGGCGAATCTGGAGCCAGCCGCAAGAAGCCGTATGATGCGCCAGCTGGCGCAGGAATTGCGCCGGACACAGCAGCAGAATATCAGGATGCAGCGCAATCCAGATGGCAGCAGTTATGAACCGCGCAGGGTAACAGCACGCAGCAAGAAGGGGCGCATCAAACGTCAGATGTTTGCAAAGCTGCGCACCACAAAATACCTGAAAACTGCCGCCAGCGCCGACTCTGCCAGCGTACAGTTTGAAGGCAAGGTGCAGCGTATTGCCCGTGTTCACCATTACGGCCTGCGTGATCGCGTCAGTCGCAAAGGACCGGAGGTCCGTTACGCAGAGCGCCGCCTGCTGGGTGTAAATGATGATGTTGAGGCAATGACCCGCGACATGATTCTGCAATGGCTGGCGGGGTGATCTTTGTATCAGCACTGATACAAGTTGCAGCACTGCCGCCTTTCTTCCCCTGATGGCAACCTTTCCCTATGAACGCACAATTAACCGAAATCATGCGCCTTATCACCAATCTGATCCGCACAGGTGTAGTCACCGAAGTGGACCGGGAAAACTGGCTTTGTCGGGTGAAAACGGGCGACCTTGAAACCAACTGGATTAACTGGCTGACGCTGCGCGCGGGTAATGCCCGCACATGGTGGAAACCATCGGAAGGTGAGCAGGTGGTGCTGCTGAGTCTGGGAGGCAATCTGGAAACCGCGTTTGCGCTGCCCGCCATCTATTCGAATCAGTTCGCGCCACCGTCGACGTCGGCGGACGCCTGCGTGACAGAACATCCTGACGGTGGCTGGTTTGAATATGAACCCGCCACCGGGCGCTGGTATGTCAGGGGCATCAAATCAATGGTCATTGAGGCCGCTGATAACATCACCATGAAAACCAGTGAGTTTGTACTGGAGGCTGACCGCACGCGCATTAACAGCGAAGTGGTGATCAATGGTGGCGTTACCCAGGGCGGCGGAGCGATGAGTTCTAACGGGATTGTGGTTGATGCACATCAGCATACTGGCGTCCTGAAAGGCGGCGACACAACCGGAGGCCCGGTATGACGCTTTATAGCGGGATGAACAATACCAGCGGTAAAGCCATTACTGATATTGACCATCTGCGCCAGTCGGTGCGGGACATTTTGCTGACTCCGCAGGGTAGCCGCATTGCCCGTCGGGAATATGGTTCCCTGCTGTCGGCACTGATAGACCAGCCACAAAATCCGGCATTACGCCTGCAGGTCATGTCGGCAGTGTATGTGGCGCTGAGTCGCTGGGAGCCAAGGCTGACGCTGGATTCCATCACCATCAACAGCAATTTTGACGGTTCAATGGTGGTGGAGCTGACCGGGCGGCGGAATAACGGTGTGCCTGTTTCCCTTTCCGTATCAACAGGAGCAGAGAATGGCAGTGATTGACCTTTCGCAGTTACCTGCGCCGCAGATTGTGGATGTGCCGGACTTTGAGACGCTGCTTTCCGAACGCAAGGCCGAATTTGTGGCGCTTCATCCGAAAGATGAGCAGGAAGCAGTGATGCGTACGCTGGAGCTTGAATCTGAACCCGTCACCAAATTGCTGCAGGAGAACGCTTACCGTGAGTTGCTTCTGCGCCAGCGCATTAACGAAGCCGCGCAGGCTGTGATGGTGGCTTACGCGATGGGCAGCGATCTTGACCAGCTCGCTGCCAACTACAACGTGAAACGCCTGACGGTGACACCTGCTGACGATGACGCTGTACCGCCTGTTGCGGCTGTGATGGAAAGTGATGAAGCGTTACGCCTGCGTGTGCCTGCAGCCTTTGAAGGACTTTCAGTTGCGGGGCCAACTGCAGCTTATGAATTTCATGCCCGAAGCGCCGACGGTCGGGTGGCGGATGCCAGTGCAACCAGCCCGGCACCTGCAGAGGTGGTGCTGACTGTTCTGAGCCGCGAAGGCGATGGAACTGCAGAAAAGGACCTGCTGGACGTGGTGGAAAAAGCTCTGAACAGTGAGAACGTACGCCCGGTGGCTGACCGTCTTACGGTTCGCAGCGCAGAAATCATCCCGTATCGCGTGGAAGCCACCATTTTTCTCTATCCGGGACCGGAAGCAGAGCCGGTAATGGCAGCGGCAAAAGCCAGCCTGCAGAAGTACATCGCCAGTCAGACGCGTCTTGGTCGGGATATTCGCCGTAGCGCCATCTTTGCCGCCCTGCATGTTGAGGGTGTGCAGCGTGTGGAGCTGGCTTCTCCTCTGGCGGATGTGGTCCTGAACAAAACACAGGCGGCATCATGTACGCAGTGGAGCGTAACCAACGGAGGAACGGATGAATAGTCTGCTGCCACCGGGTTCAACACCACTGGAGCGCCGACTGGCGCAAACCTGCAGCGGGATTTCTGATCTGCAGGTGCCGCTTCGTGACTTGTGGAATCCGGCGACCTGTCCGGTCAGCTTCCTGCCTTATCTCGCCTGGGCGTTCTCTGTGGATCGCTGGGATGAGGGCTGGACTGAAAGCGTCAAACGTCAGGTGGTGAAGGATGCTTTTTATATTCATCAGCATAAAGGAACCACCAGTGCAGTGCGGCGGGTAGTGGAACCGTTCGGCTTTCTGATCCGCATTATTGAGTGGTGGCATACCGGAGAAACACCGGGCACGTTTCGTCTGGATATCGGCGTGCAGGACCAGGGCATCACTGAAGATACCTATCTGGAACTTGAGCGACTGATAAGCGATGCCAAACCATGTAGCCGTCACATGATCGGCATGTCCATCAACCTGCAGACCAGCGGCCCGCATTGGGTGGGAGCCGCCAGCTATCTTGGCGAAGAAATCACGATCTATCCGTATATCAACGAAACAATTATTTCCGGCGGCACCGCGCATGAAGGCGGGGCGGTCCATGTTATTGACACAATGAGAGTGAATCCATGAGCACAAAATTTTATACCCTGCTAACGGATATTGGCGCGGCGAAACTTGCCAGCGCCGCCGCGCTCGGTGTGCCGCTAAAAATTACTCATATGGCGGTGGGCGATGGCGGCGGAGTATTGCCAACGCCGGACGCAAAGCAGACGGCACTGGTAAATGAGAAACGCCGGGCTGCGCTGAATATGCTTTATATCGACCCGCAGAACAGCAGCCAGATTATTGCTGAACAGGTGATCCCTGAAAACGAGGGCGGTTGGTGGATACGTGAAGTGGGCCTGTTTGATGAGTCCGGGGCATTGATTGCCGTGGGCAACTGCCCGGAAAGCTATAAGCCGCAACTGGCTGAAGGCAGCGGGCGCACCCAGACCGTGCGCATGGTGCTGATAACCAGCAGCACGGACAATATCACCCTGAAAATCGACCCTGCTGTAGTGCTGGCAACCCGTAAGTATGTGGATGACAAAGCACTGGAGTTGAAGGTGTACGTGGATGACCTGATGGCAAAACATCTTGCCGCACCGGACCCGCATTCACAGTATGCACCCAAAGAAAGTCCGACGTTTACCGGAACCCCCAAAGCGCCAACGCCAGCGGCGGGGAATAATACCACGCAGCTTGCGACCACCGCATTTGTTCAGGCGGCACTGACGGCTCTTATTAATGGTGCGCCAGCCACGCTGGACACGCTGAAAGAAATAGCCGTAGCCATTAACAATGATCCGAAATTCAGTACCACCATTAACAATGCGCTGGCACTGAAAGCGCCGCTGTCGAGTCCGGCACTCACCGGAACGCCAACAGCCCCCACGGCGGCGCAGTCGGTCAACAATACACAGATTGCCACTACGGCTTTTGTGAAATCAGCGATTGCAGCAATGGTGGGTTCTGCACCTGCGGCACTGGATACACTGAACGAACTGGCGGCGGCACTGGGGAATGATCCGAACTTTGCCACGACAATGCTTAATGCGCTGGCAGGTAAACAACCGCTGGACAATACGCTGACTAATTTGAGTGGAAAGGATGTAGCTGGTCTTCTCGCATACCTTGGTATTAAAGACGCATCAACAACACAGGTGGGTTTAGTCCGGTTAACGTCATCGCGGGTATCGGGTGCAGAGGATATTGCAGCCACGGCTAATGCTGTCGCGCAAAACTATAC
>ENA-ORUU01001633-ORUU01001633.1-human-gut-metagenome-genome-assembly--contig:-NODE-1633-length-11026-cov-2.55838_pt1 | contig 11026 bp, 12 predicted proteins | sample MGYA00242085_ERZ509221 | MGnify/ENA primary metagenome ERZ509221 (study PRJEB26280, sample SAMEA2338809) | human gut metagenome | biome: human gut; feature: human-associated habitat; material: faeces... | reverse complement strand
CACCAGCCGCTATAATCGCACCTTCTCCAATATTTACACCCTTTAAAATCATAGCTCTTTCTCCAATCCATACATGATCACCAATGTATACTGATTTTGTCATTTCAGTCGGACTAGAAACAATCTCATGATCATCACTATCTCTTATTACCACATTATTACCTATTGCCACGTCATTACCTATTCTTATATGTTTACTACATATAATCTCACAGTTATTATTAATATACCCACTTCCTAGTTCAAGAATTCCTCCTTTTCGTATTGAAATATGAGCCCCCGACAAAATTGTAAAAACACCGCTAAAATATAATTTTGATTTATGTCCCATAGATAATAAGGAATAATTTTTATCTCCTTTCCCCCATTTATATCCAAAACTAAATAAACCATCTTTATTAATTATACTGGAATCTTTCATCATTATAAATTCGCTGTTTCTATAAATCCGCAACGGTATAGATTTGTTTTTTTTAATAAGATTTCCTGATAAAATTGATAACTTCATAGACTTAATAATACGTAATGAATATACATCTTTTACTCTCATTATAATTCTCCTATTATAAAGCACCTGTTGTTAAGAATAAATGTCATGTAAATAAACTTATCCTAGCACTTGTAACATTTATTTAATTATTACTTTCCACGTTTAATATTAAGCATCTGCCATTATTTCTAAAAGTACATTTTTAAAAACGGATTTCTAATCTACAATTTCCAAGGCAAATATTCCGAAAACTTAACAGTCTTTAATCATTTCAAACCTTCTGTATATTCATTCTCAGGATGTTCATCTAAAATATTTTTTATTACACCTGTTAATTTTGTACTTGATATTCCATCTGTATGTGGTAAATATACGATTTCTACTCCATAAGGTTTAAATTGTCTTTCAAATTCATTCCACTGTGGGGAGCCTTTCCAATCAGAACCAACAAACATTTTATTAAAATGGTACTTTTCCCATGCACTAAATTTATTTTTATCAATTTGCGGAACAACTTCATCAACATATTTTAATGCAGAAACAATATCCACTCTTTCATTAAACGGAATAACTGGAGTTTTCCCCTTTTCTTTCTGCACTAATTCATCTGTGCTTACTCCAACAATTAAATAATCACACTGTTCTTTTGCTTTTCTAATAACATTTAAATGCCCGATATGAAACATATCGTATACGCCAGTTGTGTATCCTATAACCATCTCTTACCCTCTTTTCTTTATTTCATATGTTCAAAGATATAAGAACATATTTTTTCTGAAGCATTTCCATCTTCATAGCTACCAATATTTTTCATAAACTCTTCTAATTTTCTATAATATTCTTCTGTATTGAATTTTTCTATACAAGTACATAATTCATTCATATTACGAGCAATTGGAAACGGAAGCTGTTTTGTATCAAAATATATGCCTCTTTCGCTTTTCAAATATTCATCAAAATCTTCTGCAAATAAAATACATGTTTTTTTCGCAATCGCCATATCGAACATACACGAAGAAAAATCTGTTATAAGAATATCTGCCGCTGCTATTAATTCTTGCATATCAGGATACTTGCTCATCAATACAGCATTTTCTACTTCAATATTTTCTAAAACATTTGGATGTAACCTTGCACCGACAACCCAGTCTTTTCCCAAACAATCTTTTAATTTTTTAAAATCCATACCTAAAAAATCTGACTTTTTATTATTTCTAAATGTTGGTGCATAAACAACCAATTTTTTATCAAATGGAATATCATAATATTTAAAAACCTTTTCTCTCTTTTCCTCTGTGTTTTTTAATAAAACATCACATCTAGGAGTTCCACTTTTTAAAATTTCCCCATTATACCAAAATGCTTTTTCAAATATATACGTACTAAATTCACAACCTGATATTAATAAATCAATCTTTCTTGAATCAGCCTTGGCATCCTCTATATATTGAAGAGATAAATATTCGATTGCATCTCCCTCTATTTTCTTTAATCGCAGAGAACTATGCCATGTTTGAATATATATTTGTTCTTTTCTTTTCTTCCAATAATAAGAAGATCCCGTCCTCATATTGCAAATCACAAATCTTGCAGTATGTAATTCCTTTAAATATTCTATAGAAAAATAATAAACAATCCTAACTTTCCCTTTTAGCTCTTCTGGTATTACAACTCCCGGCTCAAAAACCCATACTAAGTCAAAAACATTTGGATATTTATTAAGAATATATTCTGTAATATACTTCGGATTACATCCATACTGTTTAAAACTATTCGCCCACAAGATTATCTTATTATTTTGAATTGGTAAATGACAAAAATATTCTCTATATAATTCATGTCTTATTTTTTTTATATTATTCAACCACTTCATATCTTATTTCCTATTCTTTACTGTGCATAATATTTTTAAAGTTCTTAAACACATTCCATAAATATTGAAACTCTTTTGATTTATAGTGCAAAAGGAGAATCGTTCCAGATGAAATTATAAAAGAAATTATTCCTTTTATAAACAAATATATAACATTTGTGTCTGGTATCTTATTTGTAACAAACCAGCAAATTACTCCAATAACAATTACCTCCAATAACTTTTTTAAATAATCGATATAATAATTTATTGGAGAAGTGTTCATTCCACGCTTAAAAACTAAATATGGATCAAACCACACATTTGTTGTTAATCTTGCAACCGCAGTTCCCCAAAGTACACCTGCAATCCCCCACCATTTAGCAAAAATAATAGATACGACAATATTAATAATTGCCGAAATAATAGGTCTCCATTTTCCTTCTACAAAAATACCCATTGTTTGCCGATAATTAAATGGAGCAAATAGCATACCACCAATGTACATATTAACTGCAATAATTAAAGAAACAGAAATTGGTAATACATAGTCAGCTCCAATCCATACACGAATAAATGGTGTCATACAGACAAATAAACAAATCGAGCATACTGCATAAAACCAAAATGTGGCAAGGTTAATAACATTAAACATAAATATTCTTTTTTCTCTAGTTTCTTTCGCATTTAAGTTTCCAATACTTGCTGTTAAATTATTAAAAACTGTGGTCAAAAATGCACTTACCGAAGTCTGTAACAATAAATAGTTTGAATATAAACCAACTCCTACAACACCAACAAAAGACGAAATAATAATATTATCTGTTGAATTTAAAGATATTGTACCGATTTTGTATAAAATAAGTGCCTTAATATCTTCTTTTATCTTAGTCAATTCCCTTTTTTCAAGCGGTTGAATGTTTTTCTTTTTTAAAAATGGAAATCTTCGACTTGAATAAATATAAGTTAATGCATTCTGTATAATGCCAAATACTATTTGTATGCTTAAATACACTAAATAATTTCTAAATACCAACAAAGAAATAATCTGAACTATTGACATTATAATATTGCAGCCAAACGACATTATATTAATGATATAGTTTTGCTGACTAGCAGTTACAAATGTTCCTCGATAAGAAAATAAATACGTTGATGCAGAATTAAATACATACATCACATATATAAGCCTAATATATGGAATACTATCAATATCGTGTATAATAAATGGCAAAAATGGTAAAATAATCAATCCCAAAACCAAAACCACTACAAAAAGAACATGATAAATCCTTGAATACAATTGCATCAAAGAACAAATCTTTTCTTCATCTTTCTCTGCAATCGGTTTGTATAAACTAAATACAATAGCCTGTCCAACACCAAGTTCCGCAAAGGATAGAACAGTAAGTATATTCGAAAACAATCCACTTACACCTAAATATGTTGACCCTAATATATTAATAAAGACAGTTCTCGTTACAAAACCTGTAATTGTCAAAATCACTTGGCCTAAAAGTCCTGTCAAAATATTGTTCATAGAATTTTTTATTCGCAAATTTAATGCCTCCATATATCTTTACATACTTTCTTAACTATTTTCTATTTCTATATAATTCATATATCTTTATAAAATCAAATTTTTTATTCATAAATTTGAACAAAACTTTGAATTTCATATCTAAAAGCGCATACTTTCCTATTTTATGTGCATATTTTTCAAAAATCGTTCTAATCTCACTCATAGAAATATCATCTTTTACCTTATGTGCTTCTTGATAAAGTTCTAATATAGACAAAAATATTTTTCTATACGTAATACCCAGCAAGTCATGTAAACCTAAATCTGTTAACACTTTTATTCTTTCATCCATCACTTGAAAGATATCCATTTTTTTTCTATTAAATGTACTATGTATAATGCTGTTTGTCCTTGTCACATAATAATACAGTTCATCTTCAATATACGTTGCCGTTAAGTTTTCTTTAAAAGCCTGTGTACACCACATCTCATCTTCATGCTGTATAGATATAAATGGAACTTTCAGCATCAATTCTCTTCTTATCAATTTTGTTGCACCAGACGCTGCTACCCCGCCTAATCTATACAAATTTTCAAATAATTCTTGTGAAGACGTTGCTTGATAAATATCTCCATTGCTTTCATTATCATCAATTTTCTTGTTATCTTCTATTTCTTTATATCCGAATTGTATAAAATCTGATGGATATCTTTTCATAACAGAGAGTAGTTTCTCCACCGCTTTTAAAGAAAGAAAGTCATCTCCATCCAAATACATTAAGAACTCACTTTTTGCTAATTTTGTTCCTGCATTACGAGCAGAAGATAAGCCTCCATTTGTTTTATGAAGAACCACTATCCTATCATCTGTTTTTGCATATTCATCACAGATGCCCCCACTTGAATCTATTGAACCATCGTCAACAAGGATTATCTCTATATCTCTTTCTGTTTGATTTATAACTGACTCTATTGTCTTTCTTACATAATTCTCAACATTATATATAGGAATAACAATCGATACTTTTGCCATTTATCCGTTCCTCTCATTACTCATTCAAAATATCAAGTTCATCAAAGTATTGGTTTACAATTTCCATTTCATCGCCAGAAAATCCTTCTAGTTCTGGTATTTTTATCACTCCCGGGATGTTCTCATAAGAAAAACACACCTTATGCCTCAACGGTAATTTCATAAATTCTTCAATATCTTCTTTACTACATTCTTCTCTTTGTGACAATTTAAAAATCATATGTTCCGGATTAAGTCTCTTAACTCTCCTATACCACTTTTCCGCTGCTTCTTTTTCAGAGTGATAATGCATAAAATATATCTCTATATCATCTAATCGCGCAACTGGATAAGGTTTCTCACGAATTAACGCATAATGATACCTCGCCAATTCCCATGGAATAAATTCAAGTTTAGCATTAAAATATTTATTCCAATCCTTACATAATTTCACAAAATCATGTCCCAAAATGTATAATCCAGCTGTAGGAGATTGATATGGTAGCCCATATTTCTGATAAATAAAACTCCCCCAGCAATTATTAGATATAATAGAAAAATCAGTAGAATTCAGTTTTTTTCTCAATTTTCTTTTTTCTAATCTATCTTTAATTTTTATAAATGCATTTATAATCTTTGACAATTAAATCACTTTCTTTCTATCTATACATTCGATGGTATGCTACTTTTATTCTCGTTAACATTGTAAACATCCCTATTTCTACAGCATATTTATATACCTTTTTCTTTTCTTCCTTTGTTAAAGTTGAATTATTCAAAGAATATATTACTGCCAGTTCAAATACTTTATTTAATTTACTCTGTTCAAAATACTTTCCTACATAGTTACAACTTAAAATATGATCAAAACAATCCACCAGTGTCTTTAAGTTAGATACTGTATATTGTTGATATTCTCCAAAACAATATAATGTAAAGACTGATTTCTCATCATCTGATAAAGAAACTCCTATATCCTTAAATCTTTGTTCCATTAATTTTTGCATCATGCTATAATACTGCATATCTTTTTTTTTCGTAATTTGAGAAGTATGTATACGATAATTAAGTAAAGCATCTGGCAGCGTTGTAATATTACTTACTTTTGCAATTTCCCACCACAAACAATAATCCTCTGCACCCGCAAACTCTTTATTATACCGTAAATGGTTTATTTCAAGTATTTCTCTGCGTATCATTACTGTAGGATGTGCAACACAGGCATTGAAAATCAATTCAGCTTTAAGTTGTTTTGAATCTGTAGTAAATACTCGGTTTTGCTTCTGAATTTCTTCTCCAAAAATACAAATTCCTGTACCAAGAAGTCCTATATCTTTGTTTTTATCCATAAAAGCAACTTGTTTCTCAAATCTTTCTTTTTCAGAAATATCATCAGAATCCATTCGTGCAATATATTCTCCTGTTGCACAGTCCAAACCCTTATTAAGAGTAACTACAATTCCGGAATTCTCTTTATTTTCTAAATAAACAATTCTCGAATCATTGTATGATTGAATAATCTCTTTTGTTCTATCTGTAGATCCATCATTAATGATAATAAATTCAAAATCTGTATATGTTTGATTTAAAATACTATCTATAGCTTCACCAATATACTTTTCTGCATTATAAGCTGGCATTACTACACTTACTGTAGGCATCTTATTATCTCCTTTTACAACTCTCTATCCGTTATTAATCCACTTCATATAATCAAATTTTCTCTTTTTTGAGGCACTACAATTTGAGTACGCAATCTACTATTAATACACCTTGTAATTTTATCGTTAAAATAATCCATTGCTTTTACCTCCTATGTTTCCAATTGGCTAATCTTGCATATGCGATTAATAAACTATACTTTCTATCCAAGATCCATTGACTTTTTCTATTTGCCCCATAGTTTTCTATTGCAGTTCGAAGCTGCATATCCTCACATAATCTTTTTACCATATTCTTCTTTTCTGTCGCTGTTAAAGGAGACGTCTTATAATAATAATTACAAATAGCACCCATCGCTCCACCAATGAACTGTCCCAAATAAGCATTTTGTAACTTAGCATCATCCCCCCAAGCATACTGAATTGCTTGCTCAATTCCATCTTTAGCCACCTTATAAGCCTCAAAATAATCTTTATGGAATCGATGAACCGCACTCTTTTTATTTATATATCGATTATAAAAAGCTTCTTTTATATAAGATATCTTATTTGCTTGTCCAAATGCATATAAATTAAAAATCCGATCCTCGGAGAATTTTACGCCAAGCGGAAACAGAAGCACATTGTTCTTCTGTCGCTTTTCGTTGTATCTATTATTTTTATAGATACAACGCCAAGCGGAACCCACCATCTCTAATAATAGAGATGGTGTAAAATCAGATTTTTTTAAAATCTGATTTCCTAATAACTGAGTTATCGTATCCGCTTGAATTTTTCCATCTTCATATACAGTCCTAGCATCACACATCACTATATCTGCGTCAGCTTTTTTTGCTTCTCTTAACATTAACTCATACATTTCACAATCAATCCAATCATCTGAATCAACAAAACCAATATATTTACCCTTAGCTATTTGAATTCCCAGATTTCTAGCAGCACTAACTCCCGCATTTATTTGGTGCAAAACTTTTATTCTATTATCTTGATTTTTTAATTTTTGGCATATCTCTAAACTCCTATCCCCTGATCCATCATCAATAAGAATAATTTCAATATTTTTCTCTGTTTGCTTCATTGCCGAATAAACACATCTCTCTAAATGTTCTTCTGCATTATATATTGGAATTATAATACTTATCTCTATCATATTTTCCCTCTATATCTCCTATACAATCATATTTTTCCAACATTTTCACTCTTCCTAACATTATTCCCAATACAATATACGGAAGAATATTAGGTTTCTCCTCTACCAAGCCTAGCTCAACAGACTGCTGAATATACATCATAATAAAAGTAATAATACTTCCCACCACTATTACATCCTTCATCCATTTTCTTCCTTTTGCCAATATTCTTTGCATAGATGATACCCAGAACATCCCCCCTATACAACCATAGGCCGTCAGGATAGTAATAATACAATTATGCCAATTTCCCTCAAATGTTCCTCTTCCCCAAAATAAGTTTTCTTTAAGAATTTTAAAACCATTTTCCCATAAGCGATCCCTTCCATTAAATAATGGCTTTTGAAAGTTTTCCAAACTCCATAAATTCAATCCCACCATATAGGCACTATGTGAAATATTTATAGCAATAATTGCAATAATCAACGGAATTAAAAGCCACCAATAATATCTTCGATTTGTTTTTATAATAAATTTCCTCGGTAAAATTGATAACGCAAATAGAGCTGCAAATATTGCAAATATTGTACTTGACCGTGAATCTGTTGGTTCGATCAGTCTAATATATATAGCTGTAATAGATAAAATAATTATTTTACTTTTCATATCTGAAACGTCGTAAAAAGATATTAAAAAAATCAAAAAGCTATACAATCCTATCATTCCAATGGAATTCCCATTCCATCCTGAAAAAATCGTTCCATGATCATATATATATAAAACTCCCATCCCCATAATCGCATAGATAATTCCCGTCAATCTAATTGCTAAAAAGTGAACTTCTATTTTACTTAATATATATACCAATAAAAATGCATAAAGATAATGAAAGCCCATATTTCCATATCCTTTCACATTTGATACTATAACTATTATAAAAATCATTCCACCAAATACTATAAAATCCTTTTTATCTATCCAAAAATGTCGACTTTTACATTCATAAATAACCATAATTATAAATACCATTAAGATTATAACTCTTGCTTTTTCGGTTGTTTGATATGTCTGTCCTATTCCTGTCCCATTAAATAAATTCAAAATCCATAGGATTGACATAATAATCATATATAAAATAGAATTCACTTTGACCACTTTACCTCCATCCTATTTGTTTTATCAAAATCCTCTTACTACTTTGTAGTAAATCCAAAACAACCAACCCAATGGTTTAGAATAAAACACTAGCATTTTATTTTTTCCGGAGTATTTCAGTTTTTTATTATTACAAAATATTCTAAAACAGTTGTATCTTCCTGCCATATTTATTTTCGTAATAAATGAACATGACAAGTCTATCCTTTGCATATAATATAAACAAAAACCTGACGGATTTTTTTTCATCAAATCAGCATAGTTATCTGTTAACCCATCCTCTTGATACTCACAGATCGTTGCTCTCTCGGCCAATAATCTAAATTTATATTTTTCACTGAGCTTATCATATACTACATTTTCTCCAATAAATTTTTCATTATCAAACACAGGAAATTTATATTTTTTTGCTATATTACTTCTTATAATAATAGAAAATTCTCCTTCGCAATGATACTTCTCAGACAAATTGAATAAAGAACATTCCTCAACTTGTCGCGGAAATTTTTTCGATAACAATTCATTTTTAGAATTACATTTATATGCAATAAACCCTGCACAATCTTTATATTTACTTTCTTTCGATAACTTCTCTAAAAAATTATCACCAATCCAATCATCAGAATCTATGCAAAAAAAATACTTTCCTTCTGCATAATTTAGCGCAGTATTATAAGCTGTATGTTTCCCTCCATTACTTTGTTTAATATATTTTATTAAAATCGCTTTTTCTTCTACAAAATCATGAACTAATTCACTCGTATCATCAGTCGAACCATCATCTACAATTAACCATTCAAAGTCTTTGTAACTCTGATTCTTTAACGAATTATACAATCTTTTTATCTGTTCTTTCCTATTATATGTAGGTGTAAAAATAGTAATTAACATCTTCTCTATTCCTTCAAATTACATATTTTAAACTATATAGCCAACCGATTTCTCTAAGTCATTTTTTTGTTGTAACTTCTTTTCCGTCGTAATACCACCTCGTAATGTATACTCTTCTTGATAAACAGGAACTTCTTCTAATAGTTCCTTGCTTCTTGCAGTATATTCCTCTAAAGTTGATATCATTTTTGCCGGATTTCCAGCATATACAACATTCTTTGGGACATTATGTGTTACAACACTTCCTGCCCCTATAATACTATTATCGCCAATCTTAACATTTGGAAGAATAATACTTCCTGCCCCTATAAAAACATTATCACCAATCCATACTCTTCCAAGTTTTGTATATCCCAATATGTTATAAGTACTTGCATCATGTGCCAATACTTGTACATGTGGTCCAAATGTAACATTATCACCAATTTCTATCAGCCAGCAGTGAGATGGATCCAGCTCAAATCCTAATTGCGGATTAAAGTTTTCTCCGACTGAAAGTCCCATTTTTTTTAATTGTTCTACTGTATACTCTCCGCGTATTCTATAGACTAATTTCTTTAGTATCCTTTGCAACATTGATATTCTCCATACATTATTTTCTAAATCGCATCATAAAGTTAACACCAAACATTCTATGTAACGGTTTACTTATCATCGAACGTATTCTTTGATATTTTGACAAGCAACTTCCCATATACCAGTGTATAGAAACTGTATTTTTTGTTTTATTTAATCTTCCAGTTGCGCTTTCATAAGGATTAAAATATTCTTTCGGATAGACTGTCCCCCATGAAAACTTCTGATATAATCCATCTGTCTTTAAACCAATTTTTACTAATGCATCGGTATTCAATTTAGGACACATTACAACTCCATGACATCCATCTAACAATGGTTCATACTCTTTTAGCATATATGCTAAAGCCACACTATTAGCAACCGCTCCGTAAGCTTGTCCACTGTTTACAATTGAAAAGTCTGTTTTATCTGTCTCAAACCCAAAAAACGCCTGATTATCCAATAAAAAATCTATATTAGAAATCACTTCAACATCCGTATCAAAATAAATACCACCATGTTGATACACAACTAATAGCCTCACATAATCACTCAAAAAGGCATATTTTTTATTTTCATAACACCACTTTGTATATCCATTTAAGTTTATATCAAAATTTTCCTCATTCCATTCAATTAATTCATAGTCCGGACAATATTTTTTCCAACTGGCAATACATTTCTTTGCCAGATTTGGCTTTTCTCCTCTGCCGAACCAGCAATAATGAATTATTTTCGGCACGCTCATCATTCAG
>ENA-ORUU01001624-ORUU01001624.1-human-gut-metagenome-genome-assembly--contig:-NODE-1624-length-11166-cov-3.73999_pt1 | contig 11166 bp, 10 predicted proteins | sample MGYA00242085_ERZ509221 | MGnify/ENA primary metagenome ERZ509221 (study PRJEB26280, sample SAMEA2338809) | human gut metagenome | biome: human gut; feature: human-associated habitat; material: faeces... | reverse complement strand
AAAGGTATCTAGATAAAGTTTGCGCCGCCGGTCTCCTCTACATAGGTGCGGGTTGCGGGATCAAGGAACATGTTTTCATCGTAGCCATTCTGATGTGCGGTTACATAGGCATGCAGACTCATCGCATAGTTCAGACCAGCCTTGATATGTCCGGTTCCATGCGGTGCTGCGCGGTCAAAATCACTGACACAGATGGTAAGCGGATGAACGCCGCCCTTAAAGTACGGTCCAACCGGAGTTACCAGAATGCGGAACTGATATTCATCCGCGGGCTTAACGCCGATAACCGGAGAGCTTGCAAACATATAAGGACGAACATATAAGCTTGCGCCACTGCCGTAAGGAGGAACCCATGCAGCATTTGCCTTAACCACTTCTTCTACTGCTTCCAGGAAACGCTCTGCCGGGAACGGAGGCATCTCCAGACGCTTTGCGCTGTCCATCATACGGACTGCATTTAAGTCCGGGCGGAACGTTACGATATGTCCATCCTCTGTTGTATACGCTTTGAGACCTTCAAAGATCTCCTGGCAATAATGAAAAATACCTGCACATTCGTTCAGGGTAACTGTCGGATCGTCTGTCAGTCCACCCTTATCCCAGGCACCATTTTTGTAGTTTGCCACATAACGGTAATCTGTTGTCATATAGCCGAATCCGAGATTTGCCCAGTCCAGATTCTTTTTTTCCATCTTGTCCACACTCCTTACTTCTGGCTCCCATCCGCCGGGTTCTTCTTTTGCCGACGTCTGTTTTGCAGTTTTCTATAGAATTCGAAAACATTATAGCACTATTCTTTCCGATAGAAAAGATTTTTTTCACGCGCCTTCCCCTGCCGCGCCCGTTTAGAAACCGCAGCGTGGATGCTTCCGCTTATTCGCTGTGGCTGACCGCCTCCTTCATCATCCGCACATAGGTGTATAAATGTCCGCCCGCATGAGAGCCGTATTTTTCGATCAGCTTTACAACTGCACTTCCGACAATAACACCATCCGCCGTTTTGGAAATCTCTGCCGCCTGATCCGGTGTGTGGATACCGAAGCCAACCGCTGCCGGAACGCTGCTGACACTGCGGATTTCTTTTAACATCCCACCGATATCGGTGGTGATATTGGTTCTCTCTCCGGTTACGCCCATCGACGATACCACATACAAAAATCCTTTCGCTCCTTTGGCAATCTTACGAATTCTCTCTTTGGAGGTCGGTGCAATCATCGAGATCAGGTCTATGCCATAGCGGCTTGCAACAACATCAACCTCTTCTTTTTCCTCAAAGGGCAGATCGGGGATGATGATGCCGTCGATCCCTACATCCTGGCAGCGTTCCAAAAACGCCTCGTAGCCGTAATGGAACACCGGATTCAAATATGTCATAAATACCAGCGGAATTTCTGTTTTCTCCCGCAGTTTCTTTACCATGTCAAAAATATCGTCGGTCGTCACACCGCCGGAAAGCGCCCGGATATCCGCCTCCTGAATGACCGGTCCCTCCGCGATCGGATCGGAAAACGGAATGCCGATCTCGATCAGATCTGCGCCTGCCCGCTCCATTTCCAGAATGTATTCCTCTGTCTTATCCAGGGACGGATCTCCCGCTGTCAAAAATGCAATAAATGCCTTTTTATTTTCAAATGCCTTTTGGATTCTGCTCATCTTTTTCCTTCTGTCTTTCGGACAGCCTTTCCTGCAGGTTTTTTGCGCCTGCCAAAGTTTTCTTTTATCCTCTGTTTTTCGGGTTTACTCTGAAATATCTTCGCCGCGGTATCTTGCAATCGCTGCAACGTCCTTGTCGCCGCGCCCGGATAGACAAATGATGATCGACTGATCCGAAGACAAGGTCGGCGCAAGCTTTCTCGCATGCGCAACCGCATGGGCGCTCTCTATCGCGCAGATGATGCCCTCCGTACGCGCCAGATACTCAAACGCTTCTACCGCTTCCTCATCCGTTACCGGTACATAGCTTGCGCGTCCGGTATCGTGCAGCCATGCGTGCTCCGGTCCAATGCCGGGATAATCCAGTCCTGCAGAAATCGAGTACACCGGTGCAATCTGTCCGTACTGATCCTGACAGAAATAGGATTTCATACCGTGGAACACACCTGGCGTTCCCTTTGCCATTGTTGCTGCATGCTTATCCGTATCGATTCCTTTTCCTGCAGCCTCGCAGCCGATCAATGCAACTTTCTTTTCCGGAATAAACTCATAGAACATACCCATTGCATTGCTGCCGCCGCCGACACACGCCAAAACAGCTGCCGGAAGCTTTCCTTCCTTTTCCAGAATCTGTGCCTTTGCCTCCCGTCCGATGACAGACTGGAAATCCCGCACGATCGTCGGAAACGGATGCGGTCCCATGACAGAGCCCAGTACATAGTGGGTGTCCGATACGCGGTTTGTCCACTCACGCATCGTCTCGTTTACTGCATCCTTTAAGGTCTGGGTTCCGCTTGTTACCGGATGCACCTTTGCGCCCAAAAGCTTCATTCTGTAAACATTCAGCGCCTGCCGGTCTGTATCCTCTTTTCCCATAAAAATCTCACATTCCAGTCCGAGCAGTGCCGCAGCTGTTGCACAGGCAACCCCATGCTGTCCGGCGCCAGTTTCTGCGATGACGCGGGTTTTACCCATCTTTTTTGCCATCAGCACCTGGCCGAGTACGTTGTTGATCTTGTGAGAGCCGGTGTGGTTTAAGTCCTCCCGCTTTAAATAGATCTTCGCACCGCCCAGATCCTTTGTCATTTTCTCCGCATAATATAACAGCGACGGTCTTCCTGCATAATTTTTTAACAGATCCTCAAGCTCCGCACAAAACTCCGGGTCATTTTTATAAAATTCGTACTGCTCCTCCAGATGAATGATCTCATTCATCAGCGTCTCCGGGATGTACTGTCCTCCGTGTATTCCAAATCTGCCTTTTTCCATCAGTTGTATTCCTCCTTCTGCCGTGCTGCCGCTACGCACGCGAAAATTTTCTCCCGATCCTTAAAACCGTCGGTTTCTGCGCCGCTGCTGACGTCGAACGCCCAGGCTCCCGTTCGCACAGCCTCTTTTATATTCTCTGCATTCAGCCCGCCCGCCAGGAAAAATGGGCGGCCGATAGATTCTATTAAAGTCCAGTCAAAGACTCTTCCGGTTCCGCCGCTGCCCTGATCCAGCAAAATGTAATCTGCGCAGCTTTCCCTGGCACGCAGCACATCTTCCTTCGTCCGGACGGAAAACGCCTGGATCACCGGACAGCTGACTTTGCTTTTCAGTTCATTTATATATGCCTCGTCTTCCTGCCCGTGCAGCTGCACCCAGTCAATGACGCCATCCTCTACCAGACCGACGATGGTTTCTATTGTTTCGTTGACAAAAACACCGACTGCCGGGATTTCTTTTTTTAACATGCTGTGCAGCTGTTTTGCCTGCTCGGGTGAGACCTGCCGCCTGCTCCTTGCAAAGACGAAACCCGCAAAATCAACTCCGGCGTCGTTGACCCATTCGATATCGCAAGGGCGGGACAGCCCACAGATCTTGAGGCGTGGGTGTGCAGATTCTGCGATGTTTGCAGTTCGAATGATATCTTTGCTGCGCTGCTTTTGCTCACTCATGGCAGTCCCTCTTCAACTCCTGCAGCATCGCCGCTTTATCGCTGCTTCTCATCAGCGTTTCGCCAATCAGCACCGCGTCCGTTCCATTTTTATATAAAACGGCAACGTCCTCTGCACCCCTGATGCCGCTTTCGGAGACGTAGAGTACCTCGGGTGGAATCAGCGCCCGCAGACGCACACTGTTTTTGACATCCACAGTAAAATCCTTCAGGTTCCGATTGTTGACGCCGATGATCCGCGCTCCGGCACGCAGCGCCCGCGCAACCTCTTCTTCGTCGTGTGCCTCAACTAACGCCGATAAGCCAAGACTATGCGCCATTTTTAAAAACTGACCAAGCTCTTTCTCGGACAAAATCGCACAAATCAGAAGCACCGCAGAAGCACCTAAAAGCTTTGCTTCATAAATCTGATATTCATCCACCGTAAAATCCTTGCGCAGCACCGGAATGCTCACCTCACGTGCAATCTCCCGAAGGTAGTCATCGCTTCCGAGGAAGTATTCCGGCTCCGTCAGCACGGAAATCGCAGATGCGCCCGCGCGCTCATACTGCCGCGCGATTTCCAGATACGGAAAGTCTACTGCAATCAGTCCTTTGGATGGAGATGCCTTTTTGACCTCGCAGATAACCGAAATCCCCGGCGCCGCCAGCGCTTTTTCAAATGGAAACCCGGTATCTGCAGCCAGGCTCTTTGCTTCTTTTTTCAGAACCTCCATCGGCTTTTTCTTTTTATTTTCCTCCACACGCGCCCGCGCAGCGTCCGCGAGAGTATCCAGAATCGTCTTTTCTTTCATGCTTTCCACTCATTTCTGCGCACGCTTTTTGCGCATGTCGAGTTTGTGCCAAGTGCGCGCAGACACAAATCCCGCGATTGAAAAATTTTTTCAATCTTCTTACTCCTGATTCGTCAGCGCTGCAAACTGCTCCAGCTGTGCAAGCGCCTTACCGCTTTCGATGACTTCCTGCGCTTCCCTGATCGCATCTTCGATTGAAATGCCCTTTGCGATATGGATTGCCGCTGCGGAGTTCAAAACGACCGCATCCCGTCTGGGTCCTTTTTCCCCTTTTAAAATCGCCAGTGCAATCTGCGCGTTGTCCTGGGGGCTTCCGCCGATCAGCTCGTCTTTGCTGCAGCGGGTAAAGCCGAACTGCTCCGGAGTGATCACATAGGATAAAAATTCCCCATCCTTTACTTCGCAGACTGTCGTCGGTGCACTCATGGAAATCTCATCCAGACCGTCCTGTCCATATACGACCATCGCCTTTTTTACGCCGAGGTTTGCAAGCACCCGTGCTAACGGCTCCACCAGTGCCTCGTCATAAACACCCATCAGCTCCATGTTTGCACCTGCCGGATTGGTCAGCGGTCCAAGAATATTGAAAATCGTACGGATACCCAGCTCTTTTCTGACCGGTGCGACATATTTCATCGACAGGTGGTAATTCTGTGCAAACAGGAAGCACAGACCGATTTTTTTGAGCACTTCTGCGCTCTTTGCCGGATCGATGGTGATCTTTACACCAAGTGCTTCTAAAACGTCCGCCGCACCGCTCTTGCTGGATGCTGCACGGTTGCCGTGTTTTGCCACCGGAACGCCTGCTGCCGAGATCACCAGAGAAGACGTTGTAGAAATATTAAAGGAATTGGAATGGTCACCGCCGGTTCCAACGATTTCCAGCACATCCTGATCATGTAGCAGGCGTACACAATGCTTTCTCATCCCCGCCGCACACGCGGTAATTTCCTCGATTGTCTCGCCCTTCATCGCCATCGCGGTTAAAAATGCACTCATCTGTACCGGACTTGCCTTTCCGCCCATGATTTCATCCATCGAAGCTTCTGCGGTCTCATAATCCAGGTTCTGCTTTGCTGCCAGTTTTACAATCGCTTCTTTAATCATTGTCTTCTCCTTTTTCTCTGCATTCGCAAGCTGTAAAAAATTTTCAAGCATCTTTTTCCCAAGTGGAGTTAAAATTGATTCCGGGTGAAACTGTACGCCGTACACCGCCTTTGTTTTATGCTGCAGTGCCATGATCTCGCCGTCCGATGTTCTGGCAGTCACCTGCAGGCATTCCGGAAAGGTTTCCTCCTGCGCCGCCAGCGAATGGTACCGTGCCACCGTCGTTTCCTCCGGCAGACCAACAAACAGCGGTGTTTTCGTATCGAGCTTTGTCACGGACTGTTTGCCGTGCATCAGCTGTTTTGCATAGGAAACAACTCCGCCGTATGCCTCGCAGATCACCTGATGTCCCAAACACACGCCGAGGATCGGGATTTTCCCGCCGAGCTTTTGCACCACCTCAATGCAGCAGCCCGCATCCTGCGGACGCCCCGGCCCCGGCGACAGGATAATCGCTTCGGGCTTTAATACCTCAATCTCTTCTGCCGTCAGCTCGTCATTTCGGATCACCTTGATCTCCGGATTGATCGCCCCGATCAGCTGATATAAGTTATAGGAAAAGCTGTCATAATTATCGATCAGTAAAATCATGCCCGTTCCCCTTTCTTTCCAAGTTTCTGCGCTTCCTGCAGCGCCAGCACCACTGCTTTCGCCTTATTGGTGCATTCCTGATATTCCTTCGGTGCTACACTGTCCGCTACAATTCCGGCTCCCGACCGGACGAATACTTTTCCGTTTTTGCAAAATGCCAGCCGGATCGCGATACACATATCCATATTTCCCGCAAAATCCAGATAGCCAATGGCACCGCCGTAAATGCCGCGCTTGTTGTTTTCCAGGTCGTTGATGATCTGACAGGCGCGAAGCTTTGGTGCACCCGAAAGGGTTCCCGCCGGAAGCACCGACTGCAGGGCGTCCAGCGCCGTTTTATCGCTGCGAAGCTCGCCCCGCACGGTCGATCCCAGGTGCATGACGTGGGAAAATTTTTCGACCGAAAGATATTTTTCCACTTCTACCGTTCCGAACCGGCAGAACCGCCCAAGATCATTTCGTCCGAGATCTATCAGCATGTTGTGCTCTGCCAGCTCCTTTTCATCGGAAAGCAGATCGGCTTCCAGCTCCTGATCCTCCTTTTCGTCCTTTCCCCTGGGTCTTGTCCCGGCAAGAGGGAAGGTGTATGCGGTCTGATTGTCCACCTTTACCAGTGTCTCCGGCGAAGCGCCGGCGATTTCCAGATCGTCGCTGGAAAAATAAAACATGTACGGTGACGGATTTTTTGTCCGCAGAATCCGGTAGGTATCCAGCAGGCTTCCGTCAAATCCGGCTTCCAGACGGTTCGAAAGCACCAGCTGGAAAATGTCTCCCTCATGGATGTAATGCTTGACCTGTTCCACCTTTTCACAATAGCTTTCCTGATCGAACAGCGGCGTGAGCTCTGTTGTCAGCCTCCCTGAGGACACGTTTTTTTCTGCGCCCTTTTCGATGATGTCCTGCATCTGATCAAGGGTCTGAAGGGCTGTGCGGTAAACCGCTTCCAGGGTGTCGGGCTCTGCTGCAGATACCGGGGCGTCCGTTGCTGCTGCCCGCGCGCTTTTCCCCCTTGCCCGGAGGTTCGTTGCCGCTGCCGCGCCTGCTGTCTGTTCACCTTCTGCCTGCACGTCTGCTTCCGATATCCGACTGTTACAGATCAGGATGATCTTTTGTCTGTAGTGATCAAATGCGATCATCTTATCAAACAGCATCAGATCGACGTCCCGGAACTTTTCCTGATCCTCTGCGTCCAGCCGAAGCGTCGGCTCCGCATATTTGATATAGTCGTATGCAAAATATCCAACCAGACCGCCGGTCAGAGGCGGGAGCTTTTTGATCTGCGGCGCGCGGTTTTCTTCGATCACCCTTGCAATCACCTGCGCCGGATTCTCTGTTTCAAACTGCTCGACATGGTCTGTTGTAATTGTCACCTGATGGTTCATGCAGGTCAGCTCCATCGCAGGATCGAACCCAAGAAAGCTGTACCGTCCCCACTGCTTGTTGTCCTCCGCACTTTCTAACAAAAAGCAGTGGTCGCTTACCGCCAGCAGTTTTTTCAGTACCTGTACGGGTGTTGCGATATCTGAAAAAATCTCACGCCAGATCGGAATCCTCCGGTAAGCTCCGGACGCTGCCGTTCTTTTCAGTTCTTCCAGTGATGTCTGTTCCATGCGACTGTTCCTCCTGTAAAAAAGAATGTGTCTTGGGATATTCTTGCGCCGAGTGCGCATCCTCGCGGAGCGTTTTTTATCGTATGGAAACAAAGTTTCCTATACGATAAAAAAATACCCCCGCCCATGACAGATTTGTCTGTCAAGGACGGGGGCTCATCATCTTTTAAGCTGCAGGCACTTTATGCCTGTCTTCCCGCGGTACCACCTTGCTTTGCGATCGTACGCACTCTTTATCAGGGTACAGATATCTTTTAAAGAATTCAAACATTCCAAAGGATACTAACATACCCCCGGCAAATAACGGATGCCCTCCGTCACAGAATACTCGGAACAAAATTCCTTTGACTGTGCCCTCCGTGGTCCATTTGATACTCCGCTTTCTGCCCGGCTCCCACCTGCCCGGACTCTCTGGAAGTGCGCCTGTACCGTTATCTCCACTTCATCGGTTTAAATTGATATAAGTTCAACTTGTTAAAAGCATATTAAAACAGTCTGATTTCTTTGTCAATACTTTTTTGAAAATTAGTTTTCTTCCGGAATATCTGCATCAGCACCGATGTCGAGCATATTCATCGTCCTGCGCTTCAACCGCGCCTTCTCAGACGCTTCCAGAATAAAGTTTTTGATATTTTTTGCATTTTTGATATGGGTCAGATACAGCTCCGGATTTGTCGTATCGCCGGTGTAGCACTTTACAGTACCAAGTCCGAACATCCGCTCCCCCAGCGTCCGGATCAGTTCTACGTCCTGTACTTTATATATGTAGCAGTCGTTCTCCCGCTTGTTAATAAATCCCTCTTCCACAGTAATCAGCTCTTCTGTAACCATGTAGGTTGTAAAGGTAAAGGGAAGTCCCAAAAATCCCCATCTTTTCTTTTCCCGAAATTCCATGCTATTTCCTCCTTTTGCATCTGGTGGATTCGATACAGTTCATCGCGCCATTCGCAAAAGCGCATCTTCGATGCTTCCCGCTGCTTCGCAGCTCTTTTTGCTCATGAAGTGGCGCTCCCTTCGTGGCATTCTGCAAACAGATTTTCATACAAGCATGAGATCTGCCCACAGGAACGTTCGAGTGAACTGTAGTATCATTATACGCCATCGCGATATTTTTTTCAATTCTTCCTTGCATTCAAAATATCTCTATGCTATACTTGTCCAAGCAAAATGAAACCCAAAGGAGGAAGCGCGATGACCATGCAGTCTGTCATGTTTTATTTTCAACAGTTCTGTTTATTCGGAAGTTCGTTTTTTTCTTTTCTTTGTCAGATTATTTCCGGCAGAGGACATGGATTTCATTTTTTTAAAAAGAAATACAGGCATTTTGTTTCAAATCGAAGGGAGTTTGATTCTCTTCGATTTTATTATGTCTGAAACTCAACTGTTCAAGGAGGATTATCATTCATGAGACACCTGATGAACCCACTGGATTTTTCTGTGGAAGAGCTGGATCAGCTCTTTGATCTTGCCAACGACATCGAGAAACACCCCGACAAATATGCCCATACCTGCGAGGGCAAAAAGCTGGCGACCTGTTTCTACGAGCCGAGCACCAGAACCCGTTTAAGCTTTGAAGCCGCTATGATGAACCTGGGCGGCAAAGTGCTCGGATTTGCGGATGCATCCAATTCCTCCGCTTCCAAAGGCGAAAGTGTTTCCGACACGATCCGCGTCATTTCCTGCTACGCCGATATCTGCGCAATGCGCCATCCCAAAGAGGGTGCTCCGATCGTTGCCGCTGAGAAATCCCGCATTCCCGTCATCAATGCCGGTGACGGCGGTCATCAGCATCCGACCCAGACCTATGCCGATCTGCTGACCATCCGTTCCTTAAAGGGGCATTTAAACAACCTGACCATCGGTCTGTGCGGCGACTTAAAATTCGGTCGTACCGTGCACTCCTTAGTCAACGCGCTCTCCCGCTACGACAACCTCCGGTTCATCTTCATTTCCCCGACCGAGCTGCGGGTTCCGGATTATATCACAGAGATGCTGCGTGAAAAAAATATTCCTTATGAAGAAGTCATCCGTCTGGAAGACAAGCTGCCCGAGCTGGACGTTCTTTACATGACCCGCGTTCAGAAAGAGCGTTTCTTCAACGAAGAGGATTATGTCCGCCTGAAGGATTTCTATATCCTGACTGCTAAAAAAATGAAGCTCGCACCGCCCGACATGCTGGTGCTGCACCCCCTCCCCAGAGTTAACGAAATCTCTGTCGATGTGGATGACGACCCGAGAGCCGTTTATTTCAAACAAGTGCAGTACGCGGTCTATGTTCGGATGGCGCTGATTCTGACCCTCTTAAATATTCATGTGGACTGAGAAAAAGGAGATTTCTTATGTTAAACGTAGGTAAAATTGAAGAAGGCTTTGTACTCGACCATATTCAGGCAGGCATGGCAATGTCCATCTATCACCATCTGCAGCTCGATAAGCTCGACTGCACCGTTGCGATCATCAAAAATGCGCGCAGCGACAAGATGGGCAAAAAGGACATTCTGAAGGTAGAATGCGATGTCAACATGCTCGACCTCGACGTTCTCGGCTTTATCGACCATAACATCACCGTCAATGTCATCAAAAGCGGGGATATCGTCGAAAAGAAAGAATTAAAGCTTCCCAAACAGATCAAAAACGTCATTCGCTGCAAAAATCCCCGCTGTATTACCTCGATCGAGCAGGAGCTGCCGCAGATCTTCGTCCTCGCTGACCCGAACAAGGAAGTTTATCGCTGCAAATACTGTGAAGAAAAATTTGACAAACAAAATCTTTAATGCTTAAAATAGGGGGTAGTATACAAAGGAGAATCCCATCATGTCCTTTTTTGATGAAATTAAAACAGAAATCCAGACAGAGCAGAACCAGAAGTCAAATTTGGCAGAGCAGGTGTCTGCCGCCCAGGCTCCACAGGCTGCTTCTGAACCTGCCCCCACAGCTCCCGTTTTGCCGGAGCGCATGCCGGAATTCGTTCAGGAAGAGTTAAAGGCCTTGCAGGAAACCATCCGTCAGGATGCCCGCAGCGGGAAATACCAGACCGTCGGCGGCAAGCATTTTTTCGATGGAACCCGCCTCTGGCACGAGGGCGACTACCGTCAGGGAACGGCCCTGCTTGCAAACTTTTATCCGTTTCTGTCTCGCGACCGGATGCAGGAAAAGGAAATTCTGACACAGAGCAAACGCCTCTTTTCCGGCTACCGCTACGAGGTACGCTATACGCTTTCCAAAGACGGCGCCTTTTATTTCAATTATTTTAAAGAAGAAATGAAAAAACAGGGCTTTGTCATCAGCGACCTGTCCGTTTCCTTAAAAGACGGCAGCTTCGCACCGCTCCCGTTTACAGCAAGCGGCACCGTTCGGTATGATTTCGAGCTCGAGCATTATCTTTCCGATTATCCGAAGCTCTATTATACCTGGCACCTGGAAGTTGTGTAAAAAAGAATCCTGCGAAGCAGGATTCTCCGCCTGCGGCGGG
>ENA-ORUU01001616-ORUU01001616.1-human-gut-metagenome-genome-assembly--contig:-NODE-1616-length-11239-cov-3.11329_pt1 | contig 11239 bp, 9 predicted proteins | sample MGYA00242085_ERZ509221 | MGnify/ENA primary metagenome ERZ509221 (study PRJEB26280, sample SAMEA2338809) | human gut metagenome | biome: human gut; feature: human-associated habitat; material: faeces... | reverse complement strand
CGATGGTAGTGTGGGGTCTCCCCATGCGAGAGTAGGGAACTGCCAGGCATCAAATCAAGCGAAAGGCCATCCGTCAGGATGGCCTTTTTGCGTTGGTGAAAAAAATGCCTGATGCGACGCTGCGCGTCTTATACTCCCACATATGCCAGATTCAGCAACGGATGCGGTTTCCCCAACTTGCCTACTTCCATACGTGTCCTCCTTACCAGAAATTTATCCTTAAGCTCCTCAATAACCATTTTCCTGCTAACTAAATTCATGGTTAAGGTTGCATAATGATACGCAACAAATGTATAACATTTTCTTTACCAAAAGAAATAAACAAAAGCGACCAACAAAAGCATCGGATTACGGCAGGAGACATAATGGCATGGCTGAAAGTACTGTAACGGCAGACAGCAAACTGACAAGTAGTGATACTCGTCGCCGCATTTGGGCGATTGTGGGGGCCTCTTCAGGTAATCTGGTCGAGTGGTTCGATTTCTATGTCTACTCGTTCTGTTCACTCTACTTCGCCCACATTTTCTTCCCTTCCGGGAACACGACGACTCAACTACTACAAACAGCAGGTGTTTTTGCTGCGGGATTCCTGATGCGCCCAATAGGCGGTTGGCTATTTGGCCGCATAGCCGATAAACATGGTCGCAAAAAATCGATGCTGTTATCGGTGTGTATGATGTGTTTCGGATCGCTGGTTATCGCCTGCCTCCCAGGTTATGAAACTATAGGTACGTGGGCTCCGGCATTATTGCTTCTCGCTCGTTTATTTCAGGGATTATCCGTTGGCGGAGAATATGGCACCAGCGCCACCTATATGAGTGAAGTTGCCGTTGAAGGGCGCAAAGGTTTTTACGCATCATTTCAGTATGTGACGTTGATCGGCGGACAACTGCTAGCCCTACTGGTTGTCGTGGTTTTACAACACACCATGGAAGACGCTGCACTCAGAGAGTGGGGATGGCGTATTCCTTTCGCGTTAGGAGCTGTGTTAGCTGTTGTGGCGTTGTGGTTACGTCGTCAGTTAGATGAAACTTCGCAACAAGAAACGCGCGCTTTAAAAGAAGCTGGATCTCTGAAAGGATTATGGCGCAATCGCCGTGCATTCATCATGGTTCTCGGTTTTACCGCTGCGGGCTCCCTTTGTTTCTATACCTTCACTACTTATATGCAGAAGTATCTGGTAAATACTGCGGGAATGCATGCCAACGTGGCGAGTGGCATTATGACTGCCGCATTGTTTGTATTCATGCTTATTCAACCACTCATTGGCGCGCTGTCGGATAAGATTGGTCGCCGTACCTCAATGTTATGTTTCGGTTCGCTGGCAGCCATTTTTACCGTTCCTATTCTCTCAGCATTGCAAAACGTTTCCTCGCCTTATGCCGCTTTTGGTCTGGTGATGTGTGCCCTGCTGATAGTGAGTTTTTATACATCAATCAGTGGAATACTGAAGGCTGAGATGTTCCCGGCACAGGTTCGCGCATTAGGCGTTGGTCTGTCATATGCGGTCGCTAATGCTATATTTGGTGGTTCGGCGGAGTACGTAGCGTTGTCGCTGAAATCAATAGGAATGGAAACAGCCTTCTTCTGGTATGTGACCTTGATGGCCGTGGTGGCGTTTCTGGTTTCTTTGATGCTACATCGCAAAGGGAAGGGGATGCGTCTTTAGTGACGGGTCAGTTGCCAGACGGTATAGCCGGTGCTTGCACCGGCGACATCCCAGGCCAAATCCTTCCAGCTCCAGCCGCTCCCTTCGGGGCGGCTATCCCAAAGCTCTTTTGACGCCCCCAAACTGACAGAGAACATCAATCCAAACATGGCACTGTGATCCCGGCTCATCCCCTGATGCTGTGAATATTCATTTCCGGCGGCGGAAAGCATCGCCGAGGCGATAAAGTGTTGAGCTTTATCCTGCCCGCTCCAGCTATCGTTAGCCATATGGCTGCATCCAGAAAGTAACAATAGCGAACAGACAAAAAGAATACGCAAAACGTGGCCTCCAAAAAACAAACCCCGTACAGGACGGGGTTGTGATTACAGGATTCGGCTAATTAATCGGTCGATGCGGATACGGCGCAAACGGCGGATGAGTTTACGAACCTTCACCGGATAATCGGCAATACTTTGCAGATCGCGATAGTGCTTAACGATGGTGGTATGCTCGCGGATCAGCTCCAGTTCTTTCTCTCGCTGCGGCGCAAGCTCCAGTTGTGGATCGTGGATCAAAATGGCGTTTTCCAGATCCAGACGCCAGGCGCGCGGGTTCAGGTTATTACCGGTGATCAACATCCACTTATCATCAACCCACATCCCTTTCAGGTGATAGGTGTTGTCGTCATCTTTCCATAACCGAACCACTAACTGGTCAGTATTGACGTAATACTGCAAACGGCTCAGGAAACGACGCAGATTGATCTCATAGAGATAAGGCAATGCGCCAATTATCTTGAAAGGTTCATCTTCCGGAATGTAGAAGTCGTTCGCGGTTTTATCACCAACAATAATTTCGACCTTTTTCCCTTCGCGCAGCAACTGGATAATATTGCGCACAAGGATTGCTGGCAGGTTGAAGTATGGCGTACAGATGGTTAGTTTCTGCTCGGCACAAGGCATAAGATGGAAAATGGTCTTGTTCAACAGACTCGATTTCCCCAGCCCCACTAGCGGCGTTACGGAAAGCTGATCGTTGTCGGCATCGCCCTGGAAATGATAAGCGGCATCACGCAGCTCCTGGCGGAACAGACGAATATCGTTCTTGATTTCCGGGCTTTTTGGCCGATTAACATCATCCAGACGATTAACGCCGCGGCCATTCATAATATTCTGTGTAACCCATTCAAACATAATGTCTGACATCTTACGGTTACGGATAAGATGATAACGGTCGTAGCGATATTTATCGTGCTGATGCAGGTAAACATCGTTCAGGCTGGCACCGCTATAAAGTACGCTATCGTCGATGATAAAGCCTTTAAAGTGCAGAACACCAAGGGCTTCACGGGTATTGATTGGAACGCCATAAACCGGAACATCTACGCCCGGATTTTCCTGCGCCATGCGGCAGTACCAGTCAGCGTTAGTGTTAGATGCCGCAGCGCCAATGCGTCCACGTTGTGCACGATGCCAGTCGACCAGCACCCGCACATCCAGTTCCGGACGCTGCCTTTTAGCTTCATACAACGCGTTCAGAATGCCTTTGCCACCGTCATCCTGTTCGAGATACAGGGCGACAATGCAAATGCGCTGCTTCGCGCTGGCTATTTTTTCCAGCAGCGTCTCCCGGAAGTCGGCGGGAGCGTAAAAGAAATCGACATCATCAACTGATTGAGAAATCTTGGGTAGTTGGGCAAGGTGTTGTTGATGTTTATTACGCTTAAATTTTGACAACATCACAGTGCATTTCTTCTCTGTTCATTGAAGGGTCCTCTGTGCAATGCAGACGACATAAGCGGGCAATAATAACACCAGTCCCGATTAAGTGGTCAACATTTCCAGTACCTTACTCATGATTCCTCGCGTTGGGCAAGATTTAGCGTAAGCCCAACGATCCCCTCTTCGAGCTGGATATCAACGTTAAACCCGAGCTTGCGGGCCAGCGCCACCATGCCACGATTGTTTGGCATCGTAATACCATTCAGACGTTGTAGTCCGTGATCTCGCGTATAGGTAATCAACTTTTCCATTAAGCGTCGACCTAAGCCTAACCCTTTGAGATCCGAGCGAACCAGCACGGCAAATTCGGCATCGATGTTATCAGGGTCGGAGATCGCACGTGTGACGCCGAGGATCTCTTCCGTTTGATCAATACGTCGTACCGCTACAAACGCCATTTCCCGATCGTAGTCGATCTGCGTCATGTTGGCTAAATCTTCATGGGTAAATTCGTTGATCTCGCTAAAGTAGCGGTAATAAAGATCTTCTTTGGTGACTCGCGAAATGAATTGCTGAAGTTGTGGCTCATCTTCTGGCAAAATCGGGCGGAACAAGCAGCGTTCACCGTTTTTCAATTCTACCCATTCTTCCAGCTGATGCGGATAAGGGCGCACTGCCAGCCGACTCTCGTTATCGCCTTCAAACGGCGCGATATCCAGCGTGACATCCAGTGCGGTAAATTCACTGCCAGAAGCCAGCAAAGGATGAATATCCAGACGCTGAATTTCCGGGCAATCGACAATCAAGTTGGAAACCTGCACCAGAAGCTGGCTCAAGCCTGCAACATCCAATGGGCGTAGCGCACTGCGCGCACGAATCTTTTTACTTTTGATCCCCTGAATAACCAGATAGCGGGCCAGGTTCATATTCAGCGGCGGCAGTGCGACGACGGCTTGATCTTCAGGACGCCACTCCACACCGCCTTCACCCAGCATGATCAACGGCCCAAAAACCGGATCGTGCTCAACCACAACCCGCAACTCCTGAGCGCCAGCACGGTTAGCCATACTTTGCACCAACAGGCCGTGGACCCGCGCCTGCGGCCAGGTCATTTTTACGCGATCGAAAATAGCGTTTGCCGCTTGCTGGACTTCATTGGCTGTACGCAGGTACAGCATGACACCCTGAACTTCCGATTTATGCGGAATATCCGGCGAGCGTAATTTCAGCGCCACCGGATAACCAATCTGTTCAGCAATATGTACCGCTTCGGTGCTATCGCTGGCAATCCAGGTAGGGAGCGTGTTCATGCCATACGCTTGCAGGATGGGCTGAACTTCATGGGTATCGAGCGACGTAGCCCCTTCGGCAATCGCCTGTTGCAACAGAAGATGCGCTTCTGCGGTATTGGAAGTCAGATTGCTGGGCAACGCCGGCGTTTCGCGTAGTTGCTTCTGATTACGCCGGTACTCCACCATATGCATAAAAGCAGTGATGGTTCCTTCCGGGGTACGGTAGGTCGGCAGCCCGGCTTCGCTGAATAAACGTCGTGCCTCTTGCGAGGAGTGCTCGCCACACCAGTTCGTCAGCAAAGAGACATATTTGCTGCGGGGATGATGCTTTACCGCTTCAATTAATACTTGCGCGCTTTCTGTTGCGGGAGCAGCGGCGCTGGGCGAATGAATAACCATCAGCGCATCAAAATCCTGGCTGTGGAGCAGAATGTCCAGCGTTTTGACATAATGCTCGCTGCTGGCGTCATCGCGCAGATCGAGCGGGTTAGAGACTGCCACATGTTCTGGCAATGCATCGCGCAATTTCTGGCAGGTTTCTTCGCTTAGCGTTGCCAGCTTGCCATTGCGTGACCATAAGGCATCCAGCGCCAGCGCGGCAGGCGCAGCACCGTTGCTGATAATCATCAACCGGTCGCCACGCAGCGGGCGCATATGGCTAAGGGTTTCCACCGCCGAAAACAGTTCGTGGGTATCCTGTACCCGCAACAAACCGGCACGCTGAATAGCCGCATCCCACGCCGGATCCATTCCTGCCGTGGTGTTCAACAGACGTTGAGCCGCCGGGCTACGTCCGCTTTTAATCACCAGAATCGGTTTATTGCGCGAGGCACTACGGGCCGCCGAAACAAAGCGTCGCGCGTCGCTTAACTGTTCGAGATAGAGCAGGATGGCGCTGGTTTTACTGTCGCGCGCCAGATAGTCGAGCAATTCATCAACGTCGATATCCAGGCTGTCGCCGAGCGCAATAAAGTAGGAAAAGCCCATCTCACGCTGTTGCGCCCAGTCGAGGATGGTGTTGGAGACGGCAGCCGATTGTGAAATAAACGCCAGCTTGCCGCGTTTAATCGGCACAGGCGAAAAGCTGGCATTCAGACCTTGCCAGGGAGCCAGTAAACCCAGACTGTTTGGTCCAAGCAGGCGCATGTTATGGCGCAGGGCGCAGGCGCGGAGATCTTCGTGTTGCGATGCCGGGGCGGAAAGAATAATGCAGGTTTTACAGCCTTTCTCGCCGAGCTCTTCCAGAAGAGCAAGATTACGGCTGGCATTGGTACATAAAACCGCAAGGTCGGGTGTAAAGGGCAAGCTGGCAATATCCGGCCAGGCCAACACACCCAACACCGCTTTCCAGGCTGGCGTCACCGGGAGTACCGGTCCGTTAAAGCCTCCCGCCAGCAGGTTACGCATCATCAGGTAACCTGCGCGATTGGGTTTCATCGACGCGCCAATTACCGCTATCGATTTTGGTCGCAGTAGTGCTTCCAGTCCTCGCTGACTCATACCGGTCTCCCGCAGAAGTGACCGAATGATTTTAAACGCTTTCTAACTGTTCTGCTGTGATGCTACCCAGATGTTGCGTTTTTCCTGCCAGATAGCGTGTTTTAAAGCGGGTAAAATGCTCGCCTAACCCTGCCGCCGCCCCGGTATCGCCGGCCATATCTAACAGTGCGATGGCTACCTCGGCAGTACAATATTGGCCTTCAGCCTGGGCTTCACGCAGGCGATAGGCAGAAAGCCGGGAAAGATCGACGGAAATGACGGGAAGATTATCCAGATACGGACTTTTACGAAACATCTTGCGAGCTTCCGGCCAGGTACCATCGAGCATGATAAACAGCGGTGGCTTACCGGCAGGGGGGGTGTGAAGATCACTTCCCGTTGCTCATCAGCATACGAAGCGGGAAAGACCACCATTGGCTGATAGTCCGGGTTTTGCACCAACTCCAGCAAATCCTGCGAGGGTTCGGTACGCGACCATTGAAACGCAACGGTATCAGGCAAAATATCAGCAATGAGACGCCCGGTATTACTGGGCTTCATTGGCTCGGTGTCGAACATCAGCAAACAGAAGCGACTTTTTGCTTGTGCTGGGGTAATTGTCGAACAGAGACATAATTTCTCTGGCAAAAGACAGCGTTGGCAGCGACGAACGCGATTACCGCGGGCAAGAAAAGGACGTGTTGCGCGCGCAATACGCTCGGCGCGTAACTGGAGAACAGCGTTTTCGGTCATAAGAGAGCGTCGAAAAAACGCCATTGTCGCAGAGGAGAAAACGGGGCACAAGATGCGCCCCGGTAAGATTAAAGAGATTCGTTCAGCCAGCTATCGAACGGCGCTTTCGGTACTGCGCCATTAAGCATGTCGACAACCTGACCGTTTTTGAAAATCATGATCGTCGGTATACTACGAATTCCAAAGCGACTGCTCAATTCACGTTCAGCTTCGGTATTCACTTTCACAAAGCGCACTTTACCGCTACGCTCTTGCGCGACATCTTCAAAAATTGGTGCGAAATTACGGCAGGGGCCGCACCACGGTGCCCAGAAGTCGATCACCACAGGTAGATCATCCTTCAGCAATTTGTCGAGTGTTTCACCGGTCGCATTAATCACCTCTCCGTCAAACAAGTCGTGACCGCAGCGTCCGCATTTTGCCGCATCTTCGATCCGATCGTCGGGAATGCGATTGATGGCCTGACAATGGGTACAAACGGTATTCATAACTAACCTCGGGATGAGTAAGGAGACTTATCGGCAACGACGCCGGTATGTTTCTAATATGTTACATATTATCGGGGACATTGTTCCAGACAACAATCTGTTTTATTCAATAGGTATGATAGTCGCAGGCTTTGGTACGAAATCATGGCGAACCGCGCGGACTTCGGGTAATCTGCGCGCTTCGCGCAGCGCTGGTGGAGAAAAGCATGAACGATGAAATGAAAGGTAAAAGCGGCAAGGTCAAAGTGATGTATGTCCGCAGTGATGATGATTCTGATAAACGTACCCACAACCCGCGTACCGGGAAAGGGGGCGGGCGTCCAGGAAAATCTCGTGCTGACGGTGGCCGTCGCCCCGCCCGCGATGACAAACAGAGTCAGCCCCGTGACCGCAAGTGGGAAGATTCGCCGTGGCGCACGGTTTCCCGCGCGCCGGGTGATGAGACGCCGGAAAAGGCCGATCACGGTGGCATCAGTGGTAAAAGTTTTATTGATCCGGAAGTGTTGCGTCGTCAGCGTGCGGAAGAAACCCGCGTCTACGGCGAAAATGCATGTCAGGCACTTTTCCAGAGCCGTCCGGAAGCGATTGTTCGCGCCTGGTTTATCCAGAGTGTAACGCCGCGTTTTAAAGAAGCTTTGCGCTGGATGGCAGCAAACCGCAAAGCGTACCATGTGGTGGATGAAGCGGAATTGACAAAAGCGTCAGGCACGGAACATCACGGCGGCGTTTGCTTCTTGATCAAAAAGCGTAACGGTACAACCGTGCAGCAGTGGGTAAGCCAGGCAGGCGCGCAGGATTGCGTACTGGCCCTGGAAAACGAATCTAACCCGCATAACCTGGGTGGCATGATGCGCAGCTGCGCGCACTTCGGCGTGAAAGGTGTCGTGGTGCAGGATGCGGCACTGCTGGAGTCGGGGGCGGCTATCCGTACCGCAGAAGGCGGCGCAGAGCACGTTCAGCCGATTACTGGCGACAACATTGTTAACGTGCTGGATGATTTCCGTCAGGCAGGTTACACCGTAGTGACCACTTCCAGCGAGCAGGGTAAACCGCTGTTCAAAACTAGTCTGCCAGCGAAAATGGTACTGGTGCTGGGTCAGGAATATGAAGGGTTACCGGATGCCGCACGCGATCCGAACGATCTGCGCGTGAAGATTGACGGTACGGGCAACGTTGCCGGGCTGAATATCTCTGTCGCAACCGGCGTTTTGCTTGGTGAATGGTGGCGTCAGAATAAAGCCTGATAAATCAGCCGGGTGGCAACTCTGCCATCCGGCATTTCCCCGCAAATTTACTCACTCTCTGCCGGTAATACTGGCATCCAGTCAATCGGCGTCTCGCCACGTTGTTCCAGCCACTGATTTGCCAGCACAAAATGGTTGCAGCCAAAGAATCCACGATGCGCCGAAAGCGGCGACGGATGCGGTGCTTTCAGTACATGATGGCGTTGCTTATCTATAATCGCCCCTTTCTTTTGCGCATGTGATCCCCACAACAAAAACACCACGCCTTCGCGGTGCTGGTTAATCAGGCTGATGACTTTATCAGTAAACGTCTCCCAACCGAGGCTGGCGTGGGAATGCGCCTGACCTGCGCGAACCGTCAACACAGTATTGAGCAGCAGAACGCCCTGACGCGCCCAGCTTTCGAGATAGCCATGATTAGGGCGGGTGAAGCCCAGAATAGTATTTTCCAGCTCTTTATACATATTCAATAATGACGGAGGAATGGCAATGCCGGGACGAACGGAAAATGCCAGACCATGCGCCTGTCCCGGTCCGTGATAAGGATCCTGGCCGAGAATCACCACTTTAACGTCACCCAACTCGGTAAAGCGGAACGCGTTAAAGACATCTTTTTGTGGTGGATAGATAGTGACGCCGGACTGCCGCTCGCTGGCGACGGTCTGAAGGGTATTAAGAAAATAAGGTTGTTGCTTCTCTTCAGCCAGCACGTCATGCCAGGTTAATTCGTTAGCCATCTCGCTCTCCTGCGAATCTTCAATCCGCCTAGCTTAACTGCTTCTTTCTACAGAACAAAATCATGCTCATTTTTTAGACTTAAACGAGTGCAAAAAAATGTAAATTGGTAAAATTTCACACCCGCATAAGTTGATGTAAAACAATAAAATCCATTTACGACCACAATCGATGTGTGGTTTTTATTGATTTAAATCAAAGAATCAAGGGTGGTTGAGGAGTATATATACACTCAAGCAACAATGGTTTTACCAATTGGCCGCGACAGGCTGAACAAATCAAATAATTTTGCCGGGGAGGCATCACATGATTACAGGTATCCAGATTACTAAAGCCGCTAACGACGATCTGCTGAACTCTTTCTGGCTGCTGGACAGCGAAAAAGGCGAAGCACGTTGCATCGTTGCAAAAGCAGGTTATGCAGAAGATGAAGTGGTTGCAGTAAGCAAACTGGGTGACATTGAATACCGTGAAGTTCCAGTAGAAGTGAAACCAGAAGTTCGCGTTGAAGGTGGTCAACACCTGAACGTTAACGTTCTGCGTCGTGAAACTCTGGAAGATGCAGTTAAGCATCCGGAAAAATATCCGCAGCTGACCATCCGTGTATCCGGTTATGCAGTTCGCTTTAACTCTCTGACTCCGGAACAGCAGCGCGACGTTATCGCTCGTACCTTTACTGAAAGCCTGTAAGGCTTAAGTAGCAAGTTACTAAGCGGAAGAGGGCGACCTCTTCCGCTTTTTTTCGTTAATAGAAAATGCGTACCGCGCAATAGACCAGCAACAGGGCAAGCACGATATTTAACTGGCGACCATACTGGCGAAACAATCGCTGAAACAGATGCCCCGCCAGCGCCCAGCACACATTGCCAAACGTCCCAATCATCGCCAGCAAAACGTTGACGCCAACTACCCAGCTTAACGCCTGTGTTTGCGGCAGAACAAACGTCGACAGTGCCGTAACACCGTACAAAATGATTTTGACGTTCACAAACTGCAAAGCAAAGCTGGCCCAAAAGCTGATTGGTTTTGCCTGAAGTCCGTCTTCCTTTGTTGGGCTGGTGGCGATTTTCCACGCCAGCCAGACAATATATGCCGCCCCCGCCCAACTCAAAAGGTGTACCGCTGCCGGGTCAATCACTGCCAGTGAAAATGAAATGCCCGCACACAGTAACATCACAATCAAAAATCCCAGACTCATCCCTGCCAGCACGCGGGTACTTTGACGAAATCCATGCGACGTAGCAGAGCTAAGGGCGAGAATATTGTTCGGTCCTGGCGTCATAGCGGTAATCAGGGTGTAAGTCCAAAAAGCACTTAAAAGGGTCGGTGTCACTTGTTATCTCCTCTGTTTTGGTAGACAGTACCCGACACGGAACATTTAAAAAAATGAATGTTTTTATATTCTAGATTCGATATTTTCGATAGGTTTGGGGTTATGGATCTGCGCCGTTTTATTACGCTTAAAACCGTGGTGGAAGAGGGTTCCTTTTTGCGAGCTTCGCAAAAATTGTGCTGTACACAATCGACGGTGACTTTTCATATTCAGCAGCTTGAGCAGGAGTTTTCAGTCCAGTTATTTGAGAAAATTGGCCGACGGATGTGCCTTACCCGCGAAGGAAAAAAGTTGCTGCCGCACATTTATGAACTTACCCGAGTGATGGATACGCTTCGTGAGGCTGCCAAAAAGGAGTCAGATCCGGACGGGGAACTACGCGTTGTTTCGGGCGAAACGTTGCTCTCTTACCGAATGCCGCAGGTGTTGCAGCGTTTTCGGCAACGCGCCCCAAAAGTGCGTTTATCGTTGCAGTCGCTGAACTGTTACGTGATCCGTGATGCGCTACTGAATGATGAGGCCGATGTTGGCGTCTTTTATCGT
>ENA-ORUU01001614-ORUU01001614.1-human-gut-metagenome-genome-assembly--contig:-NODE-1614-length-11247-cov-2.79217_pt1 | contig 11247 bp, 13 predicted proteins | sample MGYA00242085_ERZ509221 | MGnify/ENA primary metagenome ERZ509221 (study PRJEB26280, sample SAMEA2338809) | human gut metagenome | biome: human gut; feature: human-associated habitat; material: faeces... | reverse complement strand
TGCAAGCTTTCACGCTCTTTGCCAAGTTCCTTTAGCTGCTGCTCTCTGGTCCCTGTCTCAGATTGAATCGTAAGTGCTCTCTGTGCGTAGTGCTCATCATTCATATGGGCACTGTTGATCTGTTCCTTTAACAGTGCGATTTTATTCTCCAACTGCTGTTTCAGCATCGTAGTTTCATTTAACTGATTCTTTGCATGTTCAATAGACTCGTCAATGATGTCTACCTGTTCTTCCACAGCCTCATATTCCTGCTTCATATCCTCGTACCGGATACCAGCCTCAGATAATTCTTCCTGCGTCAATGCAAGCTTTCCTTCTGTGCTTTTTAACAGTTCACGAATTCGTTCTGTCTCCAACAGGAACATATTGATATCGTAAGTTTTTAAGGACTCTTTCTTCTTTAAATACTCTTTTGCCTTCTCTGACTGACGTTCCAGCGGACCGATCTGCTTCTCAAGTTCCGCCAAAATATCATTGACACGAAGAAGATTCTGCCGCTCTTCCTCCAGCTTTTTTACAGATAACAGCTTTCTTCTTTTAAATTTCACAATTCCGGCAGCCTCGTCAAAAAGTTCTCTGCGCTCCTCCGGTTTCCCGCTTAAGATTTTATCAATCTGACCCTGTCCGATAATCGAATATCCTTCTTTACCGATACCGGTATCATAGAACAATTCGTTGACATCTTTCAATCTGCATGTACTTCCGTTGATCAGATACTCACTTTCACCGGAACGATATAATTTTCTCGCTACCGTTACCTCTTCATAATCAATGGGAAGCTGATGATCTGAATTATCTAACGTAATTGCAACAGATGCGTAGCTTAACGGTTTTCGATTCTCCGTACCTGAGAATATCACATCCTGCATAGTACCGCCACGAAGCTGTTTGACTCTCTGCTCTCCAAGTACCCAGCGCACCGCATCTGCAACGTTACTTTTTCCACTTCCATTCGGTCCCACAATTCCGGTAATTCCATTGTGAAAATCAAATTTCAGCTTATGGGCAAAAGATTTAAAGCCCTGAACTTCTATACTCTTTAAATACATATTTCACCTACTTTTCGTTTTTTGCCCGCAGTTTTAAAATACTCTCATATGCAGCACTTTGCTCCGCAGCTTTCTTCGTTCTTCCTGCTCCCACTCCAAACCTCTCTTCTCCGATATATACTGCATATTGGAAAGTTTTGTTGTGATCCGGTCCGGATTCTCCAATCATCTCGTATCTGATACCTTCTTTATACTCTGACTGTACGATTTCCTGCAAGATAGTCTTGCTATCAAAAAAGAGTTTTTTATTCTCCAGATCATTTAAAATATATTTCATAACAAACTCTTTTGCATTAGCAAAACCACCGTCAATGTAAATAGCCCCGATCAAGGCTTCCAACGCATCAGAAGTCAGTGAATCTCTTTTTCTTCCTCCGGTAGCTTCCTCACCTTTTCCAAGGATCAGATATTCTCCGAGGTCAATCTCCCTCGCACAAAAAGCCAGTGAAGGTTCACACACCATACTTGCTCTTGCCTTCGTCAATTCTCCCTCCGGCATTTCTTCATTGGAAAAAAATAAAAACTCACTGGATACCAGTTCCAAAACAGCATCCCCTAAAAATTCCAGTCTCTCATTACATTCACTTTTCGGGAGCTGCTTTTCATTAGCATACGAACTGTGAAGCATGGCCTTCTTCAGCAAGTTTTTATCCTGAAACTTATATCCGATTTTCTGTTCCAGTTCTTCTATATTTTTTCTCATAATAATAGATACCTCATAAAGCGAAAAAGCCCTTTAGGGCTTTTTCACTTTCCTTCTATGCCTAGTCGTTAATTGCATTTTTGATCTGTTCTACAGCATCCCCTACTGTAACGATCTTCTCCGCTTCATCATTATCAATTTCGATATCAAAGGTTTCTTCAATTCCCATGATGATCTGAAAAATATCCAGAGAATCTGCACCCAGATCATCTACAAACGTAGACTCCATTGTAATCTCCTGTGTATCCTGATTTAACACATCCATGATGATTGATTTTAATTTTTCAAATTCCATAATCATTCTCCTTTTTCATTCATAATACATCTATCCAACGGAATCTACTCCGCTTGAATACTTTCTCTGATCTTCTCATTGATCTTCTGCTTTTTAAATGTTACACACTGCACCAGTGTATTACTGATCTCTTTGCTCTTAGAACTTCCATGCGTCTTTACTACCAGACCATTAAGTCCAAGAAGCGGCGCTCCGCCGTGTTCTGCGGTATCAAACTTTTTCAGCGTCTCTTTTAATGCTGGTTTTACAAGAAGCGCTCCAATTTTACTTCTTAAGCTCTTCATCATGCCGCCTTTGATCTCGCGGATTAGCGTATTCCCCACACCTTCGAACAGTTTCAATATAATATTTCCTGCAAATGCCTCACAGACTATAACGTCCGCCTGACCGCTCGGAATCTCTCTTGCTTCTACGCTTCCGATGAAATGAATACTCTTTTCTTCTTTTAACAACGGGAATGTCTCTTTTACAAGTGCATTTCCCTTTTCTTCTTCTGCGCCTATATTCACGATTCCAACAGTTGGATTTTTAATTCCCATTACATGTTCCATGTAAATAGAACCCATTTTTGCAAACTGTACAAGGTGGGACGGTCTTGCATCCACATTCGCTCCACAGTCTACCAGAAGCGATACGCCTTTCTCTGTAGGGATCAATGGAGCAAGCGGTGGTCTTTCTACTCCTTTAATCCTTCCGACGATTACCTGGCCTCCTACCAGAATAGCCCCGGAACTTCCCGCAGAAACAAAAGCATCCGCCTGACCTTCTTTCACCATCTTCATGCCGACTACGATAGACGAATCTTTTTTCTTTCGAATCGCATTTACCGGTGGTTCTGCGGTCTCAATCACTTCCTCTGCATGAACAATTTCCATACGGCTTTTATCATAGGAATATTTCGCTAATTCTCTCTCAATATCTTCTCTTCGACCCACGAGAATAATGTGAAGACCAGCCTCTCTTGCGAGGGCGTCTACTGCTCCCTTGACGATTTCTCCCGGAGCATTGTCACCTCCCATGGCATCTAACACTACTTTTGTCATATCTTCCATGATCTTTCCTCCTGACAGTATCTAAGCGCAATACTGCTAGAGTTCATTCTACTAAACATTACTATAAAAATCAATATTTGTTGCAAAAAAAGCTGTTCTATTCGGCCACTAATCTTCCGTTCAGTATGGAGTATTTCTTCTCACTTTTATTTGCAAAATCAAGATCGTGAGTTACTAAAATAATTGTTTTCTTCATTTCTCTGTGAAGCATATCAAAAATATCTTCCACCACTTTGCTGGAGGCATCATCCAGATTTCCTGTAGGCTCGTCGGCAAATAAGAACGGCGGGTCGTTACATAAGGCTCTTGCTATGGCAATTTTTTGCTTCTCTCCACCGGATAATTCCTGCGGATACTTTCCTAATAGCTGTCGATCAATCTCAAGGTATTCCGAAAGTTCATGCGCGCGCTTTACCAGTTCTTCTTTATTCCTTTTATCCAAAAGCCCCGAAAGAATCACATTGTCAAGGGCAGTTATTTCACTGAGAAGTTCGTATTCCTGAAATACAAATCCCATTCTCCTTCTGCGTATATCTGCCAACTCGTCTGTCCAAAGCCCGGAAATCTTTCTTCCGTCTATGAATAGTTCGCCTTCCGTTGGCGACATCAGAAGTCCCACAATTTTAAGAAGCGTAGTTTTCCCACATCCTGATTTCCCGATAAATGACACATATTCTCCCTGCCCGATCACAACATCAATACCTTTCAATACATCCACTGAAAGTTTCTCAGCTCCTGCTGACACATATGTTTTTTTAATTCCTTTTAATTCGATCTTCATAAACAATGCTCCTCCTCATTACGATATATGATTCCATATACTGCTGCGTGTATCACAAAATAAATCCCCCACAGGAGCAGACAAGCCCCCGCAAAAGCAATTATTTCCGAATACGTCATTTTGCGAAGATAACAAGTAATCACAGTCAAAGGCACAGACAATAACATTGCGTAAATAAGTGGTTTTATGAAAACTTCTCCAAATTCCCTTTTAAGAAATGACTTCAGTACAGATCGATAAGCCCCCAGAGACAAGAGTAAACGATATTTTTGACCTCGTTCCTTTCGTTCCAACTGCATTTTCATTTCTTCTATGAGAAATACGCACATTATAAGAAGTGCGATTTCAAATAGTAATGATGTTTTTTTCAACATACGTTCTGTTTCAATATCACGGACTTTTTCTGTTTTTCCGTAGCACGGCTGAATGGAACGGGACCATGAAGAATCTTCGGCATGGACTTTTTGAAAACTTTCAAGCCTCTTTTTTGCCTCTTTTTCTTTTCCTTTTCGAACATCCAATAGATAAAGCCTGCAAGGACCTTCTGTAACCGATAATTTTTCAAAATAATCATTTGAAAACACAACCAGATTTTCTTCTCTTCCACCTTGGAACACTCCGGTTAATACCTCTCTTTCCGTGCCAGCAACCTTTCTTGGAGGATACAACCTCTCTCTGGAAACAAATTGATAATATTGAAGCGGCTGTCCAATACGCACATATGGCTTTCTCCGACTCATATACCAATCCAGCGGATGGGCTTTTACTGACAAGTCCTGTTGAAATACAATATAGATTTCATCTCCTTTTAATTGGAGTTTTTCCTCCGGAAGTCCCAGGTTTTCTCGTAATTCCTTATATGTATTTTCGGAAATACCTACATGCTGCCCCTGTGGCCAGATAACTTTCATATAATAATTGTTAGCTACATCTATCCAGCTTACCGGGGCTCCCTGCACAGTTGTAACTCTCGTCATCGGATAAGACTTTACTTCTCCGATATCCTCTTCTTCTATCTTCTGAAATAATTCTTCGTCTTCTTCATAAGCCATACATACATAGTCATATGGAAATAAAGCTGCCGCTTCCGGCGCCGTTAAATTTCCTGCTAAATCCATTGACAGGACAGCAAAAAACACCAAATGCAATAAGAAAAGAAGACTTGACGTTCTATTTATGAGACATTTCCCCTTTCGCTTATTTCCGGCAACGTTCAAAAGAAGGACACCGCCGCCGATTCCAAAAAGTATCGTATAGATATTTTCACCATTTCTCGGCATTGAAAAACAATAAAAAGAGAGACCTGTAATAAGGGCACCTGTGAAGAATAATATTTTTTGAAACTTGGAATTACGATAAAAGTTATATCTAAAACGAACTGACTCCGTTTCTCTTATTCTTCCCCATTTATCATTTGTAAGAAAAGCGGTAATACATGCTACAACAAAATATACACCTGTGCTTTCTAAATATGCAGGGAAAGAACCTTGCAGCGGAAGCATAACTGTGGAATGCTTCTGAAAGCTCTCCCAAGCCAACAGATAAATTCCCATCCCCAAAATATGTCCAATTCCAAAAGACAGTACGATCAAAATACAGTATTCAAGAAAACGAACCTGTGACTTGAAACCACTCCTTGCCCCCAGTCTCCAAAATGTCTGCTCCAGCGTTCTCCGATTTCTTGCATAATGATAAAACGCCAATACTTCAGAAAAGAGATATAAGATTATCGTCACTGTCGTTGCCGAGTGAACAATTCCACTAATACCTGTTGTCGGAATCGCATCCACGGTACTGTATTCGTGCTGCAAATGTTCCCGCATTGTAAACAATACACAAAGTGTTGCAAAAAATATACTGTTTCCGATACAGATGAGGAATACGGATTTTTTCCGATGTGTCATTGCTCTTTTAACAACTTTCCAAATCTCTTTGTCATATTTCCCTTGAAAGAAAAGTCTTTTCTTTTTCTCGCTTTTTTCTTGTTGCTCCTTTACCTTTGTGCGTTCCCATTCTTTTGTAAATGTCTCATAATCTGAAGCATAACGACTGATCATGAATTCCGCAAAAACAAGAAGTACAGCAACCAACGCTGTCGGACAAGGCATATACCCTTGAAACGCAAAATAGGTAGCGATATACACAAGCTCTGCCCCGTATATCACCTTCCCTAGCAGACTCGAACGGATTCCCAAAATAAGAAGCACTGCTTTTATCCCCGACAGACAAGAGGCTGTCAGCGGAAAAATCAAAAAGTACGGCAACAGTTGAAGAATCGCCCCATTTTGAACTGTTTCTGTCAGAACGTCGTTAGCCGTGATTTTTCTATAAAATTCAAGAATTGTAAAGCTTTCATTTCCCATACACACCCACGGAAAAAACACAGCCAAAAATATAAGAAACAGTAACACAATACGGATATACTTTAACCGTTCTTTCTTCTTCATATCATTCGCCATCCCTTCCTACATCGCATTTTATATATCGGCAATCTATATATTTATTATATATCATTCTTCGATATATTACAAGATAAATAAAGCATGTGCCATAGCACATGCTAGAGCCGAGCGCGGTCGCTTGCGACATGTTACATTTTCGCGGAGCGTTTTTATGTAATAGAAAGATTACAAAGTAATTTCCAATTACACAAAAAAACAAGGCTTCCACGTTCTAACGCGAAAACCTTGTTTTCCTCTCATTCAGTAACAATTAGTCCTGAGCAATGATTTCTTTTTTGTTGTAAGAGCCGCATGCTTTGCATACTCTGTGAGGCATCATCAACTCGCCGCATTTGCTGCATTTTACCAAGTTTGGAGCGCTCATTTTCCAGTTAGCTCTTCTTTTGTCTCTTCTTGCTTTAGAAGATTTATTCTTTGGACAGATTGACATAGGTTACACCTCCTTAAAATTCTTAAAAACATCGCGGATAACTGACATTCTCGGATCGAGGCCTGTATCTTCACAGTCGCAGGTTCCCTCATTTAGGTTTTGACCACATACGCTGCAAATTCCTTTACAGTCTTCGCTACATAGAACTTTCATCGGCCATCCTATCAATATCTCATTATAGAGTAATTTGTCTACGTCAAGGTTATATCCGTCAATATAGTTTGTTTCGTCTGATTCTTTATCATCTTCTGCCTCAAGATTCACATGTTTTTCAAAATCAAGTGAAAATGGAACCTCTACCTCTTTTAAGCATCTGTCACACGGAATATTTAATGTAACATCAGCCTGTCCGGTAATGACCAGCTTCTTTCCCGATTCATTCACATGTTCAACCTTTATATGGCAACTTTCTTTCCTGCTTACTTGAAAACATCCCAAGGAAGATTGAAAATATTCCATCTCCACCGGTACGTCTGTCTCAATCGTGCGGAAAGGTTCTGATAAAGTGTCTGATAGGTTTAAATTCATAATATCTACTCCTATTCACACTTAAACTATTATATCACGTAAAAGCTTTTTGTCAACTGAAATTTCTGCATTTTCCGTAAAATTGCAAAGCTTTTTTTCGCAATTTCTTTTAACAGATATCAACACCCTCACCAATCACTTGGGAGGGTGTTGAAACATACATTTTTCAGTTCAATAAAACTATACGAGCGCTACTGTCTCACGTGCAATTGCAAGTTCCTCGTTTGTTGGAATAACAGCTGCTTTTACTTTAGAATCAGCAGTAGAGATCACAAGATCTTCTCCGCGCTTTTTGTTTTCCTCTGCATTGAGTTCCAGTCCTAAGTATCCAAGATACTCACATACTTTTTCACGGACAACATATGCGTTTTCACCGATTCCTGCTGTAAATGCGATTGCGTCTACACCGTTCATTGCAGCTACATAAGAGCCAATGTATTTAGCTACGCGGTAGCAGAATACTTCAACCGCTGCTGTTGCGTACTTATTTCCACCGTTCATAGCATCTGTCAGATCGCGGAAATCGCTGGATAATCCTTTGGACAATCCAAATACGCCAGATTTCTTATTTAATACATTCATAACACCTGCAATATCGAGATCTTCCTTCTTAGCAAGGTATTCCATAATTGCCGGATCCATATCACCGGAACGTGTTCCCATTACAAGACCTTCCAATGGAGTAAGTCCCATAGATGTGTCCACGCACTTTCCGTTTAATACAGCACTGATGGATGCACCGTTTCCAAGATGTGCAACGATAATCTTAGAATTTTCAAGATCTAATCCAAGGAATTCTGCTGCATGTTTGGATACGAAGCTGTGGCTTGTACCATGGAAACCGTAACGTCTTACGCCATATTTCTCATAATACTCATATGGGAGACCATAGAGATAAGCTTTCTCAGGCATGGTCTGATGGAATGCCGTATCAAATACTGCAACCATTGGAGTGTTTGGCATTAATTTCTGACAAGCATTGATACCGATCAGGTTTGCCGGGTTGTGAAGAGGTGCAAGATCATTACATTCTTCGATCGCTTTCAGAACATCTTCTGTGATTACAACGGAATTTGCAAATTTCTCTCCGCCATGTACTACACGGTGTCCCACTGCTCCAATCTCGTCCAAGCTCTTAACAACACCTGTCTCAGCGTCTGTTAAAGCATCGATCACAAACTGGATTGCTTCTGTGTGTGTTGGCATTGCCTTGTCAGAAACAGCTTTGTCCCCACCTGCCGGCTGATAAGTAAGACGTCCGTCAATGCCGATACGTTCACAGAGACCTTTTGCAAGAACTTCCTCTGACTCAGAGTTGATGAGCTGGAATTTCAGAGATGAACTTCCGCAGTTGATAACTAATACATTCATTTTATTTACCTCTCTTATTTTTATTCAGCAGCCATACACTGTACTGCTGTAATTGCTACTACACCCTCGATATCTTTGGCGCTGCATCCACGAGACAAATCATTAACCGGCGCTGCGATTCCCTGTGTAAGTGGTCCGTATGCCTCTGCTTTTGCAAGTCTCTGAACAAGCTTGTACCCAATATTACCGGCATCAAGATCTGGGAATACTAATACATTCGCCTTACCTGCCACCGGACTTCCCGGTGCTTTAGACTGTCCGATTTCCGGAACGATTGCTGCGTCCAGCTGGAACTCTCCGTCAAGCATAAGACCTTCCGGAGCATTTTCTTTTGCAATACGTGTAGCTTCTACTACTTTGTCTACATCGGCGTGTTTTGCACTTCCCTTTGTAGAGTGAGAAAGCATAGCTACTACTGGCTCTTTTCCTGTAAGAGTCTTGAAAGATTCTGCAGAAGAAAGTGCGATTGCAGCCAGTTTCTCCGGATCCGGATTCTGCTCAAGTCCAGAATCTGCAAAAATAAATGTTCCGTCAGCTCCCATATCACAATCCGGAACTACCATTACAAAGAATGCAGAAACTAATTTTGTTCCCGGTTTTGTCTTTAAAATCTGAAGACATGGTCTTAATGTATCTGCTGTGGAGTGACATGCACCGCTTACCATACCGTCAGCGTCTTTCATTTTAACCATCATAACTCCATAATACAGGTAATTTGTAAGAAGAAGCTCTCTTGCCTGTTCCTCTGTCATGCCTTTTTTCTGTCTTAACTCTACGAGTTTTGCAATATACTCATCTGTCTTATCATATGTTGCAGGATCAACAATTGTTGCTCCGCTGATATCAAAAGAACCTTTATTTTTCGCGATCTCCTCTTCACTTCCGATCAGTACAAGATTTGCTGTACCTTCTTTTAACACAGCCTCTGCCGCCTCATAAGTTCTGATATCCTCTGTCTCTGGAAGAACAATTGTCTTCTTGCAGGTTTTTGCTTTTGCTTTAATTTCGTCTATGAATCCCATTTCTGATAGACTCCTTTCTTTTTCTACTACTGACATTATAATACAAAAGAATGTAGTATACAAGCCACTCTTATGTCTCTTTTTTCGTACATTTTAACGAAAAAGAGACTGATTTTTTCCAACCAGCCCCTTTTTCATTCAATTGAGAAATGTTCTATCTATATGTACAGAATATTGTTAAAAATTAGACTCTACATACAAATCATCTTTTGCAATTTTATCTACTACCTCTTCCTGCCATTTGTCCTTTTCGATATCTTCTACAGACACTGAAAAGAATTTCTCTTCCATTCCCATTTCTTTTGCAAGAAAATCTCTTGTCTTTTCTGCAATATCTTTCTTTAATTCTTCGCTTCTTCCCGGATACATCTTAATTGCTATATGTGGCATAATGCTTCCTCCTCCGCTCTTATTTTATAAAAACATCAAACTATCTTATCCCCAATTTGTACCTACACCTGCAGCTACTGCTTTTTCGTAAATACTCTTTGCCGCAACGAGGTCTTGTGTAGCGACACCTACTGTCTCAAACACAATAATTTCTTCATCATTCTCTCTTCCAACAACATTTCCTTTAATAACATCTCCAAGATCTCCAGTAAAATCATCTTTTGTGATGATTCCTTCTTCCAGTGGAATCAGAATATCCCCAGATTCTGACAACACTGCGTCTTCTGAATCAAAATATATTTTAGACGCACGCGGAAGGATTGCCGGATCCATCTCCTGCATATGATGCTGATATGCTCCCACGCAACTAATGGTTGCACCTTTTTTCACTTTTGTTCCGTCAAATACAGGCTTAGAAGATGGTGTTACTGTGATCAAAAGATCCGCATCATCAATTGCTGCATCTGAAGATTCTACTGCTACAATCTTCGTTCCATATGCCTTCAGTTCTTCCTGCATTCTTTCTGCAAATTCTTTCGTACGCTCAAAGTTCAGATCAAACACACGAACTTCTTCCAGCTTTCTTGCTGCCATCATCGCCTCTAACTGTGTGGCTGCCTGTCCTCCGGTTCCGATCAGCGCACCGATTCTGCATTCTTTCTTAGCAAGTACATCAAAAGCAGCCCCCGATGCTGCTCCTGTACGAAGCTGAGTTACATAGGTTCCATCTAAGACAGCTGTCACAACACCAGTCTTTCCATCGATCAACAATACCTGAGCTGGTGAAGATGGAATTCCATTATAAATGCGAAGAACGACCTGAATGCGGACTGAATGACGGAGCTACTAAGATCTTCTTAAATACTCGTGGCACAAATCCTGAAGAAGTATCCGCGGAGCTTGTCGAATTTCTGCACTATCTGGAAAACACTACAAATCAAGTAGCTGATCCGCCAGAGTCTCCTCCTTTGTCTCTTCCCTCGCTGTGGTCTCCTCCTGAGACTGAACTGTAGCTTCCTGCCGCGTCTGTGCAGGCTTTTCTGCCTTTCCACATCCGGTAAGCATACCGGCTGTCATGATTGCTGCAAGAGACAGGGCTAATAACTGTTTTGACTTTTTCATAAGTACCTCCTCTGAACTGATACCTCATTTTTTATTATGCAG
>ENA-ORUU01001611-ORUU01001611.1-human-gut-metagenome-genome-assembly--contig:-NODE-1611-length-11259-cov-2.92297_pt1 | contig 11259 bp, 8 predicted proteins | sample MGYA00242085_ERZ509221 | MGnify/ENA primary metagenome ERZ509221 (study PRJEB26280, sample SAMEA2338809) | human gut metagenome | biome: human gut; feature: human-associated habitat; material: faeces... | reverse complement strand
TTTCAGCAAAAATATCGAAAATATGTGGCTGTCGGGCATGGGCTGTACTGTATGCCGGATCGGTAATCCATTCTGGTTTGCCGATGGCTTTACAGGTGTTTTCCCAGTTTTGCTCCTGAATAGTGAAATAAATATAGGCGTTAGGATCGGTTTCCCAGCCTTTACATTTCAGGATCCAGCCAGGCTGACCGCCACCACCTGCATTACCACCGCGGGGAACTGCATCACCAAATGTACCATTCGGATACTGCGGGTATTCTTCCAGATAACCCAATTTATCGAGACGCTGCTGGTCACGTAATTTCACGCGGCAAAGGTTCAATACGGCATCCTGCATTGACATGGTGACTCGTTGCCCACGCCCCGTTTTTTCGCGATGCAGCAAAGCAGCAAGTAAACCGATCAGCAAATGCATTCCGGTGTTGCTGTCACCCAACGCTGCAGCGCTTACCAGCGGCGGACCATCCCAAAAACCCGTAGTGGATGCCGCGCCACCCGCTGCCTGAGCAACGTTTTCATAGGCTTTTACATTCACATAAGGCGAACACTCATCAAACCCTTTGATCGAACCAAAAATCAGACGTGGATTGATTTCTTGAATATGCTCCCAGGTGAAGCCCATGTGATCAATGGCCCCTGGATGAAAGTTCTCGACTAAGATATCAGCTTCGCGGATCAGCTTTTCCATTACCTCTTTGCCTTCCGCTGTTTTGGTATTTAACTCAATAGAACGTTTGTTACTGTTAAGCATGGTGAAGTAAAGCGCATCGATATCAGGAATATCTCGCAGCTGGTGACGCGTTACGTCACCAACGCCGGGACGTTCAATTTTAATAACGTCAGCGCCAAACCAGGCCAGCATTTGAGTACAAGATGGGCCAGATTGCACACCGGTGAAATCGAGAACTTTAATTCCTTGAAGTGGAGTTGACATAGCAATACCTATTAGTTAATTAAATATGTGTTAATTTAGCGTTTATTTAAGGCGTAATATCTTCTATAAATAACCCGCAAAATATCGTCGTAGCGGCACTCGATATTTTCACATTCCTGTATCAAGTGCTGAAAATCATTTCATCGCCACTTCCAATTCCTTTCTGCATGGTAAGTAGTGAGGACGAAAAGAAGAATATGATAAATATTGCTTCGCGGTAATCAGAGAGAGCCGCGAGATTTGTGATGTTATTCTTACAACTGTAAGAAGCGCCGGTGATTTACAAGCAAGGGTATGATTACGCTTTTTAAAGCGTACCATAAAACATAACATAATAAATGATTTGTGATGACACGGGATTATTGCGGTTTACTTTGAGGAATATAAAATGCGAGTTTATAGCACCGCGAGCGCCAAATAATTTTATGACCACAACCTGTCGTATTGTGGTCATAAAAAATTGTCGGCTGGAGGGAGTTAAATCCTTTACCTCAATATACTGCCTGTCAGCATTAGTTCACAAACAGTGCTTCGCTATCGACGATGATTCCATCTTCCGCACCTTTAAGCGCCAGGTTTGCCTCGTAGTATTGCTTTTTATCAAGCAGTTTCTGCGCATCAGCAAGTGCATTACGAGTCTGTTTAAGTGGCATCAGATATTGGTTTTCCATTACGCCAACACCGGCCAGGCGAAGCTCTTCCATTGCGCCCTTTTTATCCCCTTTCGCCATTTTTTCATTGGCAATTTTTATCGCGGCTTCTTTTTCGGGAGTTGCTACATAACTCTCAGAAATTCCGACAGATGCATTAATGACAATATATTGGTCATCATTGAGATTGGTCTTTTTACCTGGCTTAGCGAACTTTGCCCATTCGGTACTGTCATCTGACAGCAAAGCGGAAGCTTCATTGGTCAGTTCTTTTGCCTTTTCTGGATCGCCATGAAACAGAGCCAGGCGCGCTACCTGCACGTCACGCATCGCATATAAACCTTGTTCAGAGATACGCTCTGCTGCTGCCGTTTTCTGGGTTTGCTGAACTTGCTGAGTTTGCTGTTGTGCCGCTACCGGTGCATTATCAGCAGCCCATACAGTTGAAGATGCCAGAATTGCTGTGACCATCGTAGCCATAATTAAACGTTTCATACTTACCTCATTCTTTAACAGTTTTAGAAAACGCCGCCATCATATTGGGTGAGCATGAAATGAGAAATCAGAGAGCAACGGTCATTTTGAAAGGGTTATCTTACAGTTGTAGTTATTATCGCAAGAAGTATTTTAGTCTTACAATTGTAGGAATCTGCTTCCTGTCGCAGAGAACTATTCTTATGTACCACAAAGAGATGTCATTTATTATATCGATGTAAATATTGATTAATTATATGTAAATACAGCCATAACATCGTAGGTTCTCAGTGAACCATTTTCAGGATAACTTTCTATGAAAGTAAACTTAATACTTTTCAGCTTATTTTTATTGGTCTCTATTATGGCATGCAATGTTTTTGCATTTTCCATTTCTGGTGGTGTAAGTGAGAGGAGCTATAAAGAGACTGAAAAAACATCAGCGATGACGACCACACACTCTACAAAACTTCAGCCATCACAGGCGATTTTGTTTAAGATGAGAGAAGATGCGCCACCATTAAACCTCACAGAAGAAATCACGCCTACTTATCCGACAAAGGCGAATTATCTTATTCATCCTGTGCGATAGCGTCTGTCACATGGCAGGTGAACAATCATGTCTGATGCTGATGTGAACACCTGCCCAAATGAGCCATCCTGACCCACTATCGCCTGCCATACCCCACCATAAAGCGAATCATCAAGCCACAAGCCGGGGCAAGAAACATAAATATCCCCGTCACCAGTTCATTACCGCCAGTTAACCACATGGTGAAGTAATAAATGAGTGCAGCGAGGATCACCATGCCGAAGAAAGAAGAGACCGCCGATACCACGTTCAGTACCTGACCGATGTAGCCGCTTACGCAGACAATACACAGGGCGAGAAACATCCATAAATAAATCATAGCTCAACCTCCTGCCGCGCTAAAAAACCTGTAACTTCAGTCACTTTAATAGTAAGACAATCCTTAACCTCTGGCAATTTTTGCTAAGCATCAATGAAAACAGCATGTTAAATGCAAGACTGTTGTGTACGGAAAAATATTTACTTTGCACGATTAATAATCAGTAGCTGAAAGCAGTCAGCGAGTGATAAAGTACAGATACCGCATTCATGCTCCTCGTGGTTATGTCCTGACTAGTCTTTACACTCTTTACAGGAACCATTGTCGTACATGATGGCCCAACCAATTGAGTGTACCGCTGTCGACATGGAATCTTCTGCGATACAACAATTCGTATCTACAGAAGGTAACTATGTTTCCACAATGCAAATTTTCCCGCGAGTTTCTACATCCTCGCTACTGGCTCACATGGTTTGGGCTTGGTGTACTCTGGCTTTGGGTACAGCTTCCTTATCCTGTTCTCTGCTTTCTCGGCACGCGTATTGGCGCAATGGCGCGACCATTCCTGAAACGTCGTGAATCTATCGCCCGTAAAAACCTGGAACTTTGTTTCCCGCAGCATTCTGCGGAAGAACGCGAGAAGATGATTGCCGAAAACTTTCGTTCACTCGGCATGGCGCTGGTAGAAACCGGCATGGCATGGTTCTGGCCCGACAGTCGCGTACGTAAATGGTTTGATGTTGAAGGGTTGGATAACCTTAAACGCGCACAAATGCAAAATCGCGGCGTAATGGTTGTCGGCGTCCATTTTATGTCGCTGGAACTGGGCGGCCGCGTGATGGGACTGTGCCAACCAATGATGGCTACCTATCGTCCACATAATAATCAGCTGATGGAATGGGTGCAGACCCGTGGGCGCATGCGCTCTAACAAAGCGATGATCGGCAGAAATAATCTGCGCGGCATTGTCGGTGCACTGAAGAAAGGTGAAGCGGTATGGTTTGCTCCCGATCAGGATTATGGTCGTAAAGGCAGCTCCTTCGCGCCGTTCTTTGCGGTGGAAAATGTCGCCACAACCAATGGCACCTATGTTCTCTCCCGTCTCTCTGGCGCAGCCATGTTGACCGTAACGATGGTAAGAAAAGCGGATTACAGCGGATATCGTTTGTTCATCACCCCAGAGATGGAAGGCTACCCGACAGATGAAAATCAAGCCGCTGCCTATATGAACAAGATTATCGAGAAAGAGATCATGCGCGCACCGGAGCAGTACCTCTGGATCCACCGTCGCTTTAAAACGCGCCCGGTGGGAGAATCGTCGTTGTACATTTAACAAACTGCTCTTACTCTTTCCCTCCTCAAATCGGCCATAATAACCTCATGGTTTTTATGGCTTTTTTCTTAAGGTTTTTTCCTTCGCTGAATATCTAATTATTACCGTCAGAAATTAAACTGTCGCCGATATGAGACACTTGTAAGTTACTAAAAGTAAATAAGAAAATGCCTCTTGTCTCGTTTCAGTTTTAGGCGTACATTAGCGCCGTCTCGAGCAGTTTAGCTCAGAATTCTGGGGTGATGCCCACGGTAAAATACAGGGCTTTTAAGGTCGCTTTGCCCGGTGTCAACTCACTGTATCAGGTGTAATGAAGTCATTCAGGCGTAACAGTAATTACGCGGAGAGATGTAAAGTGAAATATTTCTTTATGGGCATTTCTTTTATGGTCATCGTTTGGGCCGGTACTTTTGCCCTGATGATCTAAAAGCAAACTGTGCAATGAAAAACAGGAGCCATCAGGCTCCTGTTTGCATTTCTGACGACGGTGTTTATTCCGCGTTTTCGTGAATATGTTTGCTGCTGGCGGGTAGTAAACCGTCGGCACGGAACATCGCTTTAATCCCTCTGATGGCCTGACGAATACGGTCGCGGTTTTCAATCAGTGCAAAGCGAACATGCGTATCACCATAGTCGCCAAAGCCAATCCCCGGCGAGACACAAACCTTCGCTTCGTTAAGGAGCTTCTTGGCAAATTCCAGCGATCCCATGGCCGCATATGGTTCCGGGATTTTCGCCCAGACATACATCGAAGCCTTCGGCATTTCAACCATCCAGCCCGCTTCATGCAGCCCTTTAACCAATACATCACGGCGGCGTTTGTACTGTTCGGCAATGTCGCGCACGCACTGTTGATCGCCCTCCAGCGCCGCAATCGCCGCCACCTGCAACGGCGTAAAGGTGCCGTAATCGTGATAGCTTTTAATACGAGCCAGGGCGCTGACCAGCGTTTTGTTGCCAACCATAAAGCCGATACGCCAGCCCGCCATGTTGTAGCTTTTCGACAGCGTAAAGAACTCGACTGCCACATCGCGTGCACCCGGTACCTGCATAATTGACGGCGCTTTCCAGCCATCGTAGACGATATCGGCATAGGCCAGGTCATGGACCACCAGCACATCGTAGCGTTTCGCCAGCGCCACTACTTTTTCGAAGAACTCCAGTTCCACGCATTGCGCGGTTGGGTTTGACGGGAAGCCGAGGATCATCATCTTCGGTTTCGGATAACTTTCACGAATGGCTCGCTCCAGTTCGTTGAAGAAATCGACACCTTCCACCAGCGGCACTGAGCGTACCTGCGCCCCGGCAATCACCGCGCCATAAATATGGATCGGGTAACTTGGATTCGGCACCAGCACCGTGTCACCATGATCCAGCGTCGCCAGCATCAGATGCGCCAGGCCCTCTTTCGAACCAATAGTGACGATGGCTTCTGATTCCGGGTCGATTTCAACGTCGTAGCGATCCTGATACCAGCGGGAAATGGCGCGACGTAACCGCGGAATGCCGCGTGAAGTGGAGTAACCATGCGTGTCCGGGCGCTGGGCCACAGTACATAATTTTTCGACGATATGCGGCGGAGTCGCACCGTCCGGGTTACCCATGCTGAAATCGATAATATCTCCGCCGCGCCGACGCGCAGCCATTTTCAGTTCAGCGGTGATGTTAAAAACGTAGGGCGGGAGACGATCAATGCGCGTAAAGCGACGTTCAGGGCGAGTGTCAGCCATAATTTCCTCAGATTAACGTTAGCGCCCGGACCGTCCGAGCGACGCTGCCACGATGGTGGCTGTTTTGAAAATAGCCTGATTAATTTCTGTCTGTCCAGCGTTTTAGAACATTTTATTAATGACGTTAAATGAGGAACTCTGCTTTAAAAACAGGAAATTTATCTGCGCTAACAAGAAAATTACCACTCATTTTATTAACATAATAATTTCAATAAATTTACTAACCAGAAGTGCATTATCAAGAGATGCATTGCTAATACACCATTTATCTATCAATCCCCTTTTAAAATTGTGGTTTTCCTCAAAAACGGCCTGCTGGTCATCAGCCTTCAGGTTACCTATCATAGAGGTTTAATCCTTATTCAGAGTCACCCGTGCACGAAATATTCAACATGCTGCTGGCGGTCTTCGATCGGGCAGCGTTAATGCTTATCTGCCTGTTCTTTCTCATCCGTATCCGCCTGTTTCGCGAACTGTTGCACAAGTCGGCGCACTCCCCAAAAGAATTGCTCGCCGTTACCGCCATTTTCTCGCTGTTCGCCCTGTTCAGCACCTGGTCCGGCGTTCCCGTAGAAGGCTCGCTGGTGAACGTACGTATTATCGCGGTGATGTCCGGCGGGATTCTGTTTGGCCCGTGGGTAGGCATCATTACCGGCGTGATTGCGGGTATTCACCGGTATTTAATTGATATCGGCGGCGTGACGGCGATCCCCTGCTTTATCACCAGCATTCTGGCGGGTTGTATATCGGGCTGGATCAACCTGAAAATCCCCAAAGCACAGCGCTGGCGCGTCGGTATTCTCGGCGGCATGTTGTGTGAGACGTTGACCATGATTCTGGTAATTGTCTGGGCACCAACTACCGCGTTGGGGATCGATATCGTCTCTAAAATCGGCATTCCAATGATCCTCGGTAGCGTCTGTATCGGCTTTATTGTGCTTCTGGTGCAAAGCGTTGAGGGCGAAAAAGAGGCCAGCGCCGCGCGGCAGGCCAAGCTGGCGCTGGATATCGCCAACAAAACGCTACCGCTGTTTCGCCATGTCAATAGCGAGTCATTACGCAAGGTCTGCGAAATTATCCGCGATGACATTCACGCCGATGCGGTGGCGATTACTAATACCGATCATGTGCTGGCCTATGTTGGCGTGGGTGAACATAACTATCAGAATGGCGATGACTTCATTAGCCCGACTACCCGTCAGGCGATGAATTACGGAAAAATCATCATTAAAAACAATGATGAAGCCCACCGCACACCAGAGATTCATTCCATGCTGGTGATCCCATTGTGGGAGAAAGGGGTCGTGACCGGAACGCTGAAAATTTACTACTGCCACGCGCATCAGATCACCTCGTCATTACAGGAAATGGCGGTCGGTCTGTCGCAAATCATCTCCACGCAACTGGAGGTTTCACGCGCCGAGCAGCTACGTGAAATGGCAAATAAGGCAGAGCTTCGCGCCCTGCAAAGCAAAATTAATCCCCATTTTCTGTTTAACGCTCTGAACGCTATTTCATCGTCAATCCGTCTGAATCCGGATACCGCTCGCCAGTTGATCTTTAATCTGTCGCGTTATCTGCGCTATAACATTGAATTAAAAGACGATGAGCAAATCGATATCAAAAAAGAGCTGTATCAAATTAAAGACTATATTGCCATTGAGCAGGCCCGCTTTGGTGACAAGCTGACGGTTATCTATGATATTGATGAAGAGGTGAATTGCTGCATTCCCAGCCTGCTGATCCAGCCGTTGGTGGAGAACGCCATTGTCCACGGTATTCAGCCTTGCAAAGGTAAAGGCGTTGTCACCATCAGCGTTGCAGAGTGCGGAAATCGGGTACGCATTGCGGTGCGAGATACCGGGCACGGCATCGATCCAAAGGTGATTGAGCGGGTCGAAGCGAATGAAATGCCGGGCAATAAAATTGGCCTGCTGAATGTCCATCATCGCGTGAAGTTATTGTATGGCGAGGGGCTGCATATCCGCCGCCTGGAGCCGGGGACGGAAATTGCGTTTTACATTCCTAACCAACGCACCCCAGTCGCCTCACAGGCTACGTTATTGCTTTGAGCCGGAGTGATATTGTGAAAGTCATCATTGTTGAAGACGAATTCCTGGCACAACAGGAACTGAGCTGGCTAATTAAAGAGCACAGCCAGATGGAGATTGTCGGCACCTTTGACGACGGTCTGGACGTGTTGAAGTTTTTGCAGCATAACCGCGTCGACGCCATTTTTCTGGATATCAATATTCCGTCGCTGGATGGCGTGTTGCTGGCGCAAAACATCAGCCAGTTCGCCCATAAACCGTTTATTGTGTTCATCACCGCGTGGAAAGAACATGCGGTAGAAGCGTTTGAACTGGAGGCGTTTGACTACATTCTCAAACCGTATCAGGAGTCACGTATTACCGGGATGCTGCAAAAACTGGAAGCGGCCTGGCAACAACAGCAGACCAGCAGTACGCCTGCCGCGACGGTAACGCGTGAGAATGACACCATTAATCTGGTGAAAGATGAGCGAATAATCGTCACGCCAATTAACGATATCTATTACGCCGAAGCGCACGAGAAAATGACCTTTGTCTATACGCGGCGTGAATCCTACGTAATGCCGATGAACATTACCGAATTTTGCAGCAAACTGCCGCCGTCGCATTTTTTCCGCTGCCATCGCTCATTTTGTGTCAATCTGAACAAAATACGCGAAATCGAACCGTGGTTTAATAACACCTACATTCTGCGACTGAAAGATCTGGATTTTGAAGTGCCGGTCAGCCGCAGCAAAGTGAAAGAATTTCGCCAGTTAATGCATCTTTAATCGGGAACTTTCATGAAAGCACCAGGCTTGCCCGCCGATCAACAATTTTTCGCCGATCTGTTCAGCGGCCTGGTGCTTAACCCGCAACTACTGGGGCGCGTCTGGTTTGCCAGCCAGCCTGCCTCGTTGCCGGTGGGCAGTTTATGTATTGATTTTCCCCGTCTGGATATCGTGCTGCGCGGCGAATACGGCAATCTGCTGGAAGCAAAGCAGCAACGTTTGGTGGAAGGAGAAATGCTGTTTATTCCGGCGCGCGCGGCTAATTTACCGGTCAACAACAAACCGGTGATGCTGTTAAGCCTGGTGTTCGCTCCGACCTGGCTTGGGTTATCGTTTTACGATAGCCGCACCACGTCGTTGTTACATCCTGCTCGCCAGATCCAGCTTCCCAGCCTGCAACGCGGTGAAGGTGAAGCGATGCTTACCGCCCTCACCCATCTTAGCCGTTCGCCGCTGGAGCAAAATATCATTCAGCCGCTGGTGTTAAGTTTGCTGCATCTTTGCCGTAGCGTGGTGAATATGCCGCCGGGCAATTCGCAGCCGCGCGGCGATTTTCTCTATCACAGCATTTGTAACTGGGTTCAGGATAATTATGCCCAGCCGCTCACCCGCGAGAGCGTGGCGCAGTTTTTTAATATCACGCCCAATCATCTGTCAAAACTGTTTGCTCAGCATGGAACGATGCGTTTTATCGAGTATGTGCGTTGGGTGCGAATGGCGAAGGCGAGGATGATTTTGCAGAAATATCATCTGTCAATTCATGAAGTGGCACAGCGTTGCGGTTTTCCGGATAGCGACTATTTTTGTCGCGTTTTCCGGCGTCAGTTTGGTCTGACGCCGGGAGAGTACAGCGCCCGTTTTCAGGGCTAACGTCAGAAGGTTAATTCTGTTTCCAGCAGCGTCAGGATACTTTGTGCATCTTGCGCGGCAAACAACGACTGGCGGAAGTTTTTATTCACCAGTTTACGCGCCAGCTGCGAGAAGACTTTCACATGATTCATCCCTTCGTTAGCACCCAGCGTCAGCATGATCACCAGTTCGACTTCGCCCATTTCTGACTGCCAGCCAATCGGTTTCGCCAGCCGGGCAATGCTGATACTGGAATGACGGATCCACTGAGATTTGGTGTGCGGGATCGCTACGCCAAAACCAACGCCGGTGGTAACAATCTCTTCCCGCTGCCAGACATCTTCTTCCAGCTCAAACGGATGTTCAGTGCGCCCGTTAACGCCGAGGTTGCCGCACAGGAACTGGATCGCCTGCTCTTTATTGCTAAAATCCTGATCAACAAAGATATTCTCCAGCGCCAGCAGTGGGCGAACGTCTTCTTCCGGCGTAAAGGCGGTGAGTAACGCTTCAATTTCCTGCGCACTGCGGCATTCACATGCCTGACGCGCCAGTTCCCGACACGCCTCGCTATCCAGTTGACGAAGCTGGCTTTTCACCGCCGGAATACGCGGGCTACTCATACTCAGCTCATCCAGGCCCAGCCCAAGCAGTAGCGGCAGATAACGGCTTTCACCGCCCAGTTCACCGCAAATGCCTACCCATTTGCCCCGCTGATGCGCAGTGGTAACTATTTGCTGCAACATGCGCAGGAACGATGGCGTAATCGGGTTATATAGCGGCGATACGCGCGGGTTATTACGATCGACCGCATACAGATACTGGGTCATATCGTTGGAGCCGATACTGAAGAAATCGACCTCATCGCAGAAGTGGTCGATGATGTAGCACACCGACGGAACTTCCACCATGATCCCAAGCGTAATCGTCTCTGCATGACGCAGGCCATCGCGCTTAAGCTCAACGATCGCTTTTTGGATCTCGCCTTTCACCCATAAGATCTGATCGAGGCTGTGAACCATCGGGATCATCAACTGGGCGTTGCCGAAACTGGCGGCGCGCAAAATGGCCCGCAGTTGAGTGCGGAACAGGCCAGCAAATTCCGGGTAAATACGTACCGCGCGATAGCCGAGGAACGGGTTCTCTTCCTGGGGAATATTCAGATAAGGAATGCTTTTATCGCCGCCGATGTCCATCGTGCGGAAGATAATCGGCTTGTCGCCCGCCGCCAGTAGCACCTGCTGGTAGGCTTCAAATTGCTCCTGCTCGTCCGGCGCGCTGTCGCGATCCATATAGAGCATTTCGGTACGGAACAGCCCAACGCCTTCCGCGCCGTTGGCAAACGCGCCTGGCGCTTCCAGAGCGGTGCCGATATTCGCCGCAATATCAATACGCTTGTTATCACGGGAATAGGCCAGCTGCGCGGCAGCCTGCGCCTGTTGTTTTTGGCGTTTATCCGCCAGCGTCTGCGCGACCTGATAATAACCGCTCACCGCGTCATTCGGGTTAATCGCCAGCACGCCGCACTGGGCGTCAAGCACTGCAGGTTGCCCGGCATAACGGGCAATCGCATCCAGCGGCAAGCCACTCAGTACCGGGATCGCCGAGGCACGGGCCAGA
>ENA-ORUU01001609-ORUU01001609.1-human-gut-metagenome-genome-assembly--contig:-NODE-1609-length-11278-cov-3.16368_pt1 | contig 11278 bp, 12 predicted proteins | sample MGYA00242085_ERZ509221 | MGnify/ENA primary metagenome ERZ509221 (study PRJEB26280, sample SAMEA2338809) | human gut metagenome | biome: human gut; feature: human-associated habitat; material: faeces... | reverse complement strand
CTGCGAAAGTTTGTTAATGGAAAGGAAGCCGCCAAAGTTGCCGACGTTATTGCGAAACTTACAGCCGCTCAGGCATTTGCTGCATTTATCCTTCGTGATATCGGACGTCAGCTGATCATATTCATCCGCGACCGCCGGACCGTGATAACCGCACTCATCACCGCGATAGGTCCAGGTGCAGATGTTGGCCAGCATGATACGTCCCGGAAAAACGGCACCGTCCGTTTCCGTCGGCGTGGACAGTACAAAAGAGGCACTCACCGCGCTCAGTTCACTGCACTGCTCGATGCGCCAGCGGCTGATCACCTCCTGCTCCGGATCGGCGTCACTGTTTCCGTTGACGAAGTTCACCGCATCCAGAAAACGGGCGTAAACCTTACGCCGGACCACCGTTCCTCCGACCAGACTCTGCAGGTCTTCCGCCATCCCGGTGACCATGCCGTGCAGGTTAGAAACCGTCAGTGTCGGACGGGCAGCACTGCCTTTGCCGTTCAGTTCAAATCCCGTCCCCTGAATGGGATACGCCTGATACTGTCGCCCCTGCCAGGTGACCGGCTCACCTTTATCGTTCTGCTCATTACAGAAAAAATAACGTTCACCACCGACCACTGTCAGATCGATTTCCCAGAGCACCACCTGGGCTGACTGAGTGAGGCGTGTCGTCTCATGATGTGTTTCCTGTGAAATATCCTGCATCAGGGCCTCCTATGCCACGACCTGTTCAAAATCTGCCGTTATGGTTACCCACAGCGCCCCCACGCTTGCCGACCATTTACGACAAACCACCCTGATCGGCTTCCAGTCATAAGGTGGCGTCCACTGAAATGCGCGGACGCCACCGTGCCGTTCCAGAAAGGCTTTTAAAGATAGGTGTTCACATTTACGAACACGTATCGTCACGCTGTAAGTCGACAACTGGTTATTCAGTCCCGCCGCACGACGCTGTTCATAACCATCGCCCAGCTTCACTGTCACCACTTTCGGCTCTGATACCACATTCATATCCGGGCGCACTTTCCAGTGAAACGTCTCCATTACCGATATGCTCCACTTAACCGACCACCATCACGGGACTGCTGTTGCATAAAGTCCGCTGCCGCTTTTTTCCCGAGGTCATAAACCACCTTCAGGGCAGCCGGACCTATCTGCCCGTTCGTGCCATCGTTATTGATCTCGATGTTGTACTGCGGGGCAAACATCGCCATACCTGAACCACCAATATCCGCCACAACCCCCAGCTTACCGTCAGCACCACGACGCAGAGGCAGAATGGCTTCAGGCCCAGCTTCCCCCATCACACCTGCACCTTTTGCAAAAGCAAAAAACGTCGGACGGTTAACCACCGTGCCACTGTAGCGACTCAAATCAGCAGACTGATAAACACCACCATCAGCATTGGGCGTCACACTGGCAGTTGCTGCACTCCCCCAGCCAAACGCCGAACCAATCCCCTTAACTGCCTGCATCATGGACATCTGGGCCATGATTTTTGTCAGATCAGAAAGGAGCGAGGCGGTAAAAGATTTGAAGTTCAGTTTTCCGGTAGTACAGAACGTTGCCAGTGCATTACCTGCACTGTTAAATGCCGCTGTAAGCATCTGCTCAGCAGTGCCTGCCGCATTATCCGCATCTGCCGTGAAATTCTGAAACGCCCGCATAGCACCGTTTTTCCAGTTACCCTGAGCAATTTCAAGCTGTTGCCAGTAACGGCGATTCTCATTCAGTTGTCGGTTCAGGCTCTCCGTCAGCGCCTGCTCGGCCTTTCTGTAGTCATCCGTGTTATATGTCCCTTTCTGCTCACTATCCCGCCTCAACTGCTCCAGCTGTTGCTGGTATTTCTGGCGAAGACTCAGTTGTACCTGATATCGCTGCCTCTGCTGATCACCCATACCCACCGTGGCGATATCCAGGTCATGTTGCTGACGCTGAGCGCGCTCTTCTTCAGCCAGTTGACTGGTCAGCTGAATTGTTTTTTTCTTCAGCTCGTTGAGTGCCGTCTGTTTCTGAAGCTCCTGCTGTTTTACATCCAGCAGCGTCAGTGCCTGAATCAGTTCATCTTTACGGGCCAGCACACTCTTTTCATCTGCCGTCAGTTTTTTCCCGTCTAGGTCGCTGATGCGCTGCTGCAGAGCCAGAAGCTGTTTATGCGCTTCTGTCATCTTTTCAGTGGCAATGCCTGCTGACTGTCTTGCAGCAGCAATCTGCCCTTCCACCTGTGCCTGTTGCTGACTGTACTGCAGCAATAACCGGGTGGCCTCATCATTACGGGTTTCGCGTGTTTTTTTCTTACCGGATGCCAGGGCTTTCTCGTAACGTTCATTTTCACGTTGTATCGCCGCATCCCTGACAGCCTGGTCGGCGTACTGCATGGCATTAATACGCGCAATTTCACGCTGATGTCGTGCTGCTTCCGTTTCATTCATCCGGTTCAGTGCAGCATTTTCAGCATTACGTCGTTTCTGTTGCTCCTGATAATTCCGCTCTGCCTGCTCTTTTGCATCCTGCAAATCCTTCTGGCGTTTTTTCTCCTGAAGATCGTTAAGACGCTGCTGATCGTATTCAACCTGAGAAGATGATGCCGTCCAGGGGAGTCTTTTCGCCCGCGACACTTTCTCCTGTAAAGCGGCAATCTGTTCATCCAGCGAGTCTTCACGACCAATATTCATGGCCGCATCCCAGAAACGACTCCACAAATCAGACAGATACTTCAGCGTACTGCCAAGCGCATTGAGGTTATTATCAATATCCGCAGTACGCCGACCGGTTTCCTCTGCCAGTGCAGACATGGCTATCCGTGCAGCATCACTGGACCGTCCCTGATCCCCAAGGACACGTATCTGCTCAAGCTGAGTGGCAGTAAGAAAATGCAGCTCATTGTCCAGAGCCTTCGCGGCATTTACAGGATCATCCTTCAGCCGCTTAAACTGATTTATGGTATCGCTGACCGACTGGCCAACCGATCGCTCCATCTGTGCGGCAGCTCTCGCCACCATACCGATATCGTTTCCACGAAATGCACCACTCCCCACCACCTGAGCCAGCGCACCGGCTGCAGCATGTTGCGTGATACCATTCCCGGAAATAGCACGACTGAGCGTCCACAGCTGCCCGGCAGTGACTCCGGCATAATGCCCCGTCAGCGACAACTGGCGGTTAAATTCTTCCCCCTCCTTCTGACCGTCATACCAGGCTTTACCCAGACCATAGACGGCCACGGCAATACCGCCAATAACCCCGCCCAGCATCATGCCTTTCGGTGACATCAGTGTGTCTATCCATCCGGCACGGTTAGCCAGCGTTATCCCGGATCCCCTCAGCGCACCTAAATTGCCGCGAGCCAGTTCACCTATCAGAACGCCTATCTCCTGGCGGGCCGCTGCACTTTTCAGACCCAGCGAATGCGTGGCTTTTCCTGCCTGCTCCATTTTGCGGATATACACTTCTGCAGCACTGCTTACCCCCAGCTGGGCAGCCTTAGCACGAAGCAACTCAGAAGAAGAAAGATTCTGGCGGGTTGCCTGCTCTTTAAGCTGACGGATAAACGCCACTTTCTGTCGGGTAGCCTCTTCCTCAGCCTGTGTAAGAACACGGGTTTTCGCCGTAACCTCAGAAATCAGCGCCAGATAATCCTGCTGACCAATCCCGCCACTGTTTCTGGCCTGTCGGATCTGCTGCTGAATACGCTGTAATTCCTGCAGCCCCGCACTGGCCTGTTTCACACTGTCAATCTGACGATAAAACGCAGCAGCCGCTTTATCCTGAGCCTCCGCCAGAGCCATGGCCTGCGCCTGTTCCTCGCGCATTTTCTGGCCCAGCGCCTCCATGCGCTGGCAGGTTTTCTCCACCTCGCGGGCCATGCGTTCATGAGCCTGTGCGTTCTTCTCCACCGTCTGCGCATGGACGGAGGCGGCTGTTGCAGCCGAAGAAGCCGCCTGCGTTGTCTGCCGGGCGGCCTGAGTCTGACGCTCCATAAAACGCTGCATACGGGCAGAAGACCGTTCTGCATCGCTGGCGGCACCATTCAGAAGGTTTTTGATACGGGGAATTTCATTTTTAAACTCTGCCGCATCAATCCCCAAATCAATGACCAGGTTGGCTATCTGGTCCATAACGCACACCTCCGGAAATACCTTCCCCAAGATGCATCAGTTCTTCGTCCGTTCGCTCCGGTATCCCGTTCTCTTCCGGTAAAAGGCTGAAATCAGCCACCGCAGCATCACTGCTGCCGGACACCATTCTCACGATCAATGCCTTCAGCGAGGCAAACTGCGCATCCATCCACACATCACTGAAGCTCTGCATCCGGAAATAATCGCCCCACTCACCAAGCTCAGTGGCCGACATTTCCGACAGCATCCGCCGCCAGTCTGCCCGCCGGAACTCCCGGGCAAGCCGCATGACAAACTGCATTTCCCGCGTCAGGACTTTTCCGGCGTCAGCACCTCATGCTCCAAATCCCCGGCATTCTCAATGACTCCCATACCGCTCAGCGACAGAACCATCTCCGCCCCCGCTCCCAGGGCATCATACGACCATGTTGTAATAACGGATGCGCAAAGCGTCTCAACATCCTGAGACTGTTCCGCATTCCACAGTGAGCGGGAAACCAGCCAGGCATTGATATCCATCCCCATCCGCAGAAAAGCAATCTGTCGTTCAGCCTCCGGCAGTTCTCCCTCTTCGGCATCAAACTTTGCCGTTCGCTGCTGAACAAACGCCAGATATTCAATTCTCTGCAGCCCGGACAGCTCACTGAGCACCACGGACTGCTTTTCATAATTAAACGTGCCCTGTTTCAGAAACATCATGTTCTCCACCTGCAAAAAAGCCCCGGATAACCGGGGCAAATGATGAGTATCGTCCTGTTAACCTGCGGCGCTGACAGCCACCGCAGCCACTGCCACAAAATCGCCGTCAGAAGTCATGCCCACAATGCTGACACTGCCCTGCTTCACGCCTTTCACCGTGGCCACAAGCCCGTTCAGGGTCACCGTGGCAGTCTGTGGATCTGTCGAATGCACACTGATCGCTTTGTCACTGGCTCCGTCAGGTTTTACTGTAAAGGTCAGCGTGGTGGTTGCTCCCACTTTTACACTGGCAGATGCCGGTGCCACCGTCAGCCCGGTAACGCTCACTGTTTCAGTGCCTTCCTCTGCCAGATACGGACGCCCCACACCGCTGATTTTCACTGTGCGGGTCATCACGTCTTTTGAGGCAATGGTTTTACCCAGTGAGCTCAGCCAGCCACGGAAAACATCAACAGTGCCGTTGGGATATTTGATACGAAACGCGCAGACTTCACCGGAGTTGAACAACTGAACCAGTTTTTTCTGCCCGCTGTCCCCCGGACGCCAGGCCAGCGTCGCCGAAGTATCACCGACGGATTTCTGCCCCTGGGTTGTCGTTTTCCAGTCTGCATCTTCATCATCGAGATAAGTGTCATCTTCTGCATCAGCGGTCATTTCGCCAGGTTGCAGATCCTTCACCATCGCAAGACGCAGCCAGTCAGTGTCCGATAAAGGGTTCGCAAACGCATCGCCCTTGCCGGTGTACATCCAGAACGTCGTTCCCGCACCTTTCGTTTTTGCCAGTGGATTTGGTGTGGTCATTGCCACCTCCTTTAATTCGTGTACGTGATCTGGTACGTGATTTCCGCCATCGCCCAGGTGGCCATCTCATTATCACGTTGATAGTTAAAACCGAGTGGGATCAGGGTGTCGATGAGTCCGGAAAGTGCCGGTACATCATTCAGGGCCGGGAAAATGGTGCTCTCCATCCACATATCCAGCTCTGAATCCGGTGCCTGTGCCCGGATGAAGACAGCAATATGCAGAACAGCCTGCCAGTCATCTTCATCCGTCATTTTTCCGGTGTACTGAGCATCACTCAGCCACACCGCCACGGCAGGCAGTTCCTGCGCATCAACAAATGCCGGAAGCCCGTCAAAAAACGTGGCGCTGTCTCCACACTGTTCCCGAAGGCGTGCCAGTACGGCCTGGCGGATTTGTGTATGTCGGTTCATCGGGTCAGCCATAACCTCAGTTGTTGTTTCAGTGCATACCCCAGCTGTTTCGGCATTTCCGCAGCAATGATGCGGTCGCGGGCATCTTCAAATGCCTGTGTCAGCGGTCCGGACAGCGGGATTTTCACCACATCAATGGGGTAACGATTTTTGCCATCAATACGCCGCATCACATGCCAGCGACCATTCGCCAGTTGCTGAATAAACGCATCCCGGAAAAGATATTTACCCACCTTCAGCACGCTGCCACGGTACTGCAGTTTTCCACCACGCCGGGTCAGTCTGACCCGGGCGGTCCCCAGCTTAATGGCAGGCAGATTGCCCCGGTTAACGCGGATCCTGGCCGTCATTTTTCCTGACGGACTGGCTTTAAACACCCGGACACGCTGACGTACCAGTTTCAGGGGGATCCCTTTCACCTGGTTATCTCCCGCAACGGTATTCCCGGCAACCTGCCGGGTGGTAACCGAGACCGCTTTCTGTGCCACACGGTTTATCGCCCATGCGCTGGCCTGTGGCACCATACGGGTATCAAGGCTGTTCAGATTGCGGATGGCATTCTCAAGCCCCTTCATCCCACACCTCTTTACTCAATAAAGATCATTGGCTTACCGTTAAAGCGTTCATGCCGTGTGACCGTCCATTGTTGTCCGTCATAAACAACGCGATCCCCGCGCCGTGGGCGGTATCCCGAAGAAAACACCACCAGAGAGACCGCAGGTCCGGACAGAGCATTCAGCTCTGCCAGTGTTTCTCCCGGGATCACAGTCATATCGACATCATTAATCGAGGCTGTCTTTCCCATCTTTCTGACCGTGATAGCATCCATACGCGCTGCCAGCCGGGAAAAGGGATCAGACATTGAGTTTTACCGGCACTTCTTCTGCACTGGTTCCGGCATCTGCCCAGACAACCCCGACCAGCGGATCAGAGCCGCTGTTAGTCAGCTGAACTTTTCCGGACTTCAGATAAACCTTCTTACCCGTTTTCATGTCATCCGTTTTCAGCTTAGGCAGCATAAACACACCTTCGGTCATGCCGTCGCCTGTTTCACCCTGTGGAATATCGGTCAGCGCCACCGCAAAAACATCGCCCACCTGCACCAGATCTCCGCTGCTGATGGCTGCACTGGCAACAATCGCCACCGTTTTTCCTTCTTCTACAAAATTCTTTGCCATAACTGTCTCCGCACAGCCCCGTTCAGGGGCTGATTTCAGGTACAAAAAAAGCCCTTACGGGCCATCAGAATTGTTGTCTGCGACGTTTACGCCGTACATTTCACCAGACCGCGGTGATCAACTGGCGCGACACCGGCGTCAATACGCACTTTCGTTGTCACGCCATCCACACTGAAGCCCTCCATCTGATCAATATATGGCGTATCCACACCGTTGAGATAAGCCACTTCAATCGTATCGGAGCCTTTTGACGCAGCCAGGTAGAAGGTGGTCTGGCTGTTATCATCAAGACGAGGCTCTGCAATAACGGTCGCAAAATCTTTCACCGGGTTAATAATACCGGCGTTAATGTCAGCCCCCTTGACACTTGAGGAGCGAATGACCTGGTTAGCAACAGATTCCATCGCCGTCGGTACCAGTACGAACGCAGGACGAATATTCAGATGACGCTCCCCCTCTTTCTGAACGCGCATCAACTGGCGGGCTTTATCCAGCGATGCCACGTCCATTGCAGCGCTCTCCAGTACGTTTGCATGTTTCGCTTTATCGAACAGGCTTACATTATCTGTGGAGATTTTCGGGTTAGACGTCAGAATGGCATAAACCAGATCGGCAATAGTGGATTTCGCCGCACGGCCCAGCTTCATCGGGACATCGGTCAGCATATTCAGATCATCATTGATAATGGCCTGACGGGTGATACTGAACAGCTCGCCATAGGTCGCCAGTGCAATAGTGGCCTGTTTATCTCCGGTGGTGACGTATTTATATTCCGCCCCTTCACGCACCTGACGCAGAGCACTGAAGCCCCCCATACCCACACGATGGGCAATTTTAAAATCAGACAACTGGCCTTTCCGCGTCCACTGTTCATAGGTTTCAGGGGCATCTTCCCAGCCCTGCAGAATGGCTTTGTTCGCAACATCCAGCAGAATATTACCGAAGTCAGACGTACTGTGTGTGAACGCCGCACCGACCATCTGCATCGGGTTATAACTGGAAACCCCAATACCCCGTTCAGTCAGTGACATACGGGCATATTCACGCAGGGTCATCCCGTTGTAGACATTATCACGTTCGGTTTTTTCAAATCCGGCACGCGCCATCAGCGCCTGGCGGATCCCGTCCCCCACAAAATTACCGTTACCGGCATAAATATGAGCCGGGGTATTTTTATTGGATGGCGTGGACTCTCGCCCCATCTCGTTCAACAGCTTCTCGCGGGCCTGCTCCAGCGAACACTCAGGATCGGCAAGGCACTGAGCCTGCAGCGCCTGATAACGCCCGCCAAACATGGCAAACAGATCATTAATACCGTTTACACGCGCTTTTTGCTCTGCCAGTACCTGCGCACGGATGCTGTTTTCATCCACCACGGGTGCTGCTGCCTGCACTGGCGTCCGGGGGGCTGCTGGTTCATCATCCGGTACGCGTGGAGCACTGTTGCGTGGAGGAGTAATCATGTTTCGAATAGATTCCGGCATCTTTTTAAATTCCTCTGTACGTTTTGACTGAATACATGCCATTGCCTTAACGGCTGGCGTCACCTGGTCAGCAAATCCATGAGCCAGACATTCGGCTCCGGACATCCAGGTCTCATCCGCCAGCATGGCAGCAATTTCATCGGTGGTTTTCCCGGTTTTCTGTGCATAAGCGGGTAAGAGAACCGCCTCAACTTTATCGAGCAGGTCGGCATAGGTGCGCATGTCCTCCGCATCACCGCCCGTAAAGCCAAATGGTTTATGAATCATCATGAAAGTGTTTTCCGGCATAATGACCGGGTTTCCCACCATCGCAATGACCGACGCCATTGATGCCGCCACTCCGTCGACATAAACGGTAATGGACGCACCATGTGTTTTCAGTGCATTAAAAATGGCGATGCCTTCAAAGACATCGCCACCCGGTGAATTGATATGGAGATTAATGTGGGTGATATCGCCCAGTGCATTCAGATCACTGATAAACTGCTTCGCCGTAACACCCCAGAAACCAATCTCGTCATAAATATAAATATCCGCGTCACTCTGATGACCAGCCTGCATCCTGAACCAGGAATTATTCTTCGGACTGGTTGTTGGTGTGCTGCGGCTCCTGTCGTTTCGTTGCGGCACTGCTACCTCCTTTATCACTGGCCGGATCGGTATCAAATACCAGATCCAGCTTGCGGTTTTCATCAATTTCGGCCTTGCGCCGACGTTTGACATCATCCGGATTACGACCACCAGCACGTACCCAGTCTGATTCTGTCGCCGCTCCACCACGAATCTGGATTTTCCAGGCCTCAGCCTCCTTAACAGGGTCAATCCACGGCATCACCGGTCCGGAATACACCGCGGTATACAGTGAAGAACGGTCAAGATCGCGGGGTAGCCTGATAACACCGGATGCCACAGCCTGTTTCAGCCAGGCACGGTACATCGGGCGGGTGACGGCACCAATAAACCAGTCCTGCAGGATCAGGTAGCCATCAGTGGATTCAACCAGCTCCTGACGCTGGGCGCTGTAAGTGCCGTTATAGTTGCGCGCAGTACTGGAAAAACTCAGACGACTGCCAGCCGCCACTGCACGCAACTGACCATTACGAAAAGTTTCAAGATTAGGATTGGGGCGATCCGACTTCACCATTCCGATTTCTTCGCCGGGTTTCAGATCGTCGTAAATAATGCCTGGCTGAATGGTAAGCTCGCGTTCCTTATCCTTGCTGCCATTACCATCCGGTTCATAGCTCTGCCCGTCGCCTTTGCGGATGTACATCCCCAGAGCAGCGGCGATCCTTGCTGCAGTCAGCTCAGAATCTTCATACTCTTTCAGGGCACTGAGGCGGATCAGCACACCGGACAACAAAGACGTCCCGCGCATCTGGTGCAGACGGCGAACAAATTTAAGATGCAGCATTCGCTCTGCATCCACTTCTTTGGTTTCCATCTGCCGTCCGGATACGGGACGGCTTTTATACACCAGATATTTTTCGGGACGCCCCCAGTCATCAACAAACACGCCCTGATTCAGCCTGTTGCTCTCATCACTGGTCATGGGAATAAAGTCCGGCTCGAGCGCCTCCAGCCAGAAATGAACACCGGCAGAAGGCGTCAGGCTGTTTATGCGCCCGGAAACCATCTGGGCAAACACCTCACCATCGCGCAGCCAGGTACGCAGCATCAGACGTTCCAGCATCGGACGGGTAAACTGCCCGGTGACTTCCGGGCTGACAGACCATTCACTCCATCGGGTGCGAATCTCCGCAGCCAGGTCACGGGCAATGGCTCCATTGCGTAATACCGGATGTGGCTCGACAATAATCCCGTTTTTCCCCACCACCCGTTCTTCCAGCTTGTCAAATACACCAATAACCAGATCGTGGTTGTTATCAAGGTAACGGGCCTGCTCACGTAACGACACGGCCCCGTACTGGCTTAACTGGTCGGCAGTTCGGTTTTCCCGCCGGGCTTTGTGTGTCCGCGTCGTTTTTACGGCCTCATAAGCCTGGATCACCGCACGGGAACGCAGCCTTGCCGCTTTCCATCCTGGTGAAAAAACGCCAATCACATCATCAAGAATTGCCATCAGAACCTCGCCAGCCGGTACCCGGGATGCCCCCGTCGTCGTGTAATCAGAGCCGCAAGGCGGCGCTCCCACTCCTGCCGTCCCTGCCGGATCTCAGATAAGTTTTCCATGGTCATCTGCTGACCATTAAAGGTGACGGATTTTCCGTCCAGCACCGCCATTTCAGCTTCCGTATAACGCTGAATCATGGCTTCGATATCATTCTGGTTCATAACCATCCTCCGGAAGTCAGCCAGGGGTTAACATCGTCAGTTACTGTTTTCTTCCGTTTTTGTTTTTTAACAGGCGTGGATACCGGTTCCGGTGTGGGTGACGGTTCGGTACTGTCCGGGACACACTCCAGCCAGGTTTCCCGGCTCGCCCACTCCGGTGCATCCGGCCAGCGGATCTTTTCGTATCCATGCAGAATGACCAGAGCCTCGGCATACACCATCAGGTCAAAAGCTTCGTTGGCACCGCGACCCGGCTTACTCCATTTCCCGTCACTGCTCCGCTCTTCATACGTCAGTTC
>ENA-ORUU01001602-ORUU01001602.1-human-gut-metagenome-genome-assembly--contig:-NODE-1602-length-11311-cov-11.1971_pt1 | contig 11311 bp, 9 predicted proteins | sample MGYA00242085_ERZ509221 | MGnify/ENA primary metagenome ERZ509221 (study PRJEB26280, sample SAMEA2338809) | human gut metagenome | biome: human gut; feature: human-associated habitat; material: faeces... | reverse complement strand
CAGGTATCTGTTTTCTTGGAGATCAGCATGTTTGGATGAAAAATGATATTTTCGTACTCCATGGATTCGGATTCAAACTGACCGATCGAGTGAAGCTGTCCCGGAAGGATCAGTGCGATATCCCCTGCAGAGACCGTGTGCTGTGTAAAATCGACCGTAATCGTGCCGTTTCCTTTTTTTATATAGATAATTTCCATTTCATCGTGCCAGTGCATCGGCACATACCCAAAATCCAGCGGAATTGAACAGAGATAGGTAATATAAGGGAATAAAGGATCGCCATGTAAAATTTTTTCCTGATAGTTTTCATATTCTAAAATATTCATAATGATAGGATTGTACCACTTTTTGAGTCAATATTACAAGAAAAAAGTGATTGCAGAAACTATAATAACATCATAAACAATGATTTTGCGAAAAAAAGCGAAATCAGGACAACAGGAACATGCATAAACATTAGTTGGGGAACATAATGAAAACAGCGCCGGGGGGCGCGGAACATGGAGGAAAACATGAAATTACAGGAAATCGTAGCAAACAGATGTGGCAAAGAAATTTCACAGTGCACAAATGAGGAACTTTACTATGCACTGCTTGAGATGACAAAAGGAATGGCAGAAGAAAAAGTCAGCAATCAGGGAAAACGTAAATTATATTACATTTCCGCTGAGTTCCTGATCGGTAAATTATTATCCAACAACCTGATCAACCTTGGCATCTATGAGGATGTGAAAAAACTTTTAGCAGACAACGGCAAGAGCCTTGCAGAGATCGAGGAGGTTGAGCCGGAGCCGTCATTAGGAAACGGCGGACTTGGACGTCTTGCAGCATGCTTCCTTGATTCTATCGCAAGCCTTGGTTTAAACGGTGACGGTGTTGGTTTAAATTACCATTACGGATTGTTCAAACAGGTATTCAAAAATAACCTGCAGAATGAGACACCAAATCCATGGATCGAAAAAGAAAGCTGGCTGACAAAAACAGACGTTACTTATCCGATTCAGTTTGGCGGTTTTACGTTACAGTCCAGATTATATGATATCGATGTGATTGGTTATGAGAATCGTACCACAAAACTTCATCTGTTCGATGTTGAAACAGTAGATGAGAGTTTAGTTGGTGAGGGCATCGATTTTGACAAAGAGGATATTGCAAAGAATTTAACATTATTCTTATATCCGGATGATTCCGATGATAAGGGAAGAATCCTTCGTGTATACCAGCAGTACTTCATGGTCAGCAATGCAGCGCACCTGATCATTGATGAGACACTTGCAAGAGGCGGAGATCTTCACAAATTAAACGAGTATGCAGTGATCCAGATCAACGATACACACCCAAGTATGGTGATTCCGGAAATGATCCGTCTGTTGATGGAGCGCGGCATCTTAATGGATGAGGCGATCGACATTGTATCTAAGACCTGTGCTTACACAAACCACACGATCTTAGCCGAAGCACTTGAAAAATGGCCGATCCATTTCTTAGAGAAAGCTGTTCCACAGTTACTGCCGATTATTTATGAGTTAAACAGCCGTGTTGTAAAGAAATATGATGACAGATCCGTAGCGATCATTGATGATGAGAAACGCGTTCATATGGCACATATGGATATTCATTACGGATACAGTGTCAACGGTGTTGCTTACCTGCATACAGAGATTTTAAAGAATACAGAGTTAAATAACTTCTACAGGATTTATCCGGAGAAGTTTAATAATAAGACAAATGGTATCACATTCCGCCGCTGGTTATTACACTGTGATCCGGAGATGACCGAATTTATCACATCCTTAATCGGACCTGGATTTAAGAAAAATTCAGAAGAGTTAGAGAAACTCGGCGCATATGTAAATGATGAGGAAGTATTAAAGAAACTTCTTGCAGTAAAAGGTACAAGAAAGACAGAGTTAAAGAATTATCTTGCAAAAACACAGGGCATCGAGTTAGATGACAACTCCATCTACGATATCCAGATCAAGAGATTACACGAGTACAAGAGACAGCAGATGAATGCTCTCTATGTGATCCACAAATATTTCGAGATCAAAGCAGGAAAGAAACCGGCACGTCCGATCACCGTTATTTTTGGTGCAAAAGCTGCTCCGGCATATATCATTGCAAAGGACATCATTCATCTGATCCTCTGCTTACAGGAACTGATCGCAAATGATCCGGAAGTCGCACCATACTTAAAAGTAGTAATGGTAGAAAACTACAACGTAACATTAGCTGAGAAACTGATCCCGGCAGCAGATATCCATGAGCAGATCTCCTTAGCTTCCAAAGAGGCAAGTGGAACATCCAACATGAAATTCATGTTAAACGGTGCCGTTGCAATCGGAACCATGGACGGAGCAAATGTTGAGATGCATCAGTTCGTTGGCGATGATAACATTTATATCTTCGGTGAGTCTTCTGAGGAAGTTATCAAACACTACGAGAAAGCAGATTACGTTTCCAGAAGCTACTACGAGAATGATGCAAACATCAAACGTGCGATCGACTTTATCGTAAGCGACCAGATGAAAGCAGTTGGATGTGCAGAGAACTTAGAGCGTCTTTACAACGAGCTGTTAAACAAAGACTGGTTCATGACTCTCCCGGATTTCGAGGAGTACGTTGCAACCAAAGAACGTATCTACGCAGATTACGAAGACCGTATGGCATGGGCTAAGAAAATGCTTGTCAACATCAGCAAGGCAGGATTCTTCTCATCAGACCGTACCATTGCACAGTACAATGAGGATATCTGGCATCTGTAAGATGCCATGCATCTCGTAAGATGCCATGCATCTTGTAGATGTTGTGTATCTAAAAAATTGAATTACGAATTCTTCCTAAGGGGGACTGCAAACCTGAGAACGGTTTTGCAGTCCCTTTTCTCTGTCAAAGAGTATCTAAAATCAGTCAATGCGATTCAAAACAGAATCGTGTCGTGGTGTATCACCGTTTATCACAGCAAATAAAATATGTGCGGAATGGCTTGAACAAGCTTTGGAGGTTTTATATAATAAAGAAAAGCATTCAAAAGCCATTTCATGTAACAAGGAGAAAGGATTTTTGAATGGCAAAAGAAAACAAAAAAGTAAAGAACAGCGTATTAATTGATTTATTTTATGAGGATGGCTTGCGGACCGGGGAGAGGTCTGGAGAGAAAAAAGGAATACAAAAGGGATTGCAGGAGAAAGAAATTGCACTCATAGTGAAGAAGGTGCGTCGTGGAAAGAATTTACAAACGATTGCAGATGAACTGGAAGAACCGATTGACGAAGTCAGGAAGATTTATGAGGCTGTAATGAAAGCAGCACCGGATTATGATATAAAAATGATCCGTGAAAGTCTTGCATAAAATAAATAAAAACCAGGAGCAGCCATGACACTTCAACAGTTAAAATATGTGGTAACAGTCGCTGAGACCGGCACGATCACAAACGCGGCAAAAAAATTATATATTTCCCAACCCAGCCTTACCAACGCGATCCACGAACTTGAAAAAGAAATGAATATCGTTATTTTTCAGAGAACCAACAAGGGCATCGTCCTGTCACGGGAGGGTGAGGACTTTTTAGGATATGCCAGACAGGTGTTAGAACAGGCTGCGATTTTAGAGGATAAATACAAGGGACAGGATGGAGGGAGAACACAATTCTTTTTACTTTTCCGAGGAGATTTTTTCACCTTCGGAGAGAAAGAAAAATATACGTGTGAGAGACAGGGCAACGCTGTTTAATCTGCTGATCGGGTTAAATGGATATACGGTATGCAGTGGTGTGATCGATAAGAAGTTAAATGGAAAGGATATTATCGCCGTTCCGTTAGTGGACGAGAGTGAGATGCGGATCGGTTACATCATGCATCGAAAGGGAATGACGAGCAGGATCGGAACGGCTTATCTGAATGCGTTAAAAAAATATATGGAACCGGGAATAGGATGATCCTGGTTTCAAAATAATGAAATTGTAAATAAATGATTATAATAGGTTGTCTATAGTTTTAAGCTATGGACAACCTATTCCGGCGTTTCGTCTGACACGCAGCGGTGTAAAACCGGAAACGGATGCGAGCCTTAGAAATATGGTGGAGGCAGCGAAAAAACTGAGGGCAGAACAGGCATAGAAATGGAGTACAGATATGAAAATTTCCGAGATATATACTAAGAAAAAGAAAAGTCTGTCATTTGAAATTTTTCCGGTTTGTTGATGACTGCAGGATTGCGGAAATAAATGTTCCGGTCATTCCGGGAATCATGCCGGTGATCAATGCGGCTCAGATCAGACGGATGGTAACGATGTGTGGAGCTTCTTTTCCGGTACGGTTTCAGAAAATTATTCATAAATATGAGGATAATAAAGAAGCGCTTTTTGATGCAGGAATGTCTTACGCATTAAGTCAGATCATAGATCTGCTTGAGAGTGATATCGATGGAATACATTTATATTCTATGAATAATCCACTGGTTGCGAGAAAAATCTGTGAGGGAATCCGGCATATTATATAGGAAAATGGCTGAAATGGCTTTGAATATGCTGTGAGTGGAACATGATTTTATAATATTAGAAAGCTGTGGGCGAAATCAGAAAAACAGAGTCTGGTTTCGCCCGATTTTTTTTGAAGTTAGTTTACATAATATTGAAAAATGGGTGAATTATAAAAAAATGACTTTAATTCGCCCGTGATTTCCATAATCTTTGGGAGATTAATATTCAAAAATGTGTTTTTTCGCCCAATCGGCAGGTTTAATGGCAGATAGAGAGAATATTTTGGGTGAAAATCTTAAAATATATGAGAGATTCATCCATTTCTATAAAAATCCATAAGAAATCTCTACAATAAAAAGCAAAGAATGTCTTGACATATATAGACTATCTATATAATATATATGCATAGACAGTCTATATATAGTAAAGCGAACAAAAATAAAGCGGGAAAACGAGGGAGGATTCATATGTTAAATAAATCACTGATCCAGGGCAGCCTTTCCATGCTGATCCTGCGTCTTTTAGATGAAAAAGACATGTACGGCTATGAGATGATCGAGACACTGCGCAGCAGATCGGAAAATGTATTTGAGTTAAAGGCAGGGTCACTTTACCCACTTTTACATACGTTAGAGGCAAATAATCTGGTCACTGCCTACGAGGATGATGCAAGCGGAAAAACACGCAAATATTACCACATTACCAGAGAAGGCAGACGCATTTTAAAAGAGAAAAAAGAAGAGTGGAACACTTATGCCGCAGCAGTCACCAATGTGCTCTCCTGCGGGGGAGCGGAGGCGTGTGTCTGAAAACCAGAGAAAACTGTATTTGGATTATATAAAAATATTGGAATAACACAGAAAGATATTGAGGCAGCAAGATGTTGGAATGATGCATAAAAATATTGGGGCAATAAAATTTTGGAACAACGCAGGAAAATGTTCAAAAAATACATAAAAAATACGAGAACAAACGAAATGCGAAAAAAGGGAAAGGAAACATATTCATGGAATACACAGAATATATGGAAACTCTGAAAGAGCAGATCCAGAATAAACGTGCAAGATCGCTTGTGGCAGAAGAGATCCGGGGACACATCGAGGAACAGGCAAAAGAGTATCAGGCGGAGGGCATGAGTAAAGAGGATGCGGAGAGAGAGGCCGTGCGGCAGATGGGCGATCCGGTGGAGACCGGCTGTGCCTTAAACCGGATCCACAGACCGGCGTTTCCGTGGAAATTATTTGTGCTGGCGGTATTTCTGACCGGGGCATCCATGCTGATATCGTTGACTATTGACGCAAAAATCAATGAAGGCGGAGTACAGGCGGCGCAGGTCGGTTCGCTGCTTGTGGTCAATGCAGTCAGTTTTGCAATGATCTTTGTGATCATGTACTTCGATTACACATGGTTGTTTTTGCATATCCGCGCAGTATATGCTTTGTATATGATCTGCCTGTGTCTGGTGTGGTCGGGTGGCATCCTTGGAAACTATCAGACAGCGCTGCTGGCAAGTTATAGTGTACAGGTGCTGCTGCCAGTGATCTTTGCGGGAATTATTTATCAGTACCGGGGACAGGGATTTCGGGGAATTTTAAAATCAGCCGGCTGGATCATTATCCCGTTTATGGTATTAGCAGCAGGGCTCATTTCACTGCCGAAGAGTAATGGGGCGGTTGTGGAAAATGCCGTGGTCTGTCTGTTCCTGCTGGTGGCATCTGTGCTTCGTGGAATATTTGGAAACGAAAAGAAAAAATACCTTGTAGAGCTGGCATTGCTTGTGGCTGGTATTCTGGGGGTTGGTGTGGCTTTTTTTTATAAGTATACGTTCCTGCCAAGCGGCTATGTGCTCGCCAGGCTTACGCATACAGGTGAATTTGGATATCAGAACAGAATGATAAAAGATGCGGTTGCTCGATACAGCCTGTTTGGAAACCGGACATTTCTGATGCAGGGGACAGGATCGGACGGCGAATATCTGCTGGGAAATATATTTTGTTATTTTGGGATCATAGCAGGTGTTCTTGTCGTTGCAGCATTTGTGTGGTTTTTGATCCATGCGCTGCGTCAGTCTCTACTACAGGGCAACCGGATGGGCTTTCTGTTGGGGATGGCGTGCAGTATCGGGTTGATCGTGCGTGTGATGGTAATTTATATTATGGTAAATTTTGGATATGGCGTAATTTATACAGTGGCAGTTCCTTTTTTTTCCACAAATGTGATCTTAGCGGCAGTCAACGGGATTTACGTCGGGTTGCTATTTTGTGTGCTGCGGAATAAAATGATATTAAAAGAACCGCGCAGCGAAAAGAAAAATGCGACGGTTTAAAGATCAGAAAGAAAGGGTATATCCGACATGAATTACATCGATATGCATTGCGATACGTTAGCGAAGGCAGCCGCACAGCAAAAAAAGACGGCAGGGGAACTAAGAAACACGATGGTGGATGCGAAAAGACTGCACCAGTGTGGCGCAAAGGCACAGTTTTTTGCCATGTTTTTACAGCAGAAAAGAGAAGAAAACTGGAGTGATCCGGGACTGGCATATACGGAAAAAAATAATCTCTGGTATACCGATGCAGAGATCCGGAAACAGATGCAGGATATGTACGAAGTATACCAAAATACCATGGAAACCTGTTCGGACATTATTGCACCGGCTTATAACTACGAAGGATTACAGTGCAACTGGCGGCAGGGAAAAGTTTCTGCCTTTCTGACTGTTGAAAACGGATGTATTGTGGATGGAAAAATGGAACGGATCGATAAGCTTTATCAGATGGGAGTCCGGCTGATTACGCTGACCTGGAATGATGATAACTGTTTCGGTCATCCGCATGCAAAAGAGGCAGAACGGATGCAGCTTGGACTGACACCGTTTGGCAGGAAAGCTGTTACATATATGGCAGAGCGTGGAATCCTTGTGGATGTGTCCCATTTGTCCGATGGTGGTTTTTATGATGTGGCAGAACTTGTGAGGGGCCCGTTTGTGGCATCACACTCAAACTGCAGGGAACTTGCTCCTGCAACGAGAAATCTGACGGATGATATGATACGGGTATTAGCGGAACATGGTGGTGTGGCGGGGCTTAATTTTTATCCACCGTTTTTAAATACAGATCCTGTGGATAAAGTGAGCCGGATCGAAACAATGTGTGAACATGTAAAGCGTCTGGTCAATGTTGGCGGGATTGAGTGTGTCGGAATCGGGACGGATTTTGATGGGATTGATGGAAAATTTGAGATCGCTGACTGCACGGATATGAAAAAATTATTTGATGCACTGCAGAAAACAGGGTTCAGTGAGGATGCACTCGAAAAGATCGCATACAAAAATGTGGAGCGTGTGATCCGTGAAGTGATGTGAGAAAATGTAAAGATGTTGACACCAAATAGTGCATACAAACTTCAACATCTTGTAATGAAATAACAAACCGGAATATCCAGGGAAAACTGATATGGATATTCCGATTTTTTAATTCACGACAATAGAATGTTCATAGAGCGTGCATTCTATCGGTTCATCTCCGAATGATACCCCGTATTTTTGTGTTCTGCAATAATACTGTCGATCTCCTCAAGGTCGGTCGTGATCATATCTCCGATGACACTGTGCTTGATCGCTGCCATGGCATTTCCATATTCTAATGCTTTTCTGCAGTCCTTGTGTTTTAAGTAGCCGTAGAGAGCACCGGAAACATAGGCGTCACCGCTTCCGATACGGTCGACCACATCAATGTTGTTGTATGGTTCCTCGCGGTAGTAAGAATCATTTTTTGCAGAATAGATAATGGAAGTAAAATTGTGTTTCTTTGGAGTGATGACCGTGCGCTCTGTGGAGGCAACCACAGAGATAGGATATTCCTCGCAGAAAGACTTCTGGATTTCCTCGATCGTGCCTGTTTTGCCGAAAGTCAGGCGTGCGGTATCTTCGGAGCAGAAGAAGATATCTACATAAGGAAGGATCTGCTCGATGCAGGCTCTTGCCTCCTCGCCGGTCCAGAGATTGGCACGGTAGTTGACATCAAAAGAGATCAGGGTTCCCTGCTCTTTGAATTTGCGGATACATTCGATCGCAAATTTCTGTGCGTTGCCGCCAAGACCTAAGGTGATCCCACTGGTGTGGAACAGGCGTGTGTTATAAAACATGGTTTCCGGCACATCTTTGATGTCGATGTTATTGATGGAAGAATGTTTCCTGTCGTAGACGACACGCGGTTTGCGCGGATAGGAACCATATTCGTAATAGTAAACACCGATGCGGCTGTCATCTGCTGTGTCGGAGATCAGGTAATTTTCACTGACGCGGGAAGCGTTCATCTGGTTTTTGATGAATGCGGCGAGCAGATTGTTAGGAATCTTAGAGATCATTGCTGTCTTTAAGCCGAGTTGTCCGATCTCGGAAGCGATATTTAACTCGGCACCTCCTAAATGTTTCATTAAAGTATCGCCCTGTGCAAGACGTCCGTTGATCGGGGTGGAAAGACGAAGCAGAATCTCTCCTAATGTGATGACATCATATTTGCGGTCCATGGAAAACCCTCCTTAAAAATAGATAGTGTGATATATATGTATGCCTGATTTACGGCAAAACATTTTGGAAAACATAAATCAGTGTTATCATATCCAATGGTTTCATATTACGAAACTATGTTCTATATTATGAACCAATACATATGTATTATATAACATATTTCAAAAATAAAAAAGAGATAATTGCAAATATTTCACAATTTTTTTGAACAAAAATAACAGAACCTATAAAAATTGCATTAAAGTAAAAACATGTTTGACATTCTGTTTTTCGGTGTTATAATAAAAATATAAATTTTGAAACGACGTTTCACAATGTGAAACATTATTTTTAGGAGGATTAAAATCATGGCAAAGAAAGTTGTTACATTTGGTGAGATCATGCTTCGTCTTGCACCGGAAGGATATTATCGTTTTGTACAGGCTACATCCTACGGCGCAACATACGGCGGAGGAGAGGCTAACGTTGCAGTTTCCTTAGCAAACTATGGTATGGATGCAAGTTTTGTTACAAAGCTTCCGGCACATGAGATCGGACAGGCTGGAGTGAATGCGTTAAGACAGTATGGTGTTGACACATCTGACATCGTTCGCGGTGGTGACCGTGTTGGTATCTACTTCTTGGAGAAGGGCGCAAGCCAGAGACCATCCAAAGTTGTATATGACCGTGCAGGTTCTTCCATTGCAACAGCTACAACAGCTGATTTTGACTGGGATAAAATTTTCGACGGTGCAGACTGGTTCCACTTTACCGGAATTACACCGGCACTTGGCGATAATGTGGCAGCAATCTGCTTAGAGGCATGTAAAGCTGCAAAAGCAAAAGGAATCACTGTAAGCTGCGACTTAAACTACCGTAATAAATTATGGTCCAAAGAAAAAGCAGGCCAGGTTATGGGTGAACTTTGCAAATATGTAGACGTATGTATCTCCAACGAGGAAGATGCAAACGACGTATTCGGTATCAAGTCTGAAGGTACAGAGGTAACTGCAGGCGAGTTAAATAAAGAAGGATACAAAGAGGTTGCACAGAAATTAACAGACCGTTTCGGATTCAAGAAAGTTGCAATCACATTAAGAACATCTATCTCTGCAAACGATAACCGCTGGGCAGCAATGCTTTACGAGGATGGACAGAGCTACTTCTCAAAAGAGTATTTAATGCACATCGTTGACCGTGTTGGTGGCGGGGATTCTTTCGGCGGCGGATTAATTTACGCATGCTTAAATGATTATGATCCACAGGATACCATCGAGTTCGCAGTAGCAGCAAGCTGTCTGAAACATTCCGTAGAAGGTGACTTCAACATGGTAAGCGTTGACGAAGTTAAGAAATTAGCTGGCGGAGATGCTTCCGGACGTGTTCAGAGATAATAAAATTACGACAAAATCATTTTGTTAATTCCTTTCCCTAATTTAATATAACACCTGTGACAAGCAGGTAATGTGCAGTCTTTTTACCCATTTAGACTGTGCAGACAATGACGGACTGCCGTTTCATGAAGCCAACATGAAACGGCAGTTTTTTTGTTATTTTCCTCTGTATGATAATTTTATATTTTGTGGAAAAACTATTAGGAAAATGGAGGTAGTCATATGAAACAGTTTGAAGGGTATGAAGAATATTTAAAGCAGAGTGAACTTTCGAAACAGACCAGGCAGGTGTATCTGAGGGAGGCGGAAAAATTTGTCCGGTATTTAAATGGAAAGGAAATTACAAAAGATCGGACGATGCTTTACAGAGAAAAATTACGGGAGGAGGACCTTTCTCCTGCGACGATCAATCTTTATGTTATAGCGGTAAATCGATATTTAAGATATTTAGAATGCGGGCAGGCATCTATAAAGACATTAAAAGTGCAGAAAAAATGCAGTGTGGAAAATGTCATTAGCCGGAAAGAGTATCAGGAATTGTTAAATTATGCAAAAAGCAGTGGCAGGAAAAAATATTATTATATTATGAGGACATTGGCACTTACCGGAATACGTGTCAGTGAGCTCCAATATATTACAGTTGAAACATTAGAGACCGGAAGAGTGCAGGTTTATAATAAAGGGAAAATCAGAGACGTTTATTTACCGGATGTTCTGATCCGTGAATTAAAAAAATTTTGCAGAGAGGAAAAAGAAAATGATGGAATCATATTTCGGGGAAGAGGAGGAGATCCGATCAACCGTATCACTGTTTATAAAATGATCGCATATCTTGGGGATATGGTTGGGATTAAAAAAGAAAAGGTTCATCCCCATAGTTTTCGGCATTTTTTCGCAATCAGCTATATGGAGCGCTATGGAAACCT
>ENA-ORUU01001591-ORUU01001591.1-human-gut-metagenome-genome-assembly--contig:-NODE-1591-length-11423-cov-5.01091_pt1 | contig 11423 bp, 8 predicted proteins | sample MGYA00242085_ERZ509221 | MGnify/ENA primary metagenome ERZ509221 (study PRJEB26280, sample SAMEA2338809) | human gut metagenome | biome: human gut; feature: human-associated habitat; material: faeces... | reverse complement strand
CCAAGCCGCATCTGGGATAGGGGATGATTTCTTTTTTCTGATTACTGTAAATCCACAGTTGGTGAGAATAGGGAATCTCCAGAAGGTTATGGATTATCGGGGAATTAAATTTTAAAGGATTGACATTCAAATTGTTGTATATACTTGGAATTTAGTTATATCAAATGCGTGTTAACTTCACTTCTATATAGCATCCCACAACAAGAAATTTTTCTCTTCTGGAGATTTTATCTGAATAAAAATCGTAGATTTCTGGACAAACCCCATTTATTTTTTAACTGATTTGCGGAATAAGATTAGACAGGCACTGTAAATAGAACTTTTTGCGGAATGGTAAGGAGAACATCTCCCATTCTTGCAAACTATGGATTTAGAGTAGACAGAAAAAAGAAAAACTGGCATATCCCAGATGCGGCTTCGGAGCGTGATTAAGATGCGGTTTAGCATTTTAATCACAGCGACTACAGAGCAGATGGGATATGCCAGTTTTTCTTTTTTCGTCTATACGAAATCTACAGTTCAGAATTAGTCGCCTAATGCAAACTTGTCATGTACTGCATTTAACGCTCTTTCTGTATATTTCTCGTCAATGAGAACTGTAACACGAATCTCAGAAGTGCTGATCATCTTAATGTTAACTCCTGCATCATATAATGCTTCAAACATAGAAGCTGCAACACCTGGATGTGTCATCATGCCGGCACCTACGATAGAAATTTTTGCAACATCTTTTTCTTCGTCAATCTTGTTATACTCGCTCTTTGGAAAGCTCTTCTGGATGATCGCTACTGCCTCATCTGCTTCATCTTCTGCTACAGTAAAGGAAATATCCTTTGTTCCGTTACGTCCTACAGACTGTAAGATAATATCAACGTTAATGTTGTATTTTGCAAGGGCATTAAAGAGATGGAATGCGATTCCCGGTTCATCCTTTAATCCAATTACTGCAATTCTTGTGGCATTCTTATCGGCTGCAACACCGCTTACAAGCATCTTTTCCATGTTTACTTCCTCCCTGACGATTGTTCCTTCGTTATTATTTAAACTTGATCTAACTACTAACTGTACTCCATATTTCTTTGCCATCTCTACGGAACGATTGTGAAGTACTCCCGCTCCAAGAGAAGCCAAATCAAGCATCTCATCATAAGTAATCTCATCAAGCTTTCTTGCTTTCTTCACGTAACGTGGATCTGCTGTATAAACACCATCTACGTCTGTGTAGATTTCGCAGGCATCTGCATTAAGAGCCGCTGCCAGTGCTACTGCTGTTGTATCAGAACCACCTCTTCCAAGTGTTGTTACGTTATCAAACTTATCAATTCCCTGGAATCCGGTAACAAGAACGATCTTTCTCTGTTCTAATTCATTACGGATACGATCTGTATCAATTCTCTTTAACTGTGCATTACCATAACGGTGTGTTGTATGCATCGCTACCTGAAATGCATTCAATGAAATCGCCGGCACGCCTAAAGAGCCCATTGCCATTGCCATGAGGGATACAGAAACCTGTTCTCCTGTTGTAACAAGCATGTCCAGCTCTCTTTTTGATGGTGTCGGATTGATATCTTTTGCCATATTGATCAGTTCATCTGTTGATTTACCCATAGCGGATAAAACAACAACAACATCATTACCCTTTTGATAATCTTCGATACATCTCTTGGCAACATTTAAAATTCTTTCTTTGTTTCCTACAGATGTTCCTCCGAATTTTTTAACGATTAACATTCTGTTCCTCCCTAAGTCTTTCAATATTCTCATCTATTATTTTAATTTAAAGTCAGTGTATTCCAGATGTAATACAGGAAAACCAACTATTAAAATTACTCTTTGATTGTATGCAGACTATTCTACATATTTTTTTATAATCAGTCAAGACGAATACGGTTAATAATATTTCCTGCTTTTTCTGCTGCCGCATTAAAGGCACTTTCTTTCATAAGCCCTGTGATAAATGCTTTTTCATCAATTCCATCCACTGAAATCATCTCTACTGTTCCAAATATATTCTGTATTGTTTCTTCGGCAGTGTCTGCTGGCATTCTTACAAAATATTTTCTCTCAAAGTTTCCAAGATCGCTTAATGTAAGTTTTTCCGGTTCCCAAAGAATTTTAATATTCTTTCCAATATGTTTCGCACAATCTATAACATCCGCTGCCACTGCACTGGCTGTAGGAAGCTTTCCAGCTCCTTTACCATAAAACATTGTCTCATCTACCATATTTCCACGTACAAAAATTGCGTTAAATACATCTTTTACTCCTGCAAGTGGATGTTCATTATCTAAAAGCATCGGACATACCATAGCATAAAACTTGTCATCTGTTTTCCAGCTGCTTCCAAGAAGTTTGATACTCTTTTTCATCTTTGCAGCATAACAAAAATCTTCTGCAGTAATTTTTGTAATACCTTCTGTATAAATATCTTCAAAATCAACCTGCTGTCCAAATGCGAGAGAAGATAATATCGCAACCTTACGACAGGCATCATAACCTTCTACATCTGCTTCCGGATGAAGTTCTGCATATCCTTTTTCCTGTGCTTCCTTTAAAGCTTCCTCAAAGGAAAGTCCTTCTTCTCCCATTCTTGTAAGCATATAATTTGTTGTACCATTTAAAATACCACTGACTTTTTCAATCACATCTGCTGTGAGGCAACGCAGTAACGGACGGACAATCGGGATACCGCCGCCAACGCTTGCTTCAAATAAAAAGTTTATGTTCTTTTCTCGAGCGATCGCAATGAGTTCTGCCCCATGTTTTGCAACCAGTTCTTTATTCGAAGTTGCAACACTTTTTCCATTAAGCAATGCTTTTTTTACAAAAGTATAAGCCGGCTCCACGCCGCCCATACACTCTACAACAACCTGAATATCGCTATCTTTATCGATAATATCGTAATCATGAACAACTTTATCCGCATTCGGATCTCCCGGAAAATCTCTCAAATCCAAAATATATTTTACGGCAATGTCCTCTCCTACTCTCTTTGCAATGACTGCGGCATTGGTCTGCAGTACTTCTACTACACCTGAACCAATCGTGCCATGTCCTAACACCGCTACATTTATCATCTTTATCCTCCTTATTCTTCTGAAACAATCTTCAGATTATTAATTCCATCTGCATTTTCAATTCTATCAAAAAGTTCTGCAACATCATCTGTAATTGGTAAAATCATTACACTTAACGTTATAAGAGCAATATGATTAACCGGTATACTCTGATGTATTGACAAAATATTTGCCTTACAATCTGCTACAACCTTTAATATGCTGGAAAGCAGACCCGGCCGGTCTTCCATTTCCATTACAAAGGTAATCGTTTTCCCCTGTATCTTCTCATGAATAGGAAAGATATCATCTTTATATTTGTAATAAGAACTCCGACTGATACCGACAGCATCTATCGCTTCTTTAATTGTCCTTGCTTTCCCCCTGTTTAGCAAAGCATTCGCTTCTGCCACTTTTAATAATATTTCGGGCAAAGCTTTCTTTTTTACCATATAAAATTTAGAACTGTTCTCCATATTCTTATCTCCTGCCTGTAACAGTCAGGATTCCCTTCCCGTATTTGTTCGTCTATGAAATACAAATGTTTTCACCTCAAAGATATTATCATACTATTTTCATCCTTGCAACTGCTTTTTTTTAAATAATCTTAAAAAAACAACTTCTGTTACATTCTTTTTCAAAAATAATATCGTTTTTCGCATTATTTTCTTCATTTATTCACCGCAAAAAAGAACAGGTATCCCGACCATTCCATCGATGATACCTGCTCTTTTATTATATTACTCTTTTTTTGTTAAAAACAGATATTATAAACTACTCTACAACTACACCGCGAAACACATAAGCAATCAATTCACAAAATTCCCAATACTCTGGAAACTCCTCCATATCTTTTAACGAATCACATAACCCCCTGTAATACCAGGCCTGCTGCGCTTTGTCTTTCATATTAAAACGCTGCCATAGCTTATCACCAACTATTTGATAATCTCGTTTTAAGGAACGTGCATTTGAAAGCTTATCTGCCAAAGCAACCAGCTTCACATCAGAAACTTTCTCTTCTTTTAATCTTCTTACTGTATTAGCCTTTCGCTCGTTCCAGGTCCCCCCCTTTTCCTCACTCTCGGCTCTTACAATCTCTGCCACCCTTTCTCCAAATTCCTGACAGAGTACAGAAAACGTTACTTCTTTACAATCTTCCAATGTGTCATGAAGAATTGCTGCTGCAATCACTTCCTTGTCCTGTGTCATTCGTGAGACAATAACCCCCACCTCTAACGGATGCACAATATACGGAAGCTTTGTTCCTTTTCGAAATTGACCTTCATGCGCCTTCGTAGCAAATGTAATCGCTTTATCAACCATAGTTTATTTAATATTCTCCTTTTCAGCCGCTGCTTCTTTTAATACTTTTTCCTGAGCATCTGCCGGCATCTGCTCATATCTGCTAAATTCATAGGAGAATTCTCCACTTCCACCTGTCATGGAACGTAAATCTGTAGAATATCCAATCAGGCTTGCCAAAGGAATATCTGCTACTAATTCCTGTCTTCCGCCTTCTAATGGATTCATTCCAAGAATACGACCGCGGCGCTTATTCAAGTCACCCATAACATCACCGGTATTCTTATCAAGAACATCTACTTTAAGATTTACAATCGGTTCAAGAAGAACTGGTTTTGCATCCATCACACCATTCTTAAATGCTGTGATCGCTGCCATCTTGAATGCCATCTCGGATGAGTCAACCGGATGATAAGAACCATCTGTCAAGGTTGCTTTAATTCCAACAACCGGATATCCAGCTAAAGGTCCCTTTAGACAACTTTCTGCAATGCCCTTCTCTACTGCCGGGAAGTAGTTCTTTGGAACAGCTCCACCGAAAATCTTCTCATCAAATACATATGGTGTTTCTAAATCGCCAGATGGTTCAAATTCCATAAGAACATCACCATACTGACCATGTCCACCAGACTGTTTCTTATACTTACCACGAACTTCTACTTTACCTCTGATCGTCTCTTTAAATGCTACCTTTGGCTTTACAAGTTCGATTTCTACTTTATATCGATCGGCAAGCTTACTCTTTACAATTTCAAGATGCTGATCTCCTAAACCATATAATAACATCTGACGGTTCGCTTTGTCATTAACTTCTTTTAACGTAAGATCTTCATCCATCAGCTTCTTAAGAGCAGCAGAAACTTTATCTTCATCACCTTTTGTCTTTGTGACATAACGGACAAATGTATATGGTTCTGGCATCTCCGCTTTCTCAAAGATGATAGGGTTAGCCTTCGGTGATAAAGTATCCCCTGTCTTTGTAACAGAAAGTTTTGCGATTGCTCCGATATCACCTGCATAAAGAGCATTCACTTCAATCTGTTCCTTACCTCTTAAAACATAGAGCTTGCCGATACGCTCTTCTGCATCTCTGTTTGCATTATATACAGCACTATCTGCCTTTAAAATACCATCTGTAACCTTTACTAAAGAAAAACGGCCTACAAATGGATCTGCGATTGTCTTAAATACATAAGCACTTACCGGCTGGCTTACATCGTAAGCTGCACTCACCGATTCATCCGTCTTTACTTTAATTCCAACAAACTGATCTGTAACGGTACCTGGTGCGGAGAAATACTTCACCATATCATGAAGAAGAATATTAGCACCATAATCTGTATTGATTGCTCCACAGATAACAGGCATAAGATCTCTCTTTGCAATAGAAGAAACAATCGCTGTCTTAATCTCTTCTTCTGTAAATGGCTCTTCTGCAAAGAACTTCTCCATAAGTTCTTCGCTTGTCTCAGCAACACCTTCCATCAACTGCTGGCGATACTCATCAAGCTCTTCATTCACACCTTCTTCTACTTCTTTTTCGTAGTAAGTTCCATTCGGCTGTAAACGACACTCTAACATCTTCGCTGCATTGATAAATCCTTTAAATTCTGTTCCTTCCTTCATTGGCATATGGAACGGTACAATCTTGTTACCATAACTTTCTCGAAGTTCATCAATAATCGCAGAAGCATCTACATGTTCATCTTCTACGCATGTAATATATACGATAACCGGAATACCTCTCTTCGCACAAAATTCAAAACTCTTTCTTGTTCCAACTTCTACTCCGGACTTACCATTAATAACGATGATCGCACCATCTGCTACACTTAATGCTTCGTACACTTCACCTGAAAAATCAAAGAAACCTGGTGTATCTAAAAGATTCACCTTAACTCCATCTACCTCCAGAGGAATAACTGAGGACTGAATAGAAAACTTTCTTTTAACCTCTTCTTTATCGTAATCACTTACTGTACCGCCTTCTGTTACTGTACGAACCCTCTTAATAATCCCCGTTGTAAAAGCCATAGATTCAATTAAAGAAGTCTTGCCACAGCCACCATGTCCAAGTAATACGACATTTCTAATACTTTCGGTTGCATATACGTTCATAATCAGTTCCTCCCATGTTGTTTAATCATATTTGCGAGATTTTCAGCTTTATTTTTGTAAAATTAATGAATAATTATTCTTGCATCAAGAATCTCACATGACTATTTTACTAAAAAACTCATCATTTTACAAGAGTATTTTTGGCATTTTGACACATTTTTTTGAATTCATTTAAATTCATAGAAAATCTTACTACTATATTCCTCTCTCCAACACATCTTATCCTCCTCTTCTAGAATAAAACATAGAAAAATCAACCTGTTTTCTAAATAGTTCAAACAATTTCCCCTTCTTTTCCCGATTTTGCTTTAACGCTGAAAAGTGTTGACACGTTTCCTTTTTCCATGTACAATAAATACCGTTGAGAGCATCGTATTATTTACTATTCTACGGTATCAGATGTTCAAAAATGCCCCGGCATTCTTGAACATTCGTGATGCTCTAAAACTTACATTAACTTACATCACTTGGAGGCTTCAATTATGAACGCGAATCATATGACAATCGGCTTTATCGGCCTTGGACTAATCGGTGGCTCTATCGCCAAAACAATACGAAGAATACATCCAGATAGCATTATTTATGGATTCGATACAAATACCGACTCTCTTAAAGCAGCTAAAGAAGATGGTACTTTAAATCAATACTTTGAAACACTTGATTCAACATTTTCTTCCTGTGACATTATCTTTCTCTGTGCACCGGTTTCAAATAATATTGAATATTTAAAAGAATTAAAAGATATTGTTTCCGAAAACTGTCTGCTTACCGATGTCGGAAGTGTAAAGGAACCAATTCAGACTGCCATCAAAGAACTTGATATGGAAACAAACTTTATTGGTGGCCATCCGATGGTTGGCTCTGAAAAATCCGGATATGCTTATGCCAATGATCATCTTCTTGAAAATGCATACTATTTTCTGACACCAAGTGAGCGTACACTGTTTCAACTTACAACAAAGTTTTCTTCCTTTATTCAGGGATTAGGCGCATTAGCCGTTTCTTTAAAACCGGAAGAACACGATTTTATCACAGCCGCAATCAGCCATGTACCGCATATTGTTGCCGCAGAACTCGTACATCTTGTCCGGCGTGCAGACCGGAACAATGGTATGTTAAAGCAGCTTGCTGCCGGAGGTTTTAAGGATATTACACGAATTGCTTCTTCTTCCCCGGTTATGTGGGAACAGATTTGTGAAAATAATTCTTCCAATATAAGAACTTTACTTACCTCTATGATTCATGATCTTCAGGAAGTTATTGATCAGCTTGACAATAAGAATGGCGCATATGTCAATGAATATTTTAAAGAAGCCGGTGAATATCGAAATTCTGTACCCGACCATTCCATTGGTTTGTTTGATAAAGTACATAAACTTTATGTACATATTCCAGACCAGCCAGGTACGATCGCTACGGTTGCTTCTCTGCTTGCTTTCAACAGCATCAGCCTAAAAAATATCGGTATCATATACAATCGAGAATTTGAAGAAGGTGTTTTAGAAATTGTTCTTTACGATGAGGAATCCTGCCAAAAAGGAGCGCAGGTGTTAGAAGAAAGAAATTATATTGTACATATTCGCTAATTTATATTACATATTTTTATTACAAAACATGTACATGACTATTTTTCAAGTCGAGTCGCTGTCACTCACCACCTGAAATAGGTGGGAGCCTTCTCGACTGAGATAAATTTACATAAAGTGAGGATTTATTTATGAAAAAAATAACAAGAATTACCGGCCTTAAAGGAACTCTTCGTGTTCCCGGAGATAAATCCATCAGCCACAGAGCCATTATGTTTGGCTCACTTGCAGAAGGAACAACTACCATCCATGGATTTTTAAAAGGAGCTGATTGTCTTTCTACTATTGACTGTTTTCGCAAAATGGGAATTTCTATTGAAGAAAAAGAAGACACGATTTATGTTCATGGAAAGGGGCTTCATGGTCTTCACAAACCGGAAGAAACTTTAGATGTCGGAAATAGCGGCACAACAACCCGTCTTATTTCCGGAATCCTTGCCGGTCAGAACTTTGATACTGTTTTAAGCGGCGATGCTTCTTTAAATTCCCGCCCTATGGGACGGATCATGAAACCTCTTTCTATGATGGGCGCTGATATTATAAGTATTCACGATACTGGCTGTGCACCACTTTCCATCAAAGGCCGTTCTCTAAACGCCATTCACTATGATTCACCTGTTGCTTCTGCTCAGGTAAAATCCTGTGTACTGCTTGCCGGACTGTATGCTAATGGAAAAACAAGCGTGACTGAGCCGGCACTTTCCAGAGATCACACAGAACGTATGCTTCGTTCTTTTGGAGCCAATATCGTATCAGATAAAAACACTTGCACCATTACTCCACCTGAAACTTTGCATGGACAGCATATCGAAGTTCCCGGCGATATTTCTTCTGCCGCTTTCTTTATTGTAGCCGCCCTGATTACGCCAAATTCTGAAATCATAATAAATAATGTCGGTATCAACGACACGCGTGCTGGAATTTTGAAAGTATGCCAGGATATGGGAGCTAATATCACATTATTAAATGCCAGAGAAGAGGGCGGAGAACCAGTTGCTGATCTTCTTGTAAAAACAAGCAGTCTTCGAGGAACAATTGTAGAAGGAGATATTATCCCTGCTCTTATTGACGAACTTCCTGTCATTGCCCTTATGGCATGTTTTGCAAAGGGGCAGACCATTATCAAAGATGCACACGAACTTCGTGTAAAAGAATCTGACCGTATCGCTATTATGACGGAAAACTTAGGTGCTATGGGTGCTGATATCATAGATACAGAAGATGGCTTTATTATCAATAGCCGCAGTAATAATACAATCCCTACACTTTACGGCACAAACATTAATTGTTCTATGGATCACCGTATCGCAATGACGTTTGCCGTTGCAGGACTTAACGCAGACGGAGAAACTATCATCACTGATTCCGATTGTGTCGATGTGTCCTATCCGGGATTTTTCACACAATTAGAACAGCTTTTTTCACAAAATCAATCACAGAAAGATTCTGAGAATACGTTATAAAATATGGAGAAATTTATGAAAAAAATTAAACAACTATTATTTATCACTTTCACTCTTACTATCATTACAGGATTATTTTGTTTCTGTGGAAACACTTCTTATGCCAAAAATGCAAAAAAAGCTTCTCGAAAAAAAATAACTTACCAGCATAAGGTAATCGCTTATCAAGACTCTCCTGCAATTTATGATTTCATTCCAACAGGAAGTGCTGCCGGAAATCGCCGGGCTTTAAATCATTTAATCAGCAGCGATAAACCTAAAATAATTAATATCAACAATGATATTTCCATCGATACCTATTTACGCCCAGGCAACAACACAACAATCAATGCGGGAAACCATACGATCACATCCGGAAGCGGCGTAATTATAAACGACCCAACTGCAGCATCCTATGATAATTTTAAAAACCTTACCATTAACGGAGGAGTATGGAAAAATTCATCTTCCTCTGGATTAAAAGGAACCATGATGCGAATTTCCTATGCTTCTGATATTTCTATCAATGATGCTACCGTCTATTGCAATTACACCGGACATGGTATTGAATTGATCGCATGCAACGGTGTTTCCATTAATGGATGTAAATTAATCCCACAGGGTAAATGTCCAAAAAAATGTGTAGAAGAACAGCTCCAGATTGACCTTGCAACACCAAAAACAGCTCCCGGTCTTTACCGTTTAAGCCCAAAGCTCTGTAACGGTACCCCAAGCAAAAATATCAGCGTAACGAACTGTACTGTTAGCGGAGCAAGGGGCATCTGCGCAAGTTTTCCAGGTAGTGAATCAAAATATCGAAAAGCTGGAAACTATCACTCTAATATCACAATAGAGAATTGCAATATTACTGGAAAGTCTGCAGAAGCACTCGCACTTTTTAATACAAAAAGCGCCACAGTAAAAAATTGCCGCGTAACAACAAAAACACCTTTAAAACGTAATTCCTACTCCGTAGGACTCGCTGTTGCTTATCAGAAAGGTTCTTCTCCAAAAACAAGCATTAAAAATAAAGTTGTCATTGAAAACAATATCGTAAAAGGCGGCAGACAGGGAATCTTTATATTCTCCCATACATCAAAAAAATTCGGAAAAGTAATCGTTAAGAAAAATAGAGCCTATGCCAGAAGCGGTAAAAGAAATGCTATCCGCGTGATTTCTGCAAAGAAAAAGCAGGTTTCAAAAAACAAAACAAAAAAATGGTAACAACTCCTGATTTGTAGATTTCGTGTAGACGAAAAAAGAAAAACCAGCCTATCCCATCTGCTCTGTAGTCGCTGTATTTAAGATGCTCGTCCGCATCTTAAACACGCTCCGAAGCCGCATCTGGAATAGGCTGATTTTTCTTTTTTCTGATTACTCTAAATCTACATTTGATGAGAATGAGGATTCTCCAAAAGGTTATAACTTTCCGAGAAATCAAATTCAAAAGGATTGACATTCAAATTGTTGTAGGTTGTAGAATTTTAGCTTAGATATTCATTGATTTTTATGTCAAATTATGTATATAACAATCACATAGCAACCAATAACACATTATAATGAATGTAGCGTAAATGGCATATTCTACACTCTTACAGCCAGAAGGTCTAGAACAACGCTACGAAAGATATAAAGAAAAGATAAAATACTTTACGGATAGCAAAAATATAATTCTGGTTTTCTATTTGTCTACAGATGAAATCTCCAGAAGGAAGCATATTCCTGTTAAATCGCATTCAAATTTCAAGTGTAGACAACATACAACAATTTGAATGTCAACCCCTTAGACTTTAATTCCCCCAAGAATCCATAACCTTCTGGAGATTCCCCATTCTCACAAACTGTGGATTTAGAGTAGACAGAAAAAAGAAATACTGCCATATCCCAGATGCGGCTTCGGAGCGTGTTTAAGA
>ENA-ORUU01001571-ORUU01001571.1-human-gut-metagenome-genome-assembly--contig:-NODE-1571-length-11510-cov-2.55557_pt1 | contig 11510 bp, 8 predicted proteins | sample MGYA00242085_ERZ509221 | MGnify/ENA primary metagenome ERZ509221 (study PRJEB26280, sample SAMEA2338809) | human gut metagenome | biome: human gut; feature: human-associated habitat; material: faeces... | reverse complement strand
GGTTCGTCTTCGGATTCTTTAAGTCGATCTCCTGATGTGCCACGTTAAGATCACCGCAGAAAATTACCGGTTTCTTCGTCTCCAGCGCTTTTAAGTACGCCCGGAACGCGTCCTCCCACTGCATCCGGTAATCGAGACGCTTTAAGCCTTCCTGGGAATTCGGGGTATAGCAGGTAACCACATAATATTCCGGAAATTCCGCCGTGATCACCCGGCCCTCATGGTCATGTTCCTCGATTCCAAGTCCATAGGTCACCGCGATCGGCTCTTCCTTCGTAAACATCGCAGTTCCGGAATATCCCTTTTTCTCCGCGTAATTCCAGTACTGGTGATACCCCGGAAGCTCCAGATCCACCTGTCCTTCCTGCAGCTTGCTCTCCTGGATGCAGAAAATATCCGCGTCCGTCTCCTTCAAATATTCTAAAAATCCCTTCCCCAGGCAGGCTCTAAGCCCGTTTACGTTCCAGGAAATCATTTTTTTCATAGCTCCGCTCTCCATTTCTATCAGACTCCACAGTCTCTCCAACCGCTCTGTCCTGCACCGCAGAGATAACTGCTGTATAAATATCATCCTCACGTTTTCATTCTTTCGTCACCAGAATCTAAAACATTCAGACAGTATCCAATTCGCATATAGATTAAGTATAACATTATTCCCCCTGATTTGCCATAAAAACCAAACAGATCAGAAAAGAATTAAAACAGGACAGAACTCATGGTGTTATCCATAAATTCTGTCCTGTTTTTTATCCATTATTTCAAAAATCTTGCCTCCCAGGCATACTCCTGCATCTTCTCGATCTCCTCGTCCGTAAAGCCCAGTTCTTCCTTCAGCACGTCCTTCTCTTTCTGAAGTGTCGTTCTGGAACATGTCCGGTTGTCGGAGTTTACGGTTACATGGACGCCTTTCTCGAGAAGCTTGTGGATCGGATGCATGTTGATCGCCGGAACTACTTTTGTGTGGTAATTGCTGGTGACGCATACCTCGAGAGTCACCTTCTCGTCGATAAGTCTCTTGATCAGTTCCGGATCATCGATGGCCACAACGCCGTGTCCGATCCTCTTTGTTCCGAAGGAAAGCGCTGTCTTCATGCTGTCCGGGCCTGCCGCCTCACCGGCATGGATCGTCATCGGGAGTCCGTACTCGCGGACTTTCGCGAATACCGGTGCAAAATTCTCCGTCGGGAACAGGCCTTCTGCACCCGCGATATCAACCGCACATACCACATCGCCGATGTATTTCTTCGCAGTCTCCACAGTCTGCATATTTAACGCCTCATTGTCCGCTCCGCGCATACAACAGAGGATCAGACCCACGCGGATCTGCGGGTAAGCTTTCATTCCGCGCTCCGCGCCGCGGATCGCCGCCTCGACTACCTCATCCTGGGTCAGGCAGCCGTTTACGGAGAGCTGTGGTGCAAAGCGGATCTCTGCGTAATCCACGCCCTCGTTTGCGAGATCTTCCACAAGCTCGAAGGTCACGCGCTCAATGGCATCCGCTCTCTGTAAAACGAGAAGTGGGAGATCGAAGCGCTCTAAGTACTCCTCAAGCGTCTTGCAGTCCTCCGGGACTTCCATCTTATATTTTACCTCTTCCGCGCTCTTCGCCGGAAGCTCTACGCCCTGCTCCTTCGCTAGTTCCCATACCGTCTCCGGGCGGAGAGATCCGTCCAGGTGTAAATGAAGTTCTACTACATGGCTCATATCTGACAATATTCTCCCTTCTGACTATTCAGTATCTTCTATGTTGTGTTTTCGTACAGTCCGCACAATCACTGCAAAAATCTTCTAAATTGCTGCAAAGCAGCCCCTATATCAGGAGCTGCTTTTAATTTTTTCCGACCGCCTTCTGCCGCTGTTTTTCTTAATTAACAGTCTTATTTCCCGGCTGCCGCCTTCATCTGCTTTTTCTTCTTATTGTGCTCCACCATCGCGCAGTAAACCGTATACGCGATAATGATGATCAGATATGGCATCATCTGGATAAACTGCAGCGGGATCGAAGAGTTCTGGAGATAGTTCGCAAGACTCTGGCAGAATCCGAATAACAGGGATGCCAGCATGCCGATCACGGCGTTTCCTGCCGCGATTGCCTGGGTTGCCAGGGCGATATAACCACGGCCCGCTGTCATTCCTGAGGAGAACAGTCCCACATATCCCATGGACAGGAACGCGCCAGCCATACCGGTCAGCATTCCGCTCAGGCAGAGAGCGATGTACTTGATCTTCTTCACCGGAATTCCGACGGATTCCGCCGCATCCGGGGACTCACCGACCGCACGGATATGCATACCGAGTCTCGTGTACTTGAACATGTACCAGACAACTGCCACCAGGATCAGCGCCGCATATGTCAGGACATGATGTCCGGAGAGCACCGCGCCGATCACCGGGATATCCTTGACTACCGGGATCGTCACACTCGGGAGCTTTAAGGACGGCAGGGATGTGGACGCACCCTTTTCGCCTGTGATCAGATACAGGACAAAGATCGTTCCGCCGGAGGCGAAGGTGTTTAACGCGATACCGGAGATGACCGCGTTGGAATTTAGTTTCAGGATAAAGTAGGCGAGAATGTTGCTGACGATAAAGCCTGCAAGCACCGCGCCCAAAAATCCGATCCAGGCGCTCTGGGAGAACGCACTGACAACAACGCCCACAAAGGCGGAGATCAGCATGGTTCCCTCAAGGGCGATGTTGCTGGTTCCGGATCTCGAGGAGATCATAGCCCCCAGTGTCGTTAAAAGCACCGGTGTCGCGCTTCGAAACATTGCGAAATAAAACTCCGGGAGACTCAATGTTTTTAAAATTTCCTGTAAGATTCCCATCTGTTACGCCTCCCCTTTCAGTGCTTTTTTCGCTTCCTCGCGCTGTTTCCAGCCTGCCATGAACCGCTCAGCCGTCACAAACAGGATCAGAACTGCCTGGATAATGGAAACCAGCTCGTTCTGGACGTCAGAACGTCTCGACATTAAGTCGGCACCGACGCGAATATATGCGAGGAAAAATGCCGCGAACGGCACCATCTTCGGATTATTGCCGGACAGGATCGCAATGATAACACCGTCCCACGCATAGGACGGAGAATCCTGCCAGTTGAAACGCTGGTACATTCCCATCTGCTCGACTGCGCCGCCAAGACCCGCAACGGCACCCGCAATGACCTGGGTCATGATGATGACACGGCTGGTGCGGATTCCGGAATACTTCGCGAACTCCGGGTTGCTTCCGGAGATGCGCACCTCATATCCAAATTTTGTCTTGTATACAAGAATGTATAACAGGATTACCGCCGCGATGGCGATGAGATATCCCACATGGAAGTTCGTTCCAGAGATCAGCTTTCCGAGAGACGCTGTCGCCTGGTATTTCTTCGATGCAAAGGTTCCCGCCTCACGGTCAGCAAGGAACTTTGTCACGTTGTAGATCCCAAGGTAGAAGAACACATAGTTGAACATTAAGGAAGTTACCAGCTCATTCGTGTGGAAATACACCTTTAAGAGTGCTGGGATACTTCCAATGAGTCCGCCCACAGCAGCGGCCGCGATCATGATCACGATCGGGTGTACCGCGAACGGCAGGGATGTCTTGATGGCGAGAGCCGCTGTCACGACAGCGCCCGTGTAGAGACATGCGTCCGCGATCATGGAGAAGTTTCCGGACTTGAATACAAGTCCCAGGGCAAGCCCCGTAAAGATCAACGGCACGCTGCTGGCAAACACTTCAAAAAAGTGACGTTTGGACTGCAGCGGTCCTAAAAACAGGTTGTAAATCGCGGTCACCGCCACCGACAAGGCGATGGCAATGCCGAACGCGCAGAGAAGTCTTACGATGGTAAATTTTTTATTCACAGTAAGCACCTCCGATCTGCTCTTTTGAGTCTTCTTTTACGCCCAGCATGTAGAGACCGAGCTCATTTTCCGACGTCTTCTTCACATCGGAGATATGTCCAACGATGCGGCCCTCGTGCATGACGAGGATCGTATCACTCAGGGAAAGGATCTCGCTCAGATCCGCAGATACAAGCAGGATCGCTTTCTTTCTGCTTCTCATGTCCACGATCTTCTTTCTGATAAACTCAATGGCGCCGACATCGATACCTCTGGTCGGCTGGTTCATGATCAGAAGATCCGGTTCATAATCGAACTCACGTCCCACAACGACCTTCTGGACGTTACCGCCGGAGAGCTCCGCGATGGACTGCTTGGAGTTATCGAATTTTACAAGGAACTCTTTTAAGATCCGGTTTGTAAACTCGCTGATCTTTTTACTGTCCAGGAGTCCGTGGGTCTTTAATTTATCGGTATAGTAGACCTTGGAGATCGCGTTGTCCTCCAGGGAAAGCTTCGGTGCCGTACCGAATTTCATACGGTCCTCGGAAACGTGGGAGATTCCTGCCTCCTGGCGCGCGAGCACCGGAGCATTGGAAATGTCCTTTCCGTTCATTGTGATGGTTCCCTGCTGCTGCTTTAAGGTCCCGACAATGGCTTCCACGAGCTCTGACTGACCGTTTCCGTCGATTCCTGCGATTCCTAAGATCTGGCCTTCTTTGATAGAGAAGGAAACATGGTCCAGTCTCGTCTTTCCGAACTGGTCCACGTAGACCATATCTTTCACGGAGAATACGGTCTTTCCCGGCTCCATCTCTTCCTTTTCAATATCCAGGCTGACATCGCGGCCAACCATCAGGCGGGAGATCTCCTGTTCATCAAGATCGGAGATCTCGTATGTTCCCATGGTCTTTCCGTCCCGGAGGATCGTCATGCGGTTGCAGAGTGCCTTGACTTCGTTTAATTTGTGGGAGATAAAGATGATCGTGTGGCCGTTTTCTCTTAAAAGTTTTAACTGTTCAAATAATTCTTCTGTTTCCTGTGGTGTCAGCACGGCTGTCGGCTCGTCCAGGATCAGAATATGGGCACCCCGGTAGAGTGCCTTTAAGATCTCAAGCTTCTGACGCATGGCAAGAGAAATGTCCTCGACCTTTTCCTTTGCCTCTACCTTCAGATTATATTTGTCGGAAAGCTCCGTGGTGATCCGCACCGCCTCTTTCCGGTCTACTTTAAATGCAGTTCCTGTCTCCGCGCCGAGAATCAGGTTCTCCGCAACGGTCATGGACGGAACCTGCATAAAATGCTGGTGTACCATGCCGAGTCCGGCCGCGATCGCATCGCTGGATGATGAGAAGTGTACCTCTTTTCCATCCACGAAGATCTGGCCTTCTGTCGGTGCCAGCATGCCAAACAGCATCTTCATTAAGGTGGATTTTCCCGCGCCGTTCTCGCCGACGAGGGCATGGATCTCACCCTTTTTGATCTGCAGATTGACATTATGGTTTGCCACAACGCCGCCCGGATAGACTTTTGTGATGTTCCGGGCCTCTAAAATGATCTCCTGCTCCATTGTTTCCTCCAAGTAAGGCATCTTTGTCTGCCTGTGAAAGTGGTTCCTGTTCGTAACTGCCTGAATCGCAAATATAATGCAAATGCGGGCATTGGGCTGCGCCCGCGTAAATGTAAAAATCTCCTGCGATTCGCGGATAGATACGGGGCGATGGACGGCCCGTTCCCCAGAGTTTCCGGGGAACAGACGATTCCAACGTACCCTATATCTCTCCGCGTGAATACAGGAGACATATACTCGCTGCTCCGACATGCTTCTTCTTGTTTTCATTGACATGAAAACAAGAAGATATGGGCGTTGCCCATATACCAGCTCGATCGTAAAAAGGCTTATGCAAGCAAGCTTGCAACACCTTTCTACGCCCGATCTGGTGCATGTCTCAACTGGTTTCCTTTACTGAGCTCCGTTGATGATTCCCTTCAGAGTTGCCTCATCCATACCATAAGCGGAATCAACGGTAACCTCGCCTGCGAGCAGCTTCTCTTTTGCATCCTCAACGGCTTTCTTTGCATCCTCAGATACTGCAGACTGATAAATATCGTTGTCAGCAAGGCCTACAACGCCGTCCTCGATACCGAGGATCTGGTACTCACCATACGGAAGTGTTCCATCAACTGCCTTCTCAACTGCATTGTAGATGCTGTCGCCAACGCCCTTGATCGCGGAAGAGATGATGAAGTTTGCTTCATCCTTGCCCTCGTAAGCAAGTGCCTGGTCGGAGTCAACACCGATGCAGTACTTCTTGCTTTCTGCAGCTGCCTCGATAACACCTACGGATGCCGGACCTGCTGCTACGAATACAACGTCAGCACCGTTGGAGTACTGAGTGATCGCAAGCTCTTTTGCTGTTGCGGAGTCAACATAGGAACCAACGTAGGAAACAAGTACCTTCACATCCGGATCTACGAACTGAGCGCCCTCGATGAAGCCGACTGCAGAGTCGTTGATAACGGCTGCTGTATCCTTTGCGCCTACGAAACCGATCACGTTGTCCTCGTTTGCGTATTCCATATCAGACTTTGTCGCACTTGCTGCAAGAACACCTGCAAGGAATGCGCCCTCGTTCTGCTTGTAGCTCATGGAGTATACGTTGCTTAAATCACCAAGCGTGTAGTCAACATCTGTATCGAAGATGATGAACTTCTTCTCCGGGAACTCCTGAGCAACCTTCTCTGTGATCTCCTTCATATCCCAGAGACCTGTGATGATAAGGTCTGCATCGGACTCACAAGCGTCTAACATGGAACCTTCAAACTTTGTCTTGTCGCTGCCCATCTCGACCATGTTTACTTCAACCTTATCGCCAAGCTCAGCCTCAAGCTTTTCCATACCAGCCTGTGCGGAGTCGTTGAATGCCTTATCGCCGAAGGAGCCGGTAACAAGAAGTGTTACTTTTAACTTCTCGCCGTTTGTCTCAGCCTTTGCTGCCTCTGCAGTTGTCTCAGCTGCTGCGGTTGTCTCGCCTGCTGCTGCAGTTGTCTCGGTCTTGCTCTCGCTTGCGCATCCAAACAGCATGGAAGCTGCCATCGCCATTGCAAGTGTGCTGCATAAGAATTTCTTTTTCATAATTAGTTGTTCTCCTTTTCGTAAAAAGTTGATTTATTCAAACTATCCAGAGTTTCCAGATAATTTTTCTTGTTCATCACCGGCTTGAACGCCTCTTTGATCTTCCACGCGGACGCACCGCCATCGGATAAGAGATCGGCCACGGTATCTGCGAAATAATGCGCCGGGACACAGTATGCCTGCTCCGGATCCGCCGTCTTAAAATCTTTTCCGTGGATACTGCCCTCAAATCCGGCAACACCGATCTCAACGATCGGCCACATGAGGGATAAGTCTCCCATATCTCCGGAAGCGAAGCCGTGAGTTCCCTGAGCGACCATGCTCTCGTCGATATAATCTAAAATGTGTTTCTTCACAAGCTCTGTCAAGTTCTCGTCCTGATGGAGTGGGAAATAACCCGGTGTATCCTGAATCTCAAGATCACAGTTGATCGCAAGTGCTCCGGCGCGGATCGCACGGGTCACTTTCGCGTTTGTCTCAAAGATCGCCGGAACTGTCTTCGCCCGGACATACATCTCAAGCTGTGTTCTTCCCGGAACCGTATTGACAGACTGGCCACCTTCCGGCACATAGAAATGGACGCGGATCGCGTCATCTGCTCGGAAGGTCTCTCTCAGGAAGTTGATTCCCGTCATGGCAAGGTTTACCGCATTGAGCGCGTTTACGCCGCCTTCCGGGTTCGCTCCTGCGTGGGACGCTTTTCCTGTAAAGATTGCCCGCTTCATGATAAAGCCGTTTAAGCTGGAACCGATCTCCGCATGATACTTTGTCATGTCGATCCCCATAGCATGGCAGGATAACATGATGTCCACATCGTCAAAAATGCCTGTGGCGATCATCTCCTGCTTGCCTGACGGGTGGGAGATCTTTCCTTCCTTAATAAGTCCCTTCCGGTAATCCATATCGCAGAACTCCTCCGCCGGCGTCACGAGAAGTGTGACCTTTCCGCAGAGATCCTTTAACATACCGGATTCCCTGATGGCTAAAAATAAGCTCATCATAACGCCAAGCTGACCGTAGTGGCCGCAGGTATGGGCTGCGCAGCTGTCCTCACTGGCGTACGGATGTCCGAAGGTCGGAACCGCGTCGAATTCCGTGATCAGGCCGATATTTGGCCCCGGCTTTCCGGAATCTAAGACTGCCCGGATTCCCGTGTATGCGACATCCTCATGCGGAATTCCCGCCTTGTCGAGTGCCTCGATCGCCTTTTTTCTTGTTCTGAATTCCTTAAATCCAAGCTCCGGATGACAGTAAATATCTTCGCTCATTGCGATGATCTCCGGAAGGATCTGATCTAATGCTTCATGAACTGATTTCATGGTGTTTCCTCCTTCACTATACCTGTGCGGGCCGGATGCAGAGCCCTTCACGACAGTCCGCCTGAAATTCCTTAGAAGTCCCCATTACACAAAAAAGGTCTGCAAATGCAGACTTTTTTACGGGTTACTCAGGCAACTAATGAGTCAGTATAGTGCAGAAAATATCATAACGAGTTTTATGGGCAAATGTCAAGATTTTTCTTTGTTTTTTCTATGTTTTTCTATGTTTTTTCGGCAGCTTCAGACCATATTCCGTCTCTCAGAATAGAACGCGCCAACTCCGTAACCGGAATCGGCGCGTTCTGCATATCAGGTATATGAGAGGGATTTAGTAGATGATATTTACAAGCCCGGTCGAGCAAATCGGGATAAATGTAAGGATCAGAAGGCAGCCGAATAACAGTGCATAAAACGGAACGGCTTCCTTGATGAAATCCTTTGTGGAACACTTTGTAACACCGCAGGTTACAAACATTAATGTTCCCATCGGCGGTGTGAAAGCACCGATGGCGTTTGCGAAAATAAATACCATTGCGAAGTGAATCGGATCGATTCCGTATGCTGTCGCGGCCGGCGCAAATAACGGCACGAGAACAATCATGCTGGCATTTCCTTCTACGAACATGCCGACAAAGATCAGGAAGATATCAACAGCAACGAGGAAAATCCATTTATTATGGATCACAGAGATCATCCACTGGGTGAACATCTGCGGGATCATCTCTTTTGTGAGGATCCAGGAGAATGTGGACGCTGCGGCAACGATCAGCATGATGGATGATGTTGTCATAAGAGTCTCTTTTAAGCCCTGACGAATTTCATTCGGTCCCAACTCTCTGTAGCCGAATCCGAGGACAGCAGCATATACGATCGCAACAGCACCAGCCTCTGTGGCCGTAAATATACCGAGACGAACACCGCCGATGATGATGATCGGAAGGCATAACGGGAGAATTGCCGGCTTAAAGGATGTCCAGAACATGGATCCTGTCATTTTCTCCTTGCGAAGCGGAAGATATCCGCGCTTCTTGGAGATCTTCGATACCATAAACATCATGGTCGCGCAGAGGAGAATTCCCGGTCCGAAACCTGCGATAAACAATTTACCGATGGACACGTTCGCAATACATCCATAAAGGATCAGTCCGATTCCCGGCGGAATCAGCGGTGTGATCATGCTGGAGGCCGCGGTAACTACTGTGGAGAATGCGCGTCCGATTCCTTTTGCTTCCATCTCAGGAACAAGCATTTTAGCCTCCATCGCCGCATCTGCAAGCGCGGAACCGGAAAGTCCGCCCATCAATGTACTTAATAAGATATTTACCTGAGAAAGCCCACCGTACATTCTTCCGGTCAGTACGGAACAGAAGTCCATGATCCGTTTCGTAACGCCCGTGTAGTTCATCAGAACACCGGCACATACAAAGAACGGAATTGCAAGAAGTGTCACACTCTCAGATCCGGTGATCGCCTGCTGGGCAAATACCGCCGGATTGATGCCCGGGGTCATGACAAAGTAAATAACGGAAGCTCCAAGTACCGCTACAAAAACCGGGATCTTAAGAAATAACAGCGCAAGGAGAACAATTGCCATAATACCAACTGCTGAGTTCATTACTTCTCCTCCTTTCCGTCGCCTTTAAATAATTCTTTTAATTCATAATATTTCTGCTCCGTATAGCTGATCAGCATGAGCACGATGGAGACCGGCGCGATCGCGTAGATCGTAGAGTACGGAATCATCAGGATCGGGGTCTTTCTGCTTGTACGCAACATAACAGCGATATAATTCTGGCTTCTGAAGAAGAAGTAGATCAGAACTGCGTATACAACAACAGGGATCAGAAGTTCCACGATTTTTCTCAGGCTCTTTGGCAATGCGTCTACAAGAATTTCAATTGCCACATGGCTCTTTGTACGGAACGCCGCCGGAGCCGCCAGGAATGTGATCCATACCATGCATGCCAGCTGGAGTTCTTCTTCCCAGGTAAACGGATTATTAAAGATGTAACGCATCAGTACGCCGAAAAAGGTCACACAGATCAGGACCAGGAGAACCAATGACGCTACAGCAACTTCGATTTTATCCAGGATATCCAGTATTTTCTTCATTGTCATTCCTCACCATCCTTCGATCATCCGGCAAATCATGTTTTCCGGATCTTTATAAAAGAAATCTCATGGAAGACTGAGACCGCCATGAGATTTCTTTCTGTCACATCCTGCAGTTTACTGGATTGCTGCCTTTACAGTATCATAAAGACCATCGCTCCATCCAAACTGGGAACCTTTCTCATAGAAGGAAAGGCTTGCTTCTTTCCACTGCGCTCTCTCTTCGTCTGTAAGCTCTGTGAATGTTACGCCTGCATCTTCCAGTTTCTTTCTGTAGTCGTCGTTAGCTGCTTCCTGCTTCTCGTTATTGTAGAGACCAGCTTCTTCACATGTCTTGAATAACAGATCCTGCTGCTCCTGTGTTAAGGTGTTGAGGTAATCTGTTCCGATACACCATGTTGTGAAGTTCAAGATATGTCCTGTCATAAGGATATTCTTTGTAACTTCCTGGAAGCTCTGTCCGTATAATGTGGAGAGCGGATTCTCAACGCCGTCAAGAGTACCGTTCTGTAATGCGGTGTAAACATCACCAAGTGCCATCGGTACTGCTGTAGCTCCTAATGCATTGAAGCCTTCTACATAGATCTGGCTGTTTGCAAGACGGATCTTTTTACCTTTGATGTCTGCCGGTACAACAGCTTTGTCTTTTGTCATTAACTCACGTTCTCCATAGACCCAGTTGGAACCAAGAACGGTGAGTCCTTTATCCGCAAGCTTGCTGCACTGCTCTTTGTACCAGTCGCTGTCGATCAGTTTCCAAACCTCATCCCAGTTATCGAAGAAGAACGGACCATAAAGGATACCAAGATCCGGTACGCCGTAGTCTGCGTAGAATGCGCCGTCAGCGATAGTGATAACATTTTCGCCCATAACCATCTGGTCAATCAGTTTACTCTTATTGCCGAGTGCGCTGTTTGCGAATACCTTGAGTTCCATGGTTCCGTTGCTCTCTTCTTTTAAGAGTTCAGCCCATTTTTCAACAGCCTGTCCGATCGGCTCCTCTGTTGTATTTTCGAAACCGATGTTGATCGTTACAACGTCACCGGATGCTGCCGGCCCTGCTGCTGCGGTTGTGTCTTCTGCTTTTGCTTCAGCTGCGGTTGTCTCTGCCGG
>ENA-ORUU01001550-ORUU01001550.1-human-gut-metagenome-genome-assembly--contig:-NODE-1550-length-11652-cov-3.77037_pt1 | contig 11652 bp, 8 predicted proteins | sample MGYA00242085_ERZ509221 | MGnify/ENA primary metagenome ERZ509221 (study PRJEB26280, sample SAMEA2338809) | human gut metagenome | biome: human gut; feature: human-associated habitat; material: faeces... | reverse complement strand
GCTTTATGGTCGAGGGCGCTGCAGGACATCTGGAGGACGGTGCAGAGCGGCTGGTTAAAACGCCGTGGTACGATCACGAGATTCCCTTTACGCAGGCTGCAGAGCTGGGCACAAGAAAAGTTATCACCGACCATTCGACGATCGGCGTCGTTGTGACGACGGACGGAAGCTTTTCTGATCTGCCGCAGGAAACCTATCTGGATGCGGAAAATCAGGCGATTTCGGAATTAAAAAAGCTGCATAAGCCGTTTCTGGTGCTCGTCAATTCCTCGCATCCGTCAAGCCGTACAGCACGGGAGGCGGCAGAACGGATTGAAAAACAGCATAGCGTCGCTGCGATGCCGGTCAACTGTGCGCAGCTTTCGGAAGAGGATATCCGGCAGATCATGGAGCAGATTCTCTATGAATTTCCGGTCAGCCGTGTGGAATTTTACATGCCGAAATGGGTCGAAATGCTTCCGTTTTCCCATCCGTTAAAGACCGGGCTGATCGAAAAAATTCGGGAGCTGACCGGGAAAATTCGCACGATCCGCGACGTGGCGGAGCATCCGATCGTCCTTTCCTCGGAGTATGTCCGCAGATGTATGACGGAACGGATTGATCTTGCGGACGGCTGCGTGCGGGTGCTTTTAGACATCGAAGAACGCTATTATTATGAAATGCTCAGTGAATATGCGGGGGAAAAAATTGAGAATGCGCAGGAGCTTCTGCACACACTGCGCGTGCTTTCCGGCAGAAAACAGGAATACGACCGCGTTGCGTCTGCGATGGAGGCGGTGCATACAAAGGGATATGGAGTGGTGCTGCCGTGCCGGGAGGAAATCCATCTGGAGCAGCCGGAGGTCATCCGGCATGGAAACAAGTTCGGAGTGAAAATCCGTGCAGAAAGTCCGTCTTTACACTTTATCCGCGCAACGGTTGTGACGGAAATCGCCCCGATCGTCGGGACAGAGCAGCAGGCGAAAGACCTGATCGGTTATATCGATGAGACGGGAAAACAGGACGGCATCTGGGAAACGAATATTTTCGGAAAAACTGTGGAGCAGCTGGTCAACGATGGTATTCGTACAAAGATTTCTATGATCGGGGAAGAAAGCCAGGAAAAGCTGCAGGATACGATGCAAAAGATCGTCAACGATTCGACGGGCGGAATGGTGTGTATCATTATCTAGGCGTGCTGGTGTCAGTACGGTCGCTGCGATATAAACAGCCGGACGTTTTTGGGAAACGCCCGGCTGTTTCTATCAGCCGCTCAGTCGTCGTTTACCGCTTCGCGGTAAGGATTATAGCGGGAGGTGCCGACAAACTGCGTGCTGATTTCTTTGCCATTCAGATAGGTCGTAAAGTAAGTGTCGGCGCTCAGTGCTCCGGTCTGCTTTGCCCACAGCTTAAAGCTGCGTCCGGCAAGCTCCTGGTTCCAGACAAGGACGTTGACGGTCAGGTGCTTGTTGGAGGTATCGGTATACAGGACAACCGGTGTCGTGTAGTCGTTGCGGAATTTGAGATCCTTGGAGCCTGCAGCGATTGCGGCGTCAAGGCCCTTGGGAAGATAGCTTACCGGCATGCTGTGCGGATTGCGCTGTACGACGGTAAGACCGGCATTTTTTACCGCATTGTAAACGGTAGAGGAGATCTGGCAGACACCGCCGCCAAGACCGGTTGTATGGGCACCATTTACATAGACACCGGCTTCTTTGTAGCCGTTTGCACGGGTTCTGGGCAGAATCGTGTCGCTGACAGAAACTGTCTGACCGGGCAGGACAATCAGATTATTTAACCGGGACGCACCAACAGCGATGTTATTGCTGCGGTTTGCTCCGCTCGTTTGAAAGCTGGTGGTGCAGGTGCCTGCCAGAACAAAGTCAGAACTGGTGGAAACCGTTCCACTGTCCAGTACCTGTGTCATCAGGGAATCGTTTAATTCCAGCGTGATATCAGTGCACTGCCCGGTCAGAATCAGGTTATGGAGCATCTGGGCGAGCCAGTCGGGCATCGAGGAGACTGCTTCTGTGTGCTGAGTGCCGCTTATGCGGATATAGCTTCCGGTGCCGTTATCGAATACCGGAACTGCTGCTGTCGTCGTCATGGAGGCGATAGACGCATTGATTGCGGAAAAGAAGGACTGGAAAACTGCCGTGTTTAAGAAGGTGCAGTCGATCGCGCCGTTATTGTTGGTCAGGCGGACCGGCATATTCTTAAAGGCATCCATTCCGGTCATCCAGGTGTTTCCCTTCCAGGTGATGGTCACCTTTTTCGTCATCCATTCCGGATTTAAGTAGGTGGAATCCCCGAACACTGTGTTGATAGAGGCGGCAGGAAGCGGGGAAGCGTTCCATCCGGCATCTGCCTGCAGTGGAACGATAAAAAGAAGCAGACATGCCAGGATTCCCGCCAGACGGGCTTTGAAGTTTTTCATGATACACTCCGTTCTGCAGACGGCTTGAAAAAGCGTCAGCGGATAAAAAAACTGTTGTCAGGAATTGAAAATAGGCTGACAGAAAAAGATCTATCAGCCTGTTTATTGTACTACAGATTTGAAAAAAAACCAACTCAGTCTTTTAAGAAAATCTCAATGACCGGGACGAGGGTATGGGGCTTTACGTTGGGAACATAGAAGACCAGATCCTTTGCAGCCTCCGGGTCGTCTGTTAAGAAGAAGCAGTCCGTGCCGTCGGTGAAGCGGACTTCGCTGCCGTCATGCAAAAACTGTGCGTATTCCACCTTGCCGCCAAGACCGGGAACGCGCAGATAGCCGAACGGATAAGCGAACAGATGCAGATAGAGACGTTTGCCGTCTTCACTCTGGGTCAGGCGGCAATCTCTGGGTTCTTTGAATGCTGGTTCTGCCATCGTGCAGCCATAAATCGAGCGGCTGTTGTATTTCATCCAGTCAGCGAATACCTTCAGGGCTTCTTCCGCGCGGTAATCCAGATAGCCTCTGGAGGTGGGGCCGACGTTCATCAGCAGGTTGCCGCCGCGGGAAACGGTGTTGACGAGCAGGCGAATGAGCATTTCGGGAGATTTCCAAGTCTGTTCGTCTCTGAAATATCCCCAGGAGCCGGAAAAGGTGTGGCAGGCTTCCCAGGTAACGAGCTCGCCGGTTTTTTTATCGCGTACCACTGGTCGGGCTCGTACTGTTCGGGTGTCCAGAGATCCTGATCAATTTCTGTGCGGTTGTCGATGATGATATGGGGCTGCAGGGCGCGTGCAGTTGCGATCAGCTTTTCTGCCTCCCAGTCGTCCTTACCTTTGCCTTTCTGCCATGCTTTATCGCCGGTTCCGTTGTTCTGGGAATAAGAGAAGTCAAACCAAAGGATGTCAATCTTACCGTAGTTGGTTAAAAGCTCGGTCACCTGATCCCGCATGTACTGCGCATATTTTTTTATGTCGCGGCCTTTGCTCTGCTCATAAGCGTCCGGATCATCTCTGCGGGGATGTAAGGGATCAATCGGGAATTCCGGATGATGCCAGTCGATCATGGAGTAATAAAAACCGATATGGAGCCCTTCTGCACGGAACGCATCCACATATTCGCGGATCAGGTCTTTGCCGCAGAGGGTGTTGGTGGACTTGTAATCGGTATATTTGCTGTCAAAAAGGCAGAAGCCCTCGTGATGTTTTGTTGTCATGACGACATATTTCATGCCTGCCGCTTTTGCCTGTCTTGCCCATTCCTTCGGGTCGTACAGATCCGGGTTAAAGTGTTTAAAATAGAGATCGTAGTGATCTTCCGGGATTTCTTCGTAATTTTTGACCCATTCGTGACGCGCGGGCATGGCGTATAAGCCGAAATGAATGAACATGCCGAAGCGATCATGGGTAAACCATGCGGTATCGCCGGGGGTAGGAAGTGTTTTGTAGCTGCTCATGGCAGAATCCTCCGTTTCAAAAAGTGTTGTAAAGTACGAATCCTTATGGCATTATTGTAAGAAATACCGGGCAATAGGAACATGGCAAAAGGATGTAAAAATATGGAATATTCACGCAGCCCGGATAGAATATAAAAAGATAGAAAAGGACTGAAAAACTTGCAGATCACACAGAATCAGAATGCGATCCGGATATGGAAAAATCTGGAGCTGAATATTATATATGCAGGACATGCCATTGTCGGGCAGGACTGGAAGGAACCGAAGGTATGTTCTCCGTTTTCCCGCATTTATTACATCGTTGACGGGGAGGGCATCCTGACCGTAAACGGTCAGAGAATTGTCCTGAAAAAAGGGAGCGTCTGGCTGGTTCCGGCAGGCATGACCTTTGGATATTTCTGTGAGTCCTCAATGGAACAGCTTTTTTTTCATCTGAATGTACTTTGCAGCGATGGAACAGATTTATTGTATGGGGTCCGGCAGCTGTATGAGCGAAAAGAACAGACAGGGGAAATTGCGAGGGTCAAGGGACTGTATCAGAGTGAAACCATGACGGATGCGATCCGGCTGCAGGGAATGCTTTGGGAAACCCTTGCGGGATTTTTGGAGCAGGCAAAGTTGGATGGGGAGGAGTTAAAAGAGCACTCCCCCTTAATCGGACAGATGTTTGAGCTCGCGCAGAATCCGGTCAGTGCAGCGACACATGTGCGGACGCTGGCACAACAGCTCCATGTTTCGGAAAGCACACTCACACGCCGGTTCCGTGCAGAAACCGGGATTTCTCCGGGTGAATATCTGGAACGGCTTGTCGCAGGGCAGGCCTGCAGAATGCTCCTGTCCGAGGATTACAGCATCGCAGAGATCGCGGAGATCCTGCATTTTTCCGATCAGTTTTATTTCTGTAAATTCTTCAAACGTCATATGAATCTGACACCGAGCGCTTATCGGAGGCAGATGCGGAAAGGATAAAAATACCGGGCTTCCAATGCGTTCAAAACATTAGAAGCCCGGTATTTTATGATCGTAGGTTCTGTTCTTTTTTAAGGTTTTTCTGCGCGGTAGAGAGCATCAGTTTGATACGGTTCAACTGGTTTACTTCGCTGGCGCCGGGGTCATAGTCGATGGCAACGACGTTGGACTGCGGGTAGCGGCGGCGAAGCTCTTTGATGACACCCTTGCCGACAACGTGGTTGGGCAGACAGCCAAAGGGCTGGGTGCAAACGATATTATTGACACCCTCGTGGATCAGCTCGACCATTTCACCGGTTAAAAACCATCCTTCACCGGTCTGGTTGCCGATGGATACGATGGGCTCTGCGTAGGACACCAGATCATAAATAGAAGATGGCGGCGTGAAGTTTTTACTCTTTTTGAGCGCATCGGTTGCCGCACCGCGGATTTTTTCGACTGCCCAGATTCCCATCTTAGCGATTTTGGCGGTCGATTTTTTCGTGCCGAGATGCTCTGCCTTGTAAATCTGGTTGTAGAAGCAGTACAGCATGAAATCGAGCAGATCAGGTACAACGGCTTCAGCGCCTTCCGATTCCAGCAGTTCTACCAGATGGTTGTTTGCTGCCGGGGCAAATTTAACCAGGATCTCGCCGACAATGCCGACACGGGGCTTTTTCTCGTCTGTGATCGGGATACGGTCAAAGTCGTCAACTATTTCACGGCACATTTTGCGGAAGGTGAAGTAGTTCGGAAGCTTTTTCGTGGACAGGAAATTCTGGCACTTTTTTATCCACTTCTGATGAACCGCGTTGACGGAGCCGGGCTCTTTTTCGTAGGGGCGCATATGATAAACACAGCGCATGAAAATATCGCCGAAGATTGCACCGAAGGCCGCACGGGTCAGAAGGTTTGCATCCAGTTTAAATCCGGGGTTTGTCTCAATGCCGCCCATGTTGATGGAAACGACCGGAATGTATTCCATACCGGCTTTTTCCAATGCACGGCGGATGAAACCGATGTAGTTGGTTGCACGGCAGCCGCCGCCGGTCTGGGTGATAACAACCGCAACCTTGTGCAGGTCATATTTACCGGAAAGCAGGGCATCCATGATCTGGCCGACAACACACAGGGACGGATAGCAGGCGTCGTTGTTGACGTATTTTAAGCCAATGTCAACGGAATGACGATTATCATTATCTAATACTTCGAAATTATAGCCGCAGGACCGGAAAGCGGGTTCCAGCAGATCGAAATGGATCGGGGACATCTGCGGACAGAGGATCGTGTAGTCTTTGCGCATTTCTTCTGTAAAGATGACGCGGTTTAAGTTGGTCGGCATGATCTTGCGTTCCTGATGCTTCTTTTCGCGGACACGGATTGCAGAAAGCAGGGAGCGGACACGGATTCTTGCTGCACCGAGGTTGTTGACTTCGTCGATCTTTAAACAGGTATAAATCTTGCCGGAGCCGGAGAGAATGTCGTTGACCTGATCGGTGGTGACAGCGTCCAGACCGCAGCCAAAGGAGTTGAGCTGGATCAGATCCAGATCGTCTCGGGTGCGGACATAGGCTGCCGCCGCATACAGGCGGGAGTGATACATCCACTGGTCGGAAACGATCAGCGGACGGTCCGGGTGACCGAGGTGAGAAACGGAATCCTCCGTCAGGACAGCCAGCCCGTAGGAAGTAATCAGTTCCGGGATACCGTGGTTGATTTCAGGATCGACATGGTAGGGACGGCCTGCCAGCACGATGCCGCGTTTGTGGTTTGCCTCCATCCACGCCAGGACCTCTTCGCCTTTTTTGCGCATATCGTCCCGGGCAGCTGCCATTTCATCCCAGCCTGCACGGGCTGCGGCAGTGACTTCTTCTGCAGGAATGTCAGAAAACTCCTTGATCAGCGCCTCGGTAGCAACTTCAAGGGAAGAAAACGCCATGAAAGGATTTCTAAATTTCACTTCCCCGCGGCCAATTTCCTCCACATTGTTCTTGATATTTTCCGAATAGGATGTAACGATCGGGCAGTTGTAGTGGTTATTGGCATCCGGGGTCTCATTTCTTTCATAGAACAGCGCAGGGTAGAAGATAAAAGGAACTCCCTGTTTGATCAGCCAGGTCACATGACCGTGGGCAAGCTTTGCCGGGTAACATTCGGATTCACTGGGAATGGATTCGATGCCCAGTGAATAAATGTTGTGGTTGGAAGCGGGGGACAGGATGACCTGATAGCCCAGTTTTGTAAAAAATGTAAACCAGAACGGATAGTTTTCATACATATTTAAAACGCGCGGGATGCCGACCGGTCCTCTGGGCGCCTGGTCAGCGGTCAGAGGTTCGTAGGAAAACAGCCGTTTTAATTTGTAGTCGAATAAGTTCGGTACCTGGTTCGGGTTTTTCTGCTTGCCAAGGCCACGCTCGCAGCGGTTGCCGGAGATATACTGACGGCCGCCGGAAAAACGGTTGATTGTCAGACGACAGTTGTTGGTGCAGCCTTTACATTTTGCCATGCTGGTATCGAATTCCAGGGAATTGATCGCGTCAATCGAAAGCATGGAGGTCTGATAGCCATCCGTGTAATGCTCGCGAGCTATTAAAGCTGCGCCGAATGCGCCCATGATGCCGGCGATGTCGGGACGGATCGCCTCACAGCCTGCGATCTTTTCGAAGCTGCGCAGTACGGCATCGTTATAGAAAGTACCGCCCTGAACGACGATCTGACTGCCCAGCTCGGATGCATCGGACACCTTGATGACTTTAAATAACGCGTTTTTGATAACGGAATAAGCCAGTCCGGCGGAAATATCGGAAACGGAAGCGCCTTCCTTCTGCGCCTGTTTTACCTTGGAGTTCATAAATACGGTACAGCGCGTACCCAGATCGATGGGGTGTTCTGCAAACAGCGCAGCCTTGGCGAAGTCCTGAACGCTGTAGTTTAAGGATTTTGCAAACGTCTCGATAAAGGAACCGCAGCCGGAGGAACAGGCCTCGTTTAACTGTACGCTGTCTACGGTCTGATTTTTGATCTTGATACATTTCATATCCTGACCGCCGATATCGAGGATACAGTCTACCTTCGGATCAAAGAAAGCAGCAGCGTAATAATGTGCAACCGTCTCAACCTCACCGTCATCCAGCAAGAATGCGGCTTTCATCAGGGCTTCACCGTAGCCGGTAGAACAGGAACGGACGATTTTGGCACCGGCGGGCAGTTTTTTATAGATATCCTGGATCGCACCGATGGCGGTCTTTAACGGACTGCCGTTGTTGTTGGAATAAAAAGAGTACAGCAAAGAGCCGTCCTCTCCGACGAGGGCCGCTTTTGTCGTTGTGGAACCTGCATCGATACCCAGATAGCAGTTACCGGTATAGGTTTCGAGCGGCGCGGTTTTGACGCAGTGGCTGTCATGACGTTTGCAGAAGGCGTCATATTCTTCCTGGGAGGCAAACAACGGCTCCATACGTTCTACTTCAAATTCCATCTTGATGCCGGAGGAAAGCTTGTTGACCATTTCCTCCATCGTGTAAAAGACGTCCTCCTTTGCATTTAAGGCGGAACCAATGGCGGCGAAAAGGTGGGAATTGGCCGTGTCGATGACGTGTTCGTCATCCAGGTTCAGCGTGCGGATGAAGGCTTTTTTCAGTTCGGATAAAAAGTGCAACGGACCGCCGAGAAATGCGACATGTCCGCGGATGGGCTTACCGCAGGCAAGGCCGCTGATGGTCTGATTGACAACTGCCTGGAAAATGGAAGCAGAAAGGTCTTCTTTGGTCGCGCCGTCATTGATTAACGGCTGGATATCAGATTTTGCAAATACGCCGCAGCGCGCCGCAATGGTATAAAGGGAGCGGTAGCTTTTTGCATATTCATTCAGGCCGGCAGCATCTGTCTGCAGCAGGGAAGCCATCTGGTCGATGAAGGAACCGGTACCGCCGGCGCAGATGCCGTTCATACGCTGCTCAACATTCCCATTTTCGAAATAAATAATCTTGGCGTCCTCTCCGCCAAGTTCGATGGCAACATCTGTTTTGGGTGCCAGCTCCTGCAGGGACGTCGATACAGCGATAACCTCCTGCACAAAAGGAACCTGCAGATAGTTTGCAAGGGTCAGACCGCCGGAGCCGGTGATCATCGGATGCAGGGTGATATTGCCGAGTTTTGTATAGGCATCTTTCAGAAGGTCAGAAAGAGTCTCCTGAATGTTGGCAAAATGCCGTTTATAATCGGAGAACAGAATCTGGTGATTTTCGTCCAGAATGGCGATTTTAACTGTGGTGGAACCGATGTCGATTCCGAGGGTATATTGCATTTGATTCATAAGCGCTTGTCACTTTCTTCCTATTAAATGTGTGATAGTTCTTCTTTTTTGAGTCTGAATCATTATACGACAGGATTTTTCAGGTTTCAATCGGTGATTTGCTAAAAATTTGCTAAAATTTGTACAAAGTGGGAAATTTTTGATTTCTTAAAGAATTATAAAAACAATAAAATAAAAAGGCACATCGTTGCCTTTTTTTTGTTGGAATGATATCATAAACACAGTCTTTCATAAATTTTTATGGAAAACCCGAAACGGCGGCGCGCAAAAATGCGTCTGCTATTATAGAAGGAAAGGAACATTATCCTATGAATCAACATAATGGACTGAGACGGAAGCTGGAAAAATATGCCATTCCGAATCTTACACTTTATCTGATTATCTGTTATGGAATCGGTTACCTGATGCAGTATCTGGTGCCCGCAGGGTATCAGTATCTGATGCTCGACCCGTTCCTCGTGTTAAAAGGACAGGTCTGGAGACTGGTCACCTGGATCCTGATTCCGCCGGATAGCTCGAATATTTTCTTTGTGCTGATCACGCTGTATCTGTATTATTCGCTGGGCGGTCTGTTGGAGCGCATCTGGGGGACATACAAATATAATGTATATCTGTTCTCCGGTCTGTTGTTTACGATCCTCGGCGCCTTCGTCCTGTGCGGTTACAGCGTGCTGATGGGCGCACAGCCGACGATGTATACAGGATTGTATCTGTTAAACAACGGCAGTGCAGTATATTTTGGACAGTTTTCTACCTATTATATCAACATGTCCATTTTCCTGGCATGTGCGGCCAGCATCCCGGATGTGCAGGTGCTGCTGATGTTTCTTTTTCCGATCAAGGTCAAATGGCTCGGTATCGTTTACGGCATTATTTTGCTGGTAAACTGCATTCAGGGTGGTATTGCCACCTGGATCGTGGTGATTTTCTCCCTGTTGAATTTCCTGGTATTTTTCCTGCGTTCGAAAGGAAAGATGCATCTGTCAGTGGGGCAGATCAGACGGCAGCAGGAATTTCATCAGAAGATGCGATCGGCAGGGCAGACGAAAGGGATCACGCGGCACAAATGCGCGGTTTGCGGCAGAACGGAGCTGGACGGAGACGATCTGGAATTTCGTTTCTGCTCCAAGTGTAACGGCAACTACGAATATTGTCAGTATCATCTGTTTACGCACGAGCATGTAAAGTAAGGCGTGCAGGCTTTGCAGCGAAACGGCGGTATCCGCTGGCGCTGTCCGGGCAGGCATGAGAAATTATAAAATTTGTGAGGAAAATTATGAGGGAAGAACAAATTTTTGCAAAAACGCTGGAAGAGCTTTCAGCGCTTGCAAAGGAGCAGGGAAATATGCTTTCGGAGGAACAGGTTACAGAGGCCTTTGACAAGGCAAATCTGAATCTGGGAGAGCCACAGCTGGAGATGATTTTTGCCTATCTCAAAAATAAAAAGATCGGCATCGGGCAGCCTGCGGACCCCTTTGATTATATGACGCGGGAAGAAATTGACTATCTGGAAGAATATTTAAAGGCTGTACAGGCTGGCGCGGACGTGACGGATGGCGTGAAAGAAGCGGTTCTTTTATCAGCGATGGCAGGCGATGCGGACGCAAAGCACCGGCTGATCGAAATCTTTCTGCCGCAGGTGGCGGAGATTGCAAAGCTCTACGCCGGACAGGGCGTTTTTCTGGAAGACCTGATTGGAGAAGGCAATGTGGCGCTGACGATGGCGGCAGAGATGCTGGACTGTGCACAGAATGCCAAAGAAGCTGAGGGCACCATCGCCAGCATGATCATGGAGGCGATGGAAAATTATATTTCTGAAAATGCTTCCGAAAAAAAGACGGGCGAAAAGCTTGCAGAAAATGCCAATGATATTCTGGAAAAAGCGGAGGAACTGTCCAAGGAGCTCGGTCGCAAGGTGACGGTGGAAGAGCTGTCTGAAGAAACCGGGATTCCGGAAGAAAAAATCCGGGACGCAGCCAGGATCACCGCAGATCATATTGAATTTCTGGAATCGGAGGGTTGATGCATGGACATGCCGCAGAATCAGGATTTTAAGTATGTCCTGCAGGATTTTGGAAATATTTATATCGGTGCCCGTTATTCCTATGAGGAAATGTTAAAAAGTGAGGAGATTCCTTATAAATGGAAAGCGATCATCCGGCATTATCTGTTGAAGGAGACCTCGCCGGAGACGACGATGGAAAATCATATCTTTTTTATGAAAGAGGATGATTTCGCTTATGAGACGTTTCAGGAGCTGAAGGCATCGTTTAAGATGAGCGTATGGATAGAGGCGGACGGGAAAAGGCATAAGCATGGGCATTACGAAAGCCGGGAATACAAAATTTCCGAAATCGTACAGAGTGAAGAGCTTCACAGAAAGATGGACACGATCATCGTGGAAGAGCTTCATCTGACCAAGCTTGCGCTGATGATGTTTTCCGTGTGAGACAAATATCTGATACAGGAGAGGGAGAAGATTGAAAAATAAAATTTTTCAATCGCGAGATTTGTGTC
>ENA-ORUU01001546-ORUU01001546.1-human-gut-metagenome-genome-assembly--contig:-NODE-1546-length-11662-cov-2.85138_pt1 | contig 11662 bp, 9 predicted proteins | sample MGYA00242085_ERZ509221 | MGnify/ENA primary metagenome ERZ509221 (study PRJEB26280, sample SAMEA2338809) | human gut metagenome | biome: human gut; feature: human-associated habitat; material: faeces... | reverse complement strand
AGAAAAATCATTTGCTATTCAGGCAGGTAGAGAGATTCGTATTATGGTAGTTCCAGAACAGATCAGCGATGCTGACATGGTATTATTGGCACGCAATATTGCAAAACAGATTGAGTCTGAATTGGAATACCCTGGACAGATTAAAGTAAATGTGATTCGCGAGTCACGTGTAACGGATTTTGCGAAATAGCTTGACAAAGAGAGCATAAAAGAAGATTTGAAGAGGATGGATCCTGTTTCGAATCTTCTTTTTTATATGAAAAAGCATTTGATTGTTATAGAATAATCCTAGAACCAGAAGAGGCAGGAGGAAAGAAAGATGAGTGAACATGCAAAAAGAATTAAACGGGAATTGGTGATGAAAGGCACTATTCTTGATGTGTACAAAGATACAATGGAACTTCCAAATGGCAAAACAGAAGAATGGGATTTTGTCTCACATAGAAAGGGAGCTGCGGCAGTTGTTGCAGTGCGTGAGGATGGAAAACTGCTAATGGTGAGACAGTACCGGAATGCTTTAGAGCGTATGACGTTAGAGATTCCTGCCGGAGCGAGAGACAGTGTGACAGAAGATACCAAAGTGTGTGCTGCAAGGGAACTCGAAGAGGAGACCGGATACCGGAGTGAGAATCTGTCATTTTTGCTTTCACTTCGAACGACGGTTGCATTTTGTGATGAATTTATCGATGTGTACCTTGCAAGAGATTTAGTGAAGAGTACACAGCATCTGGACGAGGGAGAAGCGATAGACGTGGAAGCACATGATGTAGACGAATTGTGTGAAATGATCTATGCAGGTAAAATACAGGATTCCAAGACGGTTTCTGCAATCCTCGCCTATAAGAATTTGCTGAATAAGGATTCCGGAAAAGCATAGATTATTAGTAAGATTGATTTTTGGTAGAAAATTGTGATTCAAAAAAATAAGATCATCTATGCATTATGTTTCCTTGCCGGAATATTGCTTGTCAATCTTATGGGAAGCGGTTTGTTGAACACCTATGGTGTGACTTCCTTCTGGGATCAGTCAGCTGTCACTTTCTGGAGCATGTCCTATGACCAGTATTTCTGGTATATTTTTTTCATGCGGATGAAAGGACTGATTGTGATCCTGCTGCTTGGCACAGTATTTGGCAGGAGGATCGTGACAAGGGTTTTTCTGGCACTGTTTCTGTTCCTGACAGGAATATTTATCACAATGTCAGTGATAGAACGGGGACTGTCTGGAATCGCAGCAGTTTTACTGGCAATGCTTCCGCAGTGGATTTTCTATTTACTGGCGTTCACCGTGTATGAGAGAGGAAGAGAAAGAAAAGTAATATTTGTCTGTGCTTTGCTCGTTGTGCTGGGGTGTCTTGCAGAGGGGTATATTTCACCGTTTTTCCTGAAAAAAGTACTATGACAGCGAAAATGGGGCAGATTATGTAATATGTATGTAAAAAAATTGTAATGAATAATTACAACATATGGTAAGACAGAAATTACAAAAAACGACATGTTGTATATGGACAAAAAGAAACAAAAAAACAGGCAAAAATACTGATTGCATTTTGATTTCTGAATCATTATAATAGGAAATATACCTCGAAAATGAGGTATTTTTTCGGCTTGAAAGAGTTTACATTGAGAGAAAAGAATCGGGGCAGGTAATGAGCATGAATCAGGATATACATAATTTTATCCAATATCTTCATCAGGAAAAACAAACTTCAGAGAATACAGAAGTATCTTATGAGCGAGACTTAAAGAAGATGATTTTGTATTTAACAGCACATGGAGTGGATAGAATTGACGCTGTTACCCCAGAAGTTCTGAATTCTTATGTGATAGAGTTAGAACAGTCAGGATTAAAGCCTGCAACAGTATCCAGAAGTGTTGCGTCCATGAAAGCATTCTTTCACTATGAAGAGTTAGAACAAAGGACAAGCGCAGATCCAGCTTTTGAACTGAAAGCTCCAAAGGTGGAGAAGAAAGCCCCAACTATTCTGACAACAGAGCAAACAAACCGCCTGTTAGCCCAGCCGAAGGATAATTCGGCGAAAGGTCTGCGTGATAAAGCAATGCTTGAATTGTTGTATGCAACAGGAATCCGTGTTTCTGAATTGATCTCTTTGAAATTAACAGATGTGAATTTTGATACCGGGTATATTACATGTGTAGATTCACACAAGGAGCGTATGATTCCAATGACTCCGGTGGCAAAGGACGCACTTGTCAGATATATCAAGGATGGACGTCCACAGTTGGTGAAGGATGAGAATTCCATCTGGTTGTTCACCAATTGTTCCGGGGATGCGATGAGCCGTCAGGGATTCTGGAAGCTGATCAAGTCCTATGGAAAGCGGGCAGGAATAGAGTCCGAGATCACTCCGCATATGCTGCGACATTCTTTTGCTGCACATCTTGTGTGCAGCGGGGCAGACTTAAAGAGCGTGCAGGAGATATTAGGACATTCCGATATTTCAACAACGCAGATGTATGCACATATGAATCAGACTGCAAATGTATAAATAGGTACCGTGTAGTCTGCAGATATACACATAACATAATAATAAATAGAGTGTTCAGGATAAAATCCTATTGGGATTTATTTGCATATCAGTCGAGCAGATTTCGTACATCTTTCAGGGAACAGCCCTGTTTGAAAGCAATTGCTTTTAAATCTTCAAATTCCGGTTTTTCATGGTCTACATGATAACCGGAACTTTTTTTTATGCGGATTTTTCCGTAAGGAGTTTCTTTTGTCTCAAACGTGGAGACGAGTTTCACACGTTCGTAAACAGCATAACGGATGCCGCGGGTGGTTGTGTGCTGAAAGAAAAGGTTTGTGAAGTTTTCTTTTTCAGACAGCGCACAGAGGCAGGTCAGGATAATCCCTGGTCTGCCTTTTTTCATCTGGATCGGGATCGTATATACATCGAGTGCGCCGGCGTTTAAAAGGGTTTCCGCAGCAAAGCTTATATCTTCGCCTGTCATATCATCCAGATTGCAGGAGATACTTAAAATTTTATCATCATAACCGTTCGCCTGAACATCACCGAGAAATGTCCGGACACAGTTGGCGGTTTCAAAGTCTTTTTGTCCCATGCCGTAGCCGATATGTTCTAAAGTCATAACAGGCATTTCTTCAAAACCTTCCACATAATGGCGAAGGATAGCGGCACCGGTTGGCGTCAGAAGTTCGCCCTTGATGGAACCGGTATAAAAAGGGATTCCTTTTAAAAGCTCCGCGGTCGCAGGAGCTGGAACAGGGAGGATACCGTGGGCGCATTTTACAAAACCACTTCCGACATGAAGCGGGGAAGCGAATACTTTTTCCGGTGTAATCAGATACATGAGAAGAGCACAGCCACAGACATCAGCCAGCGCATCCAAAGTTCCAACCTCATGAAAATGAATCTGTTCTAATGTGGTGTTGTGTACGGCAGATTCTGCTTCTCCGATCAGGCGATAGATAGCAGCGGCATCTGCTTTTACCTGGGCAGGAAGCTGTAAGTGTTCGATCTGTGCGAGGACAGACTGGTAACTGTGATGCGTGTGCGCATGGGAAGATTCATCATGATGATGTTCCGCTGCCTCATGCTCGTTCGTGTGTACATGTTCTGCTTCTGTGTGATCATGGGTATGTGTATGTACATGTTCATGTACATGCACGCCTTCCTCTTCTCCGTTTATCATAACATGCATATGTGTGCCGGAAATGCCGCACTTTTTTGATTCCTCCGCAGAAATCTGAATCCCATATTCCGAGAAAGCCTGATTCATCGTCTGCAAAAATAATTCTTTCTGGTCGCATATTTCATAAAGGGCAGCCATGAGCATATCTCCGGCAGCACCCATCTTACATTCAAAATATAATGTTTTCATAGAAAAATTCCTTTCTGATAGTAAAAACAAAGGTCAGAATCCGGTTACCTGTTATGTAAAAAGAGGTAACGGAATATGCCTGACTTATTTTATTTTAATCGACATTTTCATAGTATGCAAGCAGGGATTCCTGTTGGTACATTTCTACAAAAAATGGAAACTATTTTTGTGAAAGTAGTTTCTTGTGAGAAAAACTGGAACATGTTACAATAATGGAAACGGAAATGTGAAAAATAGTTTCCAAATAAAAAGCAGAGAAGGGGAGCGGATATGGAGTTACGGGAGACCATTTTAGAGGGAACGATTCAGGCATTTAATAAAAAGGGATTGAAGTTTACGATGGATGATATCGCCGCCCTGCTTGGAATCAGTAAGAAAACGATTTATACCGTATTTCAGGATAAGAATACACTGGTGTCAGAGATGGTGGATTACTGTTTTGATTCCATCAAAGAGAGCGAGCAGAAAGTACTCTCGGATACTTCGCTTGATACGGTTGGGAAGATTCGGGCAATTTTAGGAGTGCTCCCGGAGGGTTATAAAGACATTGATTTCCGCCAGCTATATTTATTGAAAGATAAATATCCAAAAATTTATAAAAAAGTGGAGCAGCGGTTAGAGACAGGCTGGGAGACAACGATCGCGTTGATCCAGCAGGGAATTCATGAGGGCACGGTCCGGCCGATTCAGATTCCAATTTTGAAAACCATGATGGAGGCAACGCTTGAGCAGTTTTTCCAGAGAGATATTCTGATCACAAATCAGATTTCCTACAACGAGGCGTTAGAGGAAGTAGTCAATATACTGGTGGATGGAATTACAAGGTAAAAGATAGCATGGAGTTCGTTACACAGGAGAACAGAGAGGGTGAGGATGATGTCAGAACGTATTTATTTGAATAATGACTGGAAGTTTGCAGAACAGTTTGAAGCTTCTATGACAGAGGCAGCTTATGATGACAGTACAATGCAGAATGTCAGGCTTCCACATACCTGTAAGGAAACGCCGCTTCACTATTTTGATGAACACTGCTATCAGATGATCAGTGGTTATCGAAGAGTCATCGAGGCAGAGAAAGAGTGGGAAGGAAAAAAGATATTACTGACAATCGATGGTGCCGCCCATGACAGCGAAGTATTTTTAAATGGGGAGAAAGTGGGAGAACATCACTGTGGATACACAGCTTTTACGATGGATATCAGCGGAGTACTCCGCTATGGAGAAAAAAATATCCTTGTCGTGAAAGTAGACAGCAGGGAGGACTTGAATATTCCACCGTTTGGTTATGTGATCGACTATATGACATACGGCGGCATTTACCGGGATGTCTATCTGGATATTAAAAATAAAGACTACATCGAAGATATTTTTATCAGGACAAACATTGGACAAATGGATGACCAGAATGCGGAACTCATCTCTGAGGTGACGGTGCAAAGAACGCAGGAGGGATTGTTTTTAAAACAGAGTCTTAAAAATAAAAAGACAGGAGAGTATCAGCCATTAGGGGAGAGTGAAATCTCCGGCACTTCCATGCAGCTTTCCTATCCGGTAGAAAATGTGATTCTGTGGGAGCTGGAACATCCGGAACTTTATGAAGTTAAGACAGAATTAATCTGTGATGGAACCTTAATGGATGAGAGGATAGACCGAATCGGATTCCGAAGGGCAGAATTCAAAAAAGACGGATTCTATCTGAACGGCAAAAAAATAAAACTGAGAGGTTTAAACCGTCACCAGAGTTATCCGTATGTGGGATATGCGATGCCAAAATCTATGCAGCAGCTGGATGCGGATATTTTAAAGAGGGAGCTGGGGGTGAATGCAGTGCGCACCTCCCACTATCCACAGTCCCATTATTTTATAGAGCGGTGTGACGAAATAGGACTTCTTGTTTTCACAGAAATTCCAGGGTGGCAGCATATCGGTGACGCTGCATGGAAAGATCAGGCGGTGGAAAATGTCAGGGATATGGTAAAACAGTACCGGAATCACACGTCGATCATCCTCTGGGGCGTGCGCATTAATGAATCGCAGGATGATGAGGCATTTTACAGAAGGACGAATGCGGCAGCACATGAGTTCGATGATTCGAGACCGACAGGCGGTGTGCGTGCGAACAGGAAAAGCAGTCTACTGGAAGATGTGTATACCTACAATGATTTTGTGCATGATGGAAAGGCAAAGGGATGTGAGCCGAAAAAGAATGTGACATCAGATATGGAAAAACCATACCTCATCAGTGAATACAATGGGCATATGTATCCGACGAAGGCATTTGACTGGGAAGAACACCGGACAGAGCATGCGCTCCGCCATGCAAATGTTTTGGATGCGGTGGCAGCCGAGGAGGACATTGCAGGATGCTTTGGCTGGTGCATGTTTGATTACAACACTCACAAGGATTTCGGAAGTGGTGATCGCATCTGTTATCACGGAGTCATGGATATGTTCCGCAATCCGAAACTGGCAGCGGCGGTCTATGCTTGTCAGCAGGAGAAAGAGCCGGTGCTGGAATTAAGTTCTTCCATGGATATTGGGGAACATCCGGGATGTAACCGCGGGGAAACCTATATTTTTACGAATGCGGATAAGGTGCGGATGTATAAAAATGACCGGTTCATTAAGGAGTACAGTGCCGCAGATTCTCCGTACACACATCTGAAACACGGTCCGATTCTTATCGATGATTTTATCGGAGATGCCCTGCAGGAAGAACATATGAAACCGGGACAGGAAGCCGGTGTGAAAAAAGCTTTGAATGCGTTTACCAGGTTTGGGTTCGCAAAGCTTCCAAAGTCCATTTATGCGACGGGAATATGGCTGATTCTTCGCTATCATATGAATATGGAAGAGGCAGTCCGGTTGTATAACAAATACATTGGCGACTGGGGTGGCACCTCCACAACGTATCGTTTTGAGGCGGTGATGGTGGATGTATCTACAAGGCAGGAGCGGGTGGTGAAAACAATCATCAAAGAACCGATGACAGAGCGGAAGATTTCAGCAGTGGCGGATCATGAGAATCTGATCGACGCAGAGAGTTATGATGTGGCTGAGGTTCGGATTCAGGCACAGGACGAACACGGCAATATCCTTCCATTTTACAATGAACCACTTACCTTTGAGACAGAGGGACCGATTGAAATCATCGGACCAAAGACGGTGGCTTTGCAGGGAGGAATGGGTGGCGCTTATGTGAAGAGCAAAAGGCTTCAGCCAGGAGAAAAGCAGAATGCGGCACTTATCATACGGGATTGTGACACGGAGATAAAAATCGGTTTTACGGTTCAAAGTGAGAGAAATTTTTAAAGTTTGGAGAGAATGAAAACATGACAGACAGATCAAGCGTGATTTTTGGAAATAAAATGCCGGACAAGGTTTACAAAAAGGCAGTGAAGTCCAAAAAGAAATATATGAAAAAATTTGGAGATGACTCCCGGAAAAATTATGAGGTGTCGGTCGAGAAGAACCGTTATATCGGAGATTCCCTGGGGGTTTATAATATCCTGGTTGGAAATCCGGCAGAGAATGCACATTATGATGTCAATGCGCATGCGGAAAAAGGTACATTTGACACAGAAAAAGGGATCATTGTCGGAAATATCCGTATGGGATTTGGACACTACCGCATTTCCATGGCGATGGCGTCTGCGGCGAAGGCGATGGGCTATACGTCTTACTGGATGGACTTAAATTCCTATGGGGAGACGACCTGCACAAAAGTGATCGGTGCACAGAATGATCTGTATTCACTCGGCTCAAGGCTCTCGAAAAATCCAATCTTCAACAAACTGGTCTGGGAGCCAATGAATTATGAGGGATTCCGGGCATTGTCCTACAATGCGGCAGACCAGAAAAATGCGGAGCTGATGGCTCCGGTGTACCGCAATGTGCCGAAGGATATTCCGGTGATCGGAACACATGTCTGGCCGGCGCAGGCAGTACATGCCGGAATGAAATACGTGGTGAACGCGATCCCGGATAACTGGCCGATGGCACTACACTTGTCAGAGGGAAGCGTGCATACGATCCAGTGTCATAATTCCTATATGGGATACCGCATTTTAAACGGCATGAATAAAGATAAAGTAAATAAACCAATGCCATCCGACAGCCTTGTATACACAGGACATTACATTGACCATGAACTTGTGCAGGGCATCGAAGCGGACTGTGCGGCGCGTATCAAAAGAAAAGAGAATGGCGAGCCGATGCGTTTCCTTTTAACGATCGGCGGGGCTGGTGCGCAGAAGGAGATTTTGGCAGCGATCATCAAATTCCTGCTTCCGTATATTGAGAAGAAACAGGCAGCGTTATACGTCAATGTGGGCGATTACAGAAATGTCTGGGAAGCGCTGCTGGCAGAAATTCCTGAGATGAAAAACTATGCAACGGAGCATTTTGATCGTTGGGCAGATACAGAAGCATTTGCACAAAAAGCATTGGATGGAAAGGAGAAAATCGAAGGGATTCACGGATTCTGGCACAAAAATATTTTCGAGGCGGTATACTGCACGAATCTTCTCATGAGAAGCTGTGATGTCTTAGTGACAAAACCGAGCGAACTCGCATTTTATCCGGTGCCGAAACTGTTTATCCGCCGCGTGGGAAAACATGAGATGTGGGGGGCGATCCATTCTGCGGAGGTGGGAGATGGAACGTTAGAGTGCCGGGATATTCCGCACACGATCCAGATGCTGGAATTATTTTTACAGGACGATACTTTTCTTTCAGATATGTGTCGGAACATTGTAACGAATAAAAAGGCAGGTCTTTATGACGGTGCTTACAAAGTTGTGGAACTTGCAATGGGATTAAAAAATAAACAGAAATGATGAATTTTTAATGGAGAAAAAGGAGATTTTTACGATGGAAGCAAAGAGAAGTTTGAGCGGCAGAGAGAAATTTGCCTATGGAATCGGGGCAGTGGGAAAGGATATGGTCTACATGCTTTCCGCCAGCTACATTTCCATTTATTTTCTGGATGTTATGGGAATCAGCGCAGCAGCGATCGCAGTTCTTTTGATGGCAGCCCGCGTGTTTGATGCATTTAACGATCCGATCATGGGTGTGCTGGTCGCAAAGACAAAAACGAGATGGGGAAAATTTCGTCCGTGGCTGCTTGTCGGTACGGTCACAAACGCAGTTGTACTTTACCTGATGTTCACAATCCCACCGGAATTCAACGGTGCAGGGTTAGTGGCATATGCGTCTGTTACTTACATTTTGTGGGGCATGACTTACACGATGATGGATATTCCATTCTGGAGTATGATTCCGGCATTTACCGAGGCTGGAAAAGAAAGAGAGGGATTGTCTGCATTTGCACGTTCCTGCGCAGGTGTCGGCTCAGCACTGGTATCGATCGTCACGGTCATGAGTGTTGCCGCACTTGGAAAAGCATTCGGCGGAACGACAGACAATGAGATCAACCGTATCGGATACAGTAAATTTGCACTGATCATTGCGGTGTTATTTGTGATCTTCATTCTGATCACCTGCCTGTGCATCAAAGAAAAATCAACGGTCGATATGAAGAACGCTTCCATCGGTGAGATGTTTCGGGCGTTGATCCAGAATGATCAGGCAATGACAGTTGTAGTTGCAATCGTAATGATCAATACGGCCTTATATATCACCCAGCAGCTTGTTTACTTTTTCCTGAAATATGATTTCAGCCCAAGTACTTATCAGGGAGATTTTACGCTGTTTAATATGGTCGGCGGCGGATGCCAGATTTTGGCGATGATGATCCTGTTTCCGGTGCTCCGCAGATTCATGGACACGATTAAAATTTTCTATACCTGTTTTGGAATGGCAGTGACCGGATATATTTTGATCATTATCATTTCCGCAACCGGAACAAGTTCTGTTGGATGGCTGTTTATCCCGGCGGCATTTATTATGTCAGCAGTCGGTGTGCTGAATGTAATTATCACTGTCTTTCTGGCAAACACAGTAGATTATGGTGAGTTTAAAAATAGCCGGAGAGACGAATCCGTCATTTTTTCCATGCAGACGTTTGTTGTAAAGCTCGCCTCAGGAATCGCAGGATTTATATCTTCGATGGTTTTATTTGTGTTCCATATCAGTTCAAACAAAGAAGCGGTAGTAACGGAACCGATCGCAGCATCCTCCCGCATGGGACTGCGTTTATCCATGACGATCATTCCGATCGTTGTGCTGGTGATCGGATTTATCGTATTTAAGAAACGTTATATTCTGACAGACCGGAAGTTAGCGGAGATTTCCAAAGAATTAGAGAAAAAACATCAGAATTAAAAGAGGAGAAAATCATGATTCAGACAGCTAATGATATTTTTGTGTTACATACAGCACATACGACCTATGCGTTCCGCAAATTGCCGACAGGGCAGTTGGAGCATTTATATTATGGAAGAAAAATCCATGTGTGTGAGCCTCTGGATGAAAATGCAGTCGCACCTTTGATCGAAAAACATACCTTTCAGCCCGGCAACAGCTGTGTCTACGACAGGGAACATGACGCCTATACGTTAGAGGATCTGTGTCTGGAAATGTCCGCTTATGGAAAGGGAGATATCAGGGAGCCGTTTGTGGAACTTATCTATGAAGATGGAAGTTTTTCCTCGGATTTTGTGTATGAATCGTCTGTCCGGTTTGAGGGAAGAGAGGCGAGAGATGCAGAGGATGCATTGCCAGCTTCCTATGATGAAAAAAATCAGGTGGAACATCTGTGTGTGACGTTAAAAGACAACAATTCTGCTTTGAAATTAGAACTTCATTATTATATTTATGAGGATTGTGATGTGATCACAAGAAGTGCAAAACTCATCAATGACGGTGAAAATGCAGTGCAGATCCGGCGGCTGATGAGCTGTCAGGTCGATTTTCCGACATCGGATCATGTGTTTACCTCCTTTCATGGCGCGTGGGCGAGGGAGATGCGAAGATGGGATGTCCCGGTGGCAGCAGGGAAATACGTAAATGCTTCTTATACCGGAACTTCCTCAAGCAGAGCGAATCCGTTTGTGATGTTAAGTGGGAGAGAGACCACGGAGGATACCGGGGACTGCTATGGATTCAATCTTGTATACAGCGGAAACCATTATGAGGCGGTCGAAGTGAACAGCTATGGAAAAACAAGGTTTGTCTCTGGAATCAATCCGCAGAATTTTTGCTGGCAGCTTCCGGCAGGGGAAAGCTTTGAGGCACCGGAGGCAGTGATGGCTTATTCCAAAGCCGGCTACAATGGGATGAGCCAGTGTATGCACCGCTTTGTACGGGAACATATTGTGCGTGGTGCGTGGAAGAAAAAAGTGCGCCCGGTATTGCTGAACAGCTGGGAAGCCGCGTATTTTGATATCAATGAGAAAAAACTGCTCCAGCTCGCAAAAGCCGGAAAGGAAGCAGGGATTGAACTGTTTGTGATGGACGATGGATGGTTTGGCCACAGGGACAATGACCGGTCATCGCTAGGAGACTGGAAGGTGAATACGAAAAAGCTTCCGAACGGGTTGGCTGGTCTCTGCAAAAAAATCAACGATCTTGGTATGGATTTTGGCATCTGGGTAGAGCCGGAGATGGTGAACGTGGACAGTGAACTTTATAAGGCGCACCCGGACTGGGCGATGGATATTCCGGGCAAAAATCATTCCGAGGGAAGAAACCAGCGGCTGCTCGATTTAAGCCGGGCAGAGGTGCAGGACTATATCATTGGGCAGATGAGTGACCTGTTCTCCTCTGCAAATATTGCCTATGTGAAATGGGATATGAACCGGATCGTGACCGATTATTATTCAAAGGCACTTCC
>ENA-ORUU01001545-ORUU01001545.1-human-gut-metagenome-genome-assembly--contig:-NODE-1545-length-11665-cov-2.5814_pt1 | contig 11665 bp, 9 predicted proteins | sample MGYA00242085_ERZ509221 | MGnify/ENA primary metagenome ERZ509221 (study PRJEB26280, sample SAMEA2338809) | human gut metagenome | biome: human gut; feature: human-associated habitat; material: faeces... | reverse complement strand
GCCAATAGGTGCAAGAGAGGCCGCCCTGGGGCGTCAGCCCCTACGCAAAATGCCGGGAATCGAAAAAGGACGGCTGAACTGTCAGCCGTCCTTTTTTTCATATTTCTTTAAAAGATCTTCAATTGCCTCATCCATTAGGCGAGATTTTGGAATACGGGTTTCGTCCGCCAGATGATTAAAGCGTTTTATCAGGTCATTCTTTAAGGATGAAGTAAAACGGGTGCGGTTGACAAGAATAGCCTCAGCCATAGTAGACACCTCATTGCACTATATAGTGTAATATAGTATATATATGGTGACTATAAAAAACAAGTGGTTGTAAATTGCATAAAATGATGTATAATAGTGCAAGGAGGTGATTGCAATGGACGGGGAAAAGACCTGTGAAACCTGCCGACATTTTCGCCGGCACTATGTAAAAAGGGGGCGGAATTGGTACATACCCATCAAGCTGGGCCACTGCGGAGAACCCCGCATCCGGTACAAGCAGACGGATACGCCCGCCTGCCACCGCTACTCCGAGGCGCAGAAAAAGGGCGGCTGAAAGGCGCGCCCCCATAAGGAAGTAATTTGATTGTCGCAGGACGGCATGGCTGAAAGGTCATGCCGTCCTGTCTTTTCTTTGCCGTTCCACAGTCTGATCGTCGCCGGGCAGGTTGACTTCTCCGATGAAGTTCCAGACTAGTTCAATCTTCTGCCTGCGGTGACCGCTGAACTTATCCGGCGCATGGACGATAATCTTCTTTACAAACTCATTGACGATGGTGGGTGTCAATTCCCGGATACCCACATACTTCCGTACAATGGCTGCAAAGCTGTCAAAGTCGGATCGATCCTGTTCAAAGGTTTCTACCACTTCCTGCCATGTCTTAACCTGCTCTGTCAGTTCTCTTTGTTCCGCTTCATAATCAGCGGAGAGTTTCAAGAACCGTTCATGGCTGATCGTCCCGCTGATGTCATCCTCATAGATGCGCTTGAAAATGCGGTCAAGTTCAGCAATGCGTTTTTCCGCTTGGGCGATTTCACGCTTGCGTTTCTGAGACTCTTTTTCGGCTTCTTGGAAGTGTTGCTTTTCGCGACTTCCTCAAATGCCATAGCATCATCAAAGAACAGTGCCGCCACATCGAAAATCCGCTGCAAAACAAACAGTTTCAGCGTTTCTTCCCGGATAAAGTGCATGGTACAGTCGCCTGTATTGCTCTTATACCGGGAACACCGATAGCAGTCTTGCTGCGGCGTCATGTTTTTGCCTGTAGCGAAATGCAGTTTGCTTCCGCAATCGGCGCAGTACAGCAGGCCAGAAAACAGCCCTTGCCGTTCAGCTTGCTTGGCCGGACGGCGCTTGTTCTCCCGCAATTCTTGTACCCGCACAAAGACTTGTTCATCAATAATGGCAGGCTGTGTATTGGGGAAAATCCGCTGGTTTTCCGGGACGTTATGCAGTCGCTTTTTCAGTTTGTGGGACTTGGAATAGGTCTTGAAGTTCACTGTACAGCCGGTGTACTCAGGACGTTCCAATATTCCCGCCACAGATTTCGGGTCCCAGTGATACGGTTCTTCAGGCAACGGTTTTCCGGCACGCTGGGCATAATGTGCCTTGACAGTCAGGACACGTTCGGCGGTCAGCAGCTTGGCAATCTGCATGGGGCCTTTTCCCGCAATGCACAGGTCAAAAATACGCTTGACGATCTCGGCAGCTTCCTCGTCCACAATCCACTTCTTTTTGTCCGCTGGGTCTTTCATATACCCGTAGGGCGGGTTGGTGCAGAGGTGTTCCCCAGCGTTTCCTTTGGCACGCATGACGGCACGGATTTTCTTGCTGGTATCGCGCGCGTAGAAGTCGTTGAACAGATTGCGAAAAGGGGTAAAATCGTTGTCCCCCTTGTCGCTGTCCACACCGTCATTGATGGCGATATATCGAATATCACGTTCCGCAAAGAAACTCTCGGTATAGTAGCCCACTTTCAGGTAATCCCGTCCCATGCGGGACATATCTTTGACAATAACGGTCTGGACTTTCCCCGCTTCTGCAAGGCGTATCATCTCATTCCAACCGGGTCTATCGAAAGTTACACCGGAAACGCCGTCATCAATGAAAAATGTGGGATTGGAAAAATGATTGTCCGTTGCGTATTTGAGCAGGATTTTCTTCTGAGACGAGATTTGTCAAGGGTAATTTCTTCCAAAAAGTTTTATAGTCAAAAAAGTAAAAATGAAAGCTAACTGACTAATCGAAATCAGTTAGCTTCTTTCTTGCAGAACCTATAGCGATTTGCTTAGTATGTGGAGTTGGCGATAGAGAAGAGGAAGCTCATACTATATTTTTCAGTTGTATTCTCGCATGAAATTGCGAAAATATCTTGAAAAAAATGATTGTTTATGATATAATATAAATTAAAATGTCGTATTATACATTTTTGGGAATTGCCTTACAAAATACATTTGCTACTTGAAAGAAGGAGAGAATGCATGGCTCTATCTTATAACCGTATGTGGAAGTTACTTGTAGACAAGAAAATGAGCAAAGCGGATTTGAGAAAGGCCGCAGATATTGCGCCGAATACGATGACAAAGTTAAGGCGAGATGAAGCGGTAAATCTCGCTATTTTAGGTCGTATATGTGAGACCCTCGATTGTGATTTTGGCGATATTATGGAATATGTAAAAGAGCCAAAATAAAGCAATGCAATTAAGAAATCTGAACATCTTTAAGGGAGTAGTTATGTATGGCAGAGAGGCAACCGCCCTGGGATAAATATGAAGCAGCAATCCTATTAGAAGGGCTTCTTGCCTTTATGAAAGGCGAACTTATACGCTCGGACGCAATTAAGGCAGTATCTCGTGACTTAAGGACAATGGCACTTCATCGAGGTATGGAAGTTGATGAAGTGTATCGCAATACAAATGGTATTTCATTTCAAATGAAAAGTATGGAGTCAGCGTATCTCGGTCGCACAGTTTTCAAACCAGCCACCAAACTTTTTGCAGATGTTGCAGGTTTGTATCACGAATCCTATGATGAGTACCAAAATTACTGAAGGAGGCAAGGGCAATGATAAGCAATAGAAAAATCGTTGAAGACGACTTTATGCGATATCTTGCTGAACGAGTATCTCCTGCACAGCTTTCGGAGCTTTATAGATGTTATTCTGAAATAGAAACTTTTTGTCTGAAAATAAAAGTCCTACAGAATCCATTGTTCGAGACAACAGATTTTGAAACCATTAAAAAAGTGCAACGCACCATTGAACAGAACAAAATCTTCAGAATAACCCGTAGACGGCAAATAAATAAGATTGTTGATGCGGGTCGGCATTACTATAACTACATAAAAGAAGGTCTTTACGCTCGCATTACTGATGGAAAGGCCGTTGAAGATCGTAGTACGATCGATCATGAAATGTCGAATCAAAGCCTGCCCGATGTAGAGATGGCCGAGGAAGAATCTCCTATTACTGTATACACAAAAACTGAGCAAGACGAAAGGTTGTTTCAAAAACACCCTGCTGTATATAATCAAATATATAATGCACTGAAAGCCGCTCCCGAAAGTCAGCGAGTCACAATTCGAGAGATATGTGAGGCTATTAACCATACTGCTCGTCCCGTTATTGTTGAGGAGATTCTTGATAATGTGAGCTGGGCATCAAATATTGGAGATTCCTACATCTTTTCAGAAAACACTCCTGCAATCGAATCAGATACCTCCAATACGGAGAGTTCACATAGTCAGGACACAACTTTTAAAATTGATTTTCATGCGGACTTTGACTTGGCATACACTAAGCCAGAGCAGTTCAATTACTTTGGTGAGAAAAAAGCGTGTGGCGATTCGTGGACAGCTCTCTATGTTGCTGTGATGGCTTCTTTGATTGAAGATTATCCACACATATTCAAGCCGGGAATGTCTTTTGCTCAAAAATCTGGCCGAATCGAACTTGCGAATGACCACAATTACAGCTTTATGATTGCTCCCAAACCCATACCGGGAACAGCATATATGCTGGAAACCAATTTGAGCGCAAACGATATTGCTGCAAAAATTCGCTATGTCATGGACTTGTGTAATGTGGACTGTGCAAATATTGTTATCACATATAGAAAAAAAGAGAAGGAAACTTTTGAACAAGTCCATCAGAGAAAGTCGTTTGAAAACGATGCGATTTGTGAGATAAATAGCAGAAGCTTTTCTCGCTATCTATCTGACACACTGAACATGGCTGATGCCACCTGTCGGAGCTATACTTCTGCGATAAACAATTGTGAGGCATTTGCCCAAGAACATCAACTGGCCTCCTGGCAGCTTTACGCAACGGACAAACAAACGGCACAGGAGACAATTCAGTTGCTCTTAAGCAATGCGGAGTTTCTTTCCTACAATGCAAGGCAGCGCAACCGTTTCCGTGCAGCCATACAGAAATTTCTCGGATTTATTGGCTCAGACCTGACTTGGACTGCACCTATAAAGGACGATTCGGAACCGGCAGAAACCTACAGAGATGAAGGCTATGAGGAGGTTCTTAGACAATACTTTAAGAAGGGATTTCGCATGGATTCGCCACTTGAGATACGCAAATTCAAGAGATATTACATGGCAACCCATGATAGAGAGCTAACTGATCCTGATGATGACATTAGCAAAAAAATCAAGCAGCTCTGCATTATTTACGAGGGAAAAGCATTTCTCCCGGATGTCATGTTGAGCGAAGAACTAAAGGACGAATTGCTAAATTACATCGAGTCCGCCTTTGCGGACGGTAAAGCCGCTATCTACTATCAAGCGATTTTTGCCGAATTTTCCGATGCGTTCTTGGACTACCATATCCACGATGCTGATATGCTGAAGTCGTACCTGACTTTTATAGGAGACGGCAGATTCTTCATCAACAGAAGTTTTATATCGAAGACACCAGATGTCAGCATGGACCCTCTATCTGAAGTTCGTTCTTGCTTGCAAGACTATGGCAGACCGGCGACTTATGATGAGATTTTTGCTGCTCTGCCGCATCTCCCGCAAAGTAAGATAAAGTTTATTCTTGCCAGTAATGTTGAATTCGTCAACAACGGCCGCAGCGAATACTTTCACGAAAGTATCGTCCATTTGTCCGATGAAGAACTGGACGAAATTTCCGAAATTATCCAGAGAACCATTGACGAGAAAGATTTTATTGGCGGCAATGAGCTCTATGATGTAATCCGTGCGAAATATCCCTATATCATAGATGAGAATCACGCCCTCTCTATGTATGGATTCCGGGATGCGCTAAAGGCAAAATTAGGCGATAAATTTTCCTTCAAGGGAAATATTATCAGCCGCTCGGGGCAGGAACTTTCGATGGCAGATGTGTTTGCAAAATATGCGAGAGGTCATGATACTTTCACGCTGTCCGAGCTTCAGAGTTTGGCAAATAACCTCGCAACTCCCATATATTTTGAAGCGATTTACGAAAATAGCCTGCGAATCAGCCGAGATCAGTTTGTAGCAAAAACTGCCGCTCATTTCCCCGTTGAAGCAATGGATGAGGCTTTGGATCGTATCTGCATGGGAAAGTATATTCCTCTGTTGGAAGCGACAAATTTCGGCGCATTTCCCTATGTAGGATTCCCTTGGAACATCTTTTTGTTGGAGCATTATGTGGCGAGCTACAGTCAAAAATATATGCTTCTGCACAGTAGCTTTAATGGGACCGAATGTGCTGGCGCAATCGTGAAGCGTTCTGCAGGCATTGACAGCTTCGATGACTTAATCGTTGACTTATTGGCAAATAATCAAATAGAGATGAAAAAAGCCCCTGTGCTTCAATTTTTGAATGACAAAGGGTATCTTGCCCGCCGTAGATACTCAGAAATAGAATCGCTCATTATCAAGGCGAACGCACAACGGCAAAGGAAGGACACCGACTAATATGTACTCATACACTTGGGATGCCGAGACGGGCGGATTGCTGCTAAACAGTTCCCCACTTTCCTTTAGCAAGGAACCCCGTCCGGTGTATTATAAAGAACTGGATATTCTGGGATTTAACCGGTATTGGAATTATGCAAAGAATGACTCTTACCCATATATGTGGGCGGAGGCCAACAATTATTTCTACCGGGGCCGGCAGGTTGCCAAGACAAAAGGTGGGAGTCTTTACACGGCACCTGAAATCGTTATTTTGGATGACCCAGAACCAAATGGACAACCTCTCCGCTTTGTTGACATCCCTGCAATGATTGAAAAGAACCGGGATCTGTTGGAGAAACTGGCCTCAGAAACAATTAAAAAAATATACAACACTTATGTAGACTACATGGACCGAGTCGATGTCTTCTATGTGGCGTTCAGTGGTGGTAAGGATAGCGTAGTGGCCCTCGATCTGGTGCAGCGGGCTTTGCCGCACAACAAGTTTAAGGTGCTATTTGGCGATACTGGAATGGAATTTCCGGATACATATACGACTGTAGATAGGATAGAAGCCCAATGTAAAGAACAAGGAATTGAATTTGTTCGTGCCAAGTCGCACTTTTCACCGGAGGAGTCTTGGAGAAAATTTGGCCCCCCCGCAACTGTTACTCGATGGTGCTGTAGCGTACATAAAACAGCACCGCAGGTTATTGCTTTGAGGGAGCTAACAGGGAAATCAAATTTTACAGGAATGGCTTTTATCGGAGTCAGAGCCAGTGAAAGCATTTCGAGAAGTGAATACGACTATATAAGCTTGGGTGAAAAACATAAGGGTCAATATAGTTGTAATCCAATCTTGGAGTGGAATTCTGCTGAACTGTATATGTACATATACTCAGAAGATATATATCTCAGCGAAGCGTATAAAAAAGGCAATCGTAGAGCTGGATGTCTGGTTTGCCCCAGGGCTGCCGAAAGAAATGACTATATGGCAAGAGTCTGGTATACCAAGGAGTTTGATTCTCTGGTCAACACAATAAAAAATATGTATGCCAAATCATTCCCATCTGATGACTCACTTAATGAATTTATTGCAAATGGTGGATGGAAGGCTCGAAAAAACGGCCGGGATATTGATGTCCAATTAAATTATTCTGAATCTTCTGAAAAAGAATATGGCATTATCAGGGTGAATAAAGCTAAAACGCCTTGGCGTGAGTGGATTAAAACGATCGGTGTACTGTTAAACGATGAAAACCCATATCGTATTCTGTTCAGAAATGAACAGTACACCTTTGAAGTTATTGAAAGCGGTAATAATCTGGAGGTTAAATATGATATAAACCTGCCGAAACAAAATCCGCTGTTTATTAAACTCCTGAAGAGTGTTTTTCGAAAAAGTGCTTGTTGCGTTGGCTGCCGAGAATGCGAAGCAGACTGCCATAACGGCTGTTTATCAATGCAAAACGGAAAATTACAGATAAGTGAAAATTGCATTCATTGTTCTCAGTGCCACAAGGTAGATAAGGGATGCTTAGTCTACAAGTCGCTGGAAATGCCAAAAGGAGGTCTAAAAATGTCTGCAACGAAAAGTTTGAATTGTTACTCTCACCATGCTCCGAAAATGGATTGGTTTACCCAAGGTTTGTTCCATGAGCGTGACCAAGATTTCATTAAGCTGAACGGACGCTTTGTTAGTCCGCATAGCTTAATCAGTCTGCCCGAAAATATCGCATTCCAGCTCATGGGTGCAGCTATGGAGAAAAACCCGGATGAAGCCGTACTCGAAGATTGGGAGCTTGCTCTCGGAGACCTTACCGCCAGAACGCAGGAATCCCGCAAGCTGGTGAAGTCGGTAGCCCGCATTACCGACAAAGAGATGGTGGATATTCTCCCTATACACCCCTATGCTGCCCTGCTTTTGAAACACATCTCCTCTGCGTTTGATTCCAACCAGCGCAGTATGTTTGACTTTATCAAGAATGACCGTGGAGATGAAATTAAGGGCTTCCAATGGTTTATTGACAATTTCGGGCCGGAGGATGATAACCCGCTACTCTCTGTTGATATGCTTTGGGAATTCTTCTATGACAAAGGCAAGGAATATCTGGCACATGATATTCGCTCCATTCTCGACTACTATAACCGTGCCGGAAATCAGCGACTTGATTCTGACCAAAAACGAGTTTTGAAGACGGTTCTTCTGTTGCAGGCAATTTCCCAATACGCCGGCGACTCTGTTGAACTGTTTATTCCTAATGAAAAAAATCTCGACAATGCGTTTGAAGGAACCGACATGGAAGGCTCCGCAGCGAGATGTGCTGAACAGCTTGTTCGAGAGAAGGTGCTGTTCTCCAAGTCCCTCGGTGGTGGAAAATTCCAGTATGCAGCCTACAACCATGAAGACGAAATTGATGTAACGCCTTTTGAGGAGCAAATTGACCGAAAAAGCACTTCTGCTTTTATTACAGAGGAACTCGCTGATCGAACTCGAATCGTTGATGCTATTACCCTTGGAGGTGCCCTTAAGCTCCGCTATGAGCTACGCTTTGTTTCTGCTTCCGACTTCGATTCTACGATCAAGCAACTTCGCAACACGGAAGAAAAGTATGAAAACAAGATTGTTGCCGTAGTATGTTTCGCAAAAGATGATACCGAAAGTGTTGTCCTGGGCAAGAAAATCCACGATGCCCTTTCTGCCGGAACTTACAACATGATTTTCATTGATGCCAGCCGAACCCCGTTCGGAGCGGATGGCTATGGTGTTTACCGTCACGATATGGCACTGTCTATGTCCCAGCAGGGCAAGGATAATACATTGGCAACTCAATACGCCAACAATGCGAAGGATTCTTTGAAAAAATGGAAACCCCGCATTGTTGCTGGTGATTTCATGGTTCACCCCGCCGATAAGCCGGATGGTGAGCGGGCTACTACGCTTGACGCTCTGTACGGGCTTCTCGCAGAAATCAACAAGAAAAAATTTGTGTCCTGTCTTGAGGGTTCTTACAATGTAATCGCCAATATGTATACACCAAGCAGCCTGAAGCAAGGTGTTGAATGTGCTTTCAACGAGAAAACTGCCGGAACCTTCCTGTCTGGCAGTCCTGCCACAAAGTTGGAAACTGCTCTTGATGGCGCATGGAAGGTGCCTGAATACTGGATTTCCAACCCCCATCTTTTGATTTCTAAAATCAAGGTATGTGTTGATAGAATCATAAATGATGGCTTCCAGAACGGCGGTGGCCGTGTATCAATTAAGAAAATTTATGATGTATTGAAGGCTGCACCCTACGGTTTTATGCCCTGTAATCTGTCTGCATTTATTCTGGGCTTTGTGCTTAAAGAGTACGCTTCCGGGACATATAGCTGGAGCGATGGACTTACCAACGATGTTTTGAATGTCAACAAGCTCAAGGAAATGATTGATGAGGTCATTCGTCTCGAAATTACACCGAATCCTCGTTACAAGGACAAGTATATTGTTGCGCTGACCCCTGCAGAGAAGGCTTTCAATGAAATCACTTCTGTAGCATTTGGTATTCCGCTCAATATGTGTATCTCTGTTCCGAACACAAGAGAACGCATCCGTAGTAGGATGAAAGAGTTTTCGTTCCCGATTTGGACTTTGAAGTACATTCTTGAGAAAGAGACGCTTCAAACAGAAACCGCTGTGCTGTCTGAAATCATCGATTCTTTCTGCGGGATTGCCAACAGTAATAACATGGGAGCCGGGACGACTGACAGCGATATTGCCATTGCAATCGGGAATCTTGCCCTCATCAACGGAAATGCTGCAAATGATTTGCAAAGCATTTTGACCAAAGAGAAGTGTACCCAAGGCATGGCTGCCTACCTTGAAACTTTTGAAAATGGTACTCTTGTCTCCCTTGCTCAAACGGTCGGCGATGGAGGTCAATACATCAACGTCCTTCGCAAAAAGTTTGATGCAGATGCAGCAAACTGGGTGTGGAATGTCGAAACCGCACAACAGAAAATCCGTGAGGTTGTTCTGGAGTATCAAATCATTGTAGAAAGCAATAAGATTATCTCTAAAAGCATCTCTTATGATGCGACCATATCGTAGATCAAATCGTTGATGTTCCAGATAGGGCAGACACTCGTGACACAGAAGCTGTAAAGCGGATTGCTACAGCATATCTGAAGCTTTTGTTCCCGAATGTGCGGAGTGCACAGGATATCAATCCCAAGAGATTCCAACAGTATTGCCTCCGCCCTGCTGTTCGCATGCGAAAAATCATCAAGCGACAACTAGGGATTCTTGATGTAGAGTTCAAGGGTAAGGATGTGCCTTCCTTCTCGCTGAAGGAGATTTCATATGAGAGCTGATTGTATTATCTGTGGAAGAAAGAACCTTGACAAGAATACCATTGGCATCAACAAAAAACTTTTGGGTGAAGATATAGAGAATTTCTACTGTATGGATTGTCTTGCTGAGTATCTGGGATGTACTGTCGAGGAGCTCCTTGAGAAAATTGAGGAGTTCAAAGAAGAAGGATGTAAATTGTTTGAGTGAGGTGGTAGTGTGAAGCAACTCATTTATGCTGACAATGCAGCTACAACACAATTGGATATAGATGCTTTTGAGGCAATGAAGCCATATCTTTTAGGGGAGTATGGCAATGCTTCACAACCCTACTCATTTGCGAGAACGGCGAAAAAAGCATTGAAGAACTCGAGAGAAATAATTGCTCAATGCATTGGTGCTCAACCCGAAGAAATATTTTTTACCTCGGGTGGTACAGAGAGTAACAACTGGGCCATAAAGGGAATTGCATTTTCGGATCCTGTCAAACACGCTTTCATAACTTCAGTTATTGAACATCATGCGATTTTGCGTCCGTGCGCTGATATAGAGAGAATGGGGCACCCTGTATCTTATCTTCCGGTTGATTATACTGGCACAGTGAATATTGAAACCCTGGCAGAAAATATCAATTCAGACACTCGATTGGTTTCCGTCATGACTGCAAACAACGAGATTGGCTCTGTTCAGGATATTCCTGCATTAGCTGCTATTGCACATTCCTGTGGCGCCATATTTCATACAGACGCTGTTCAGGCAGTTGGGCATATTGAAATAGATGTGAATTTGCTTGGTGTAGATATGCTTTCCGCTTCTGCTCATAAGTTTAATGGCCCAAAAGGGATTGGTTTTCTATATGTCCGAAAAGGGACGCCACTGATGTCATACGCAAGCGGAGGTGGCCAGGAACACCACATGAGAGCCGGAACGGAGAATGTTGCATCTATAGTTGGTATGGCCACTGCACTAAAAAAGAATGTGGCTACAATGAAAGATACAGCGTCACATTTAGCTTTGCTGGAAAACAGATTGCTTGTAGGGTTATCTAATGCAAATATACGATTCACCCGAAATGGGAGCGAGGTGCATATCCCCGGAAATATAAGCCTCTCGTTCCCTGGCTATAGCGGCGAAGCCATTTTGCATAGATTAGATTTAATGGGGATTTGTGTTTCTACTGGCTCTGCCTGTAATAGCCAAGAAACTCAGATATCTCATGTATTACAGGCTATTGGACTGAAACCAGAGCTCGCAAAGGGAACTATAAGATTGTCGTTCGGAAGAAATAATTCTGAAAATGATGTCGATATAATTATTGAATCACTTCGACGAATTTTGGGATAAATCTGTCTATGGAAGTGTTCTTTAATAAGATGACCATGAAATAGTCAAAAAAGGGTCAATCCCAAATTCTGTGTAAACTCCATTTGGGGTGCAAATAGAGCAAAATT
>ENA-ORUU01001544-ORUU01001544.1-human-gut-metagenome-genome-assembly--contig:-NODE-1544-length-11667-cov-3.63925_pt1 | contig 11667 bp, 9 predicted proteins | sample MGYA00242085_ERZ509221 | MGnify/ENA primary metagenome ERZ509221 (study PRJEB26280, sample SAMEA2338809) | human gut metagenome | biome: human gut; feature: human-associated habitat; material: faeces... | reverse complement strand
TACCTATTTTTCATCTTAAGAATCCTGCGTTGCAGGATTCTTACCGCTTTTTAGTTAGGATTGCGAACTTGTTTCGCAATTACCTATTGATTCATGGAAAATATGCGTTTTTTTTTCGTGTGATAAAAGGAGATGCGTATTTTTGTCATATTATTAAGAAAAAAGGAGGTAGGAATTAAAGCCAGCGGTATCCTTTCGTGTTTTGGAGTAAAGGTCCGAAGCGTGGAGAAAAGAAATGGCTGCAGATGGCAGCTGGATTGATAAGTGGAAAAAATCAGGTTTCTGCATGTTACAGAAAAAAGAAAGGAGATTTTTTATGAAGAAAAAAATATTGATGGTCATTCTGGCAGGTGTTCTGGTTGGAAGTATGGAAAGTGCGATGGTGTATGCAGGAAGAATGCCTGAACTGACTAAAACAGAAAGCAGCAATAAGAGCAGTATCTGGGAGGATTACTTGAAAGAGCATTCAGAAAGAGGGGTAAAAGAACAGTTTATCAAAGAACATGTCGGGGACCTTTCCGATGAACAGCTGGATCACATGATCGGTGCTTATTTTGGAGATGAGGGAACCCTGGATGAAGAGGATTCTTGTAACGATGGAGATGAAGATCCAGATGAATTCCCGGTTTCCCTGTACAGCTATACTTTTCAGGAAGAAATTGGCGGAAACGACTATGATTTTGTCCAGTATACAGCGGTTGTAAACCAGGGTTCCGGAAGTGTCCAGGTACTTCTCCCAAAAGGGTGCAAATTTGTAACCGGGTATGGAAAACTGACCGACGGATACAGGGCATATGACAGTCTGGACGAAGCGGTACAAAAAGGGGAGGATATCTGTTTATCGGAAGGATTGTCCGGAAATCTCCCTGACAGCAATGTAATCTGCTGGGATGCCAAAGGTGATGGAACCTATACTTTTGCAGTGGAAAAGACAGGTGACGCAGAAGATGATGCAATCTGGCTGGTTGACGGATACGGATATACCGGTTCGGAAGACCTTACCGGGAAAGTAACAGAGCCGGATGAAGACCTGGATTCGGATATGTTAGTGGGAGGAGCATTGTCCGAGGAAAGCTATCATGGTACTTTGGACGGAAATCTGTTTTTCCTGCTGCGGAGAAAATAGGATGTATAGCGGATGTGGTACAGTAAGCAGGGCCTGGGATACAGGTCCTGCTTTTTCCATTGCAGGATCCCCGTACCACAGCACTATTAAAAATATCCTGTATAATAAGAATAAGAAAACTGATAGCGAGGTGAGACATATGAGTAAATGGTTTTATAAGAATAAAAAAATAGATCGTGAGTTATCCAATAAATTAGGCATCCACCCTGCGATCATCAAGATCCTTGCTGACCGCGGAGTGGAAACGGAAGAAGATATCCGGGAATTTCTTGCAGCAGATCTGTCAAAGGTATCCGATGGCTCAGAACTGACGGATATGGAAAAGGGTGTCAGCATCATCCAGGATGCAATAGCAGCCGGAAAGCATATCCGCATCATAAGCGATTACGATGTTGATGGAGTAACCAGTACTTACATCCTCTACAAGGGTCTGATCGGGCTTCATGCAAAATGTGACAAGTTCATTCCGCACCGTATTAAAGACGGTTACGGGCTTCATGAGAACGCCATCCGCAAAGCCAGGGAAGACGGAGTGGAAGTCATCCTGACCTGTGACAACGGGATTGCTGCTGCGGATGCAGTCAGTCTGGCCAAAGAATTTGGGATGACTGTGGTTGTGACGGATCACCATGAAGTCCCGTTTGTCCAGGAGCCGGATGGTAGAAGATATATCCTTCCTGCCGCGGATGCTGTGATCGACCCCAAACGTCCGGAAGACCATGTGTTTAAGGAAATCTGCGGAGCAGTGGTTGCATGGAAATTTATGGGACGCCTGTATAAGAGGTTCGGAATGGAAGATGAGTTCAGGAATTCGGACTTTTTGGAAATGGCATCACTGGGTACTGTTTGTGACGTCATGGATCTCCAGAAAGACAACCGGGCGATCGTGAAAGCAGGTATGAAAAAAATGCAGATAACCAACAATGTCGGGATGCAGGCACTGATGGAAGTTCTGGGACTGAAAGATAAGATACTGAAATCCTATGACTACGGGTTTAAGATCGGACCATGTATCAATGCAGAAGGACGTCTGGATACGGCTAACGAAGCATTTAACCTTTTGATGGAAACGGATCATAAAAAGGCTCTGGATAAGGCGGAAGAGATGCGTAAGCTGAACGTGGAGCGTCAGGACCTTACAAAGTCCGGAATGGAAGATGCTTTCCGTATCGTTGACACAGAAATGAAGAATGATAAAGTACTGGTCGTTTACATTCCGGGGATCCATGAGAGTATTGCCGGGATCATTGCCGGAAAAGTAAGGGAAAGATATAACAAGCCTGCAATTGTTTTGACCAATGGGGATGGGGACTTTTTGAAAGGTTCCGGACGTTCCATTGAAGCTTATTCCATGTTTGAAAAACTGTCAGAAGTCAGAGACCTGATGCTGGGATTTGGCGGACATCCGTTAGCTGCCGGTCTGTCCTTAAAAAAAGAAAACCTGGAAGAGTTCCGGAAACAGCTGAATGTGCGCTGCGGATTGACGGAAGCGGATTTTGTGGCAAAAGTCATGATTGATGTGGTTATGCCGGTAGATTATCTGACAGAAGGGTTTATCAGACAGCTGGATATCCTGGAGCCTTTTGGCAAAGGAAATGAAAAACCTGTATTTGCCCAGCAGAATGTCAGTGCAAGCCAGGCACAGATCATTGGAAAAAACAAAAATGTCCTGAAGATCGCCTTTAACAGTGCTGTATGCCGGAACGGGGTATGCTTCCATGACATTGAAGAAAAAGAGCGGATCTTGAATCAGGATGGTAAGCTCAATGATTTTAAGATGCTGTATTATCCGGATCTAAATGAGTGGCAGGGGACTGTCAGTATTCAGGCGAATGTGCTGGATATCTGTTAGTTGACTTTACTATTTTTCGGTACTATAATCGGACATATAAGGAGGATTCAGTTAATGAAAAAAAGAAGATTACTTCCCTGCCTGCTGTTTTTGCTGGCAGTCATACTGGTGATGCCGGCATCCATTCAGGCTGCATCTGCACCCGGAACGGTTAAGCTTAACAGCATTTCAGCTTCGGCTTACAACAAAATCAATGTCAAATGGAAAAAGACATCAGGCGCCACTCATTACATCGTTTACTATAAAGAAGAAGGAACGAAAAAGTGGATAAAAATCAAAACGCTTGACAACTCCAAGAGCAGCTACACGCATACTTCTTCAAAGAAGTATCCAGTCGTTGTAGGTCAGAAATATACCTATACCGTGAAGGCATACAATACAAAGACCAAAAAAGCAGGGTCTTACAATAAGAAAGGCCTTACAACCTACACTAAACCGGCAATGGTAAAAAATGTTAAGGCTTCATATAAGGATGGTATTGTAACCCTGACATGGAACAAGGCAGCAGGCGCTGACAAATATCTTGTATACCGTAAAGATAACGGTAAGTGGAAAATGCTGGCACTGAAAAATTCATTATCATATGAAGATGCAGCTTACGAAAAAGGTGAAGTCAATACCTATATGGTACGCAGTTATTACAGCGGCAAGAAGACAAAAGGCAGTTACGACAAGGACGGAGTTTCCGTCAAGGTTCCGGCTGATGCAGCAAAACCTACTGAGAAACCAGAACCAACAGAGACTCCGAAGCCTACCGAAAAGCCAGCGACTCCTACACCGACAGCTACACCGAAGCCGGTTACTCCAAAACCTACAAAGGCGCCGGAACCGACCGAGAAGCCGGTAACCCCGACTCCTACTGCTACACCGACAGAGAAACCGGCAACACCTACACCAACCGCAACGCCGATTCCTACCGCTACTCCTACACCAGCAGCACCGACACCGGAGATGAGTGTTGAGGAAATGGCCTCCGAGGTTATCAGGCTGACAAATATTGAGAGAGTTAAAGATGGAGCAGCACCATTACAGTATCATGCAGGGCTCCAGAGAGCAGCGATGGTCAGAGCTGAAGAGATTACAAGAAAATTCTCTCATACGAGACCAGACGGAACAACAGCAGAAACGGTATTGTTAGACTGTGGAGTTTCAAACGGAGCGGGTGAAAACATTGCGGCAGGGCAGAAAACTCCAGAAGCAGTTGTCAGGGCTTGGATGAATAGCTCCGGTCATAGGGCAACAATGTTAAATCCAAATGCTAAGTATATTGGCGTCGGTGTATGCAAAAGCCCTATTACTGGTCAGTGGTTATGGACTCAGGAATTTTCATATAATCCTGATGTAAAAGGCACTATTATCTTTGATGCAAATGGAGGTACTTTTGAGAGTAACGCCTCTTCTCAAATATCGATTAGTGGGCCAGAAGGAAAAACTATTATCTTATCTGAAATAGAAAAACCTACTAAAGAAGGATATATTTTTGATGGATGGGAAGGTTTATCAAGCGTGAAAATTCAAGCAGGAACAGATACTCTATTTGCCACCTGGACGCCAATTTCCGAATTTTAAAAGCAAAAACAACGTATCGTAAGATGCGTTGTTTTTTATGTTCTTTTGTTCTGCTGTTACCTTTATCTTTCAGCTTTTTCAGATTTATCTTCTTTTCCGTCTATCTTTCCTCTTATTTTTCTTCTTTTCATCAAGAAGTAAATATAAGCATCCGGTAAACGCAATTGCGGCAAATCCTACAAAGCCATACATCCAGGTTCCATCAGAACCGGTCATCGGCATTAAGAATACCTGATTGTTTTTGATTTCATACTTGCAATCAAAGAAATACCTTTTTTTCGTATAGTTTGTATCTTCTTTTGCAAGGTCTTTGTTTTCCTATTGTCTCCGAGAAATCCCCGTAGTACAATAGATACATAAACACTCAGAAGGAGGATGTGTGAATGGATACAGTAAATATCAAGAAATATTTTTACCAGATACTATCAATCTTCGCAGCGCTTCTGCTCTCTTTTAGCATCGCGCAGATTCCAGTACAGGCGGCAGCCAAGCCAGGCACGGTTAAGCTGTCAAGTATTAAAGCCACTGATTATAACAAGATTAATATCAAGTGGAAAAAGACTTCCGGGGCGACGAATTATATTGTGTACTACAAAAAAACCGGAAGTGGTAAATGGGTTAAAGTGAAAACGCTGGATAATAAAAAATCCAGTTACACCCATGCTTCTTCCAAAAAATATCCGATTGATGTAGGTCAGAAATATCAGTATACGGTCAAAGCTTATAACAAAAAGACTAAAAAATCTGGCAGCTATAGCAAAACAGGACTGGCAACAAGTACCATTCCCGCAACCGTATATGGACTCGGAGCAGGTCTGACCGGAGACAACACTGTAAATGTCAGTTGGAACCCTGCCGGTGGTACTACACATTACGTGATATACCGTAAAGCAAATGATTCAGCACCTTCAAAAATTGCAACAATTTCATCCAAGTATACAAAATACGAAGACAAAAATCCTGTTGAAGGCGCTACGAACACTTATTTTGTTTTTGGCTATAGTAGCAAATTTAAAGTTTATGGAGACGGAAGTAATACAGGTGTAAGCATCAAGGTTAAGAGAAAAGCAACACCTACGCCAGAACCAACATCAAAGCCGGAAAACCCAGGCGATGACAACAATGATAATAATCATGGGGACAATGACGATGATTTTGACGACCCGGTAGACCCGATTGCTATGGCATCAGAAGTGTTGAGACTTACAAACATCGAAAGAGCTAAAGAAGGGGTTCAGCCTTTAAAGTATAATAAAGCGTTGCAAGATGCGGCTATGATAAGAGCTAAAGAGATTTCTGTTAAATTTTCACACGAAAGACCTAACGGACTTGGAAGTTCAACAGTTGGGGAAGAAGTAGGAATTGGAGTAGCCGTTATTGGGGATGAGAATATAGCAATGGGGCAGGGCTCCCCAGCATCAGTTGTTCATGATTGGATGAATAGTCCTGGGCATAGAATTCCAATTATTAGAAGCTCAAATTTATATATGGGGGTTGGATTTTATAAAGCAGGAAATGGAGTATACTATTGGGTGCAAGATTTTTCAGAAACAAACGTAATTTCAAATTCAAAAGGAAGTATTATCTTTGATGGAAACGGAGGAACTATTAATGGAAATAGCACCTATGTTATGTTTGGAATTGCTGGAAGTTACGCCTGGTTTTATGATGCTCCACAGCAATATGAAATCACAAATATTCCTCAGCCCATTAGGTCAGGATATTCTTTTTCTGGATGGTATATATCATCTTCACCTTCTGATTCAGCCTTACCTCTAAAAAGATGTCCATACAGCAAAAATGGAAATAGGGTATATGCTAAATGGGTTAAGATAAGCTAAAACGCAAAACGCAAAATATAAAAGCTTGCATTAAAATGCAAGCTTTTTCCAACATCTTCTTTCGTAGATGAAAAATCAGTATTTCCATATTTATTAGTTTCATCTGCAGTCATTGTCATCGGCAGAGTAAAAAAATCGGTTCTTTTAACAAAGCTTTATCTGGCTGTGTTTCGATTTCTGTAATCTGATATATACCTTGCTTCCTTAAAAATCCAGTAGTACAATATGTAAATAACCATAAAGGAGGATTCGATTTATGAAGAGAAAAAGATTTTCATTCTTGACATTGTTGGTTCTAGCTATCATGCTACTGATGCCGACATCCATTCAAGCGGCAGCCAAACCGGGCACGGTTAAGTTGTCAAGTATCAAAGCTGTTGATTACAACAAAATCAACATTAAGTGGAAAAAGACTTCTGGAGCTACGAATTACATTGTATACTACAAAAAAGCCGGAAGCGGTAAATGGATTAAGGTGAAGACACTGGACAATAAAAAATCCAGTTATACTCACACCTCTTCCAGCAAATATCCAATCGTTGTAGGCCAGAAATATACCTATACCGTAAAGGCTTACAATAAGAAGACGAAGAAGTCTGGCAGCTATAACAAAACAGGACTAACAACAAGAACTGTTCCCGCAACCGTATATGGACTCGGCGCAGGTCTGACTGGAGACAACTCTGTAAATGTCAGCTGGAATCCTGCCGGTGGTACGACGCATTACGTGATATATCGTAAGGCAAATGATTCAGCACCTTCAAAAATTGCAACAATTTCGTCCAAGTATACAAAATATGAAGACAAAAATCCTGTTGAAGGCGCTACGAACACTTATTTTGTTTTTGGCTACAGTAGCAAATTTAAAGTTTACGGAGACGGAAGCAATACAGGTGTAAGTATCAAGGTAAAGAAAAAAGTAACGCCTACGCCAGAACCAACATCAAAGCCGGAAAACCCAGGCGATGACAACAATGATAATAATCATGGGGACAATGACGATGATTTTGACGACCCGATAGACCCGATTGCTATGGCATCAGAGGTACTGAGACTCACGAATATTGAGAGAGCCAAAGAAGGGGCGCAGCCTTTGAAGTATAATAAAGCGTTGCAAGATGCGGCTATGCTGAGGGCTAAAGAAATTTCTGTTAAATTTTCACATACAAGACCAAATGGGACAGACAGCTCGACTGCTGGAAAAGATGTTGGGGCAGCTGGAATAAGTGGTGAAAATATTGCAATGGGATATGGTTCACCAGAAGACGTGGTTGAAGGATGGATGAATAGTTCAGGGCATAAAGCAACTATGATGATGAACAGCTTTTGCTATATGGGAGTAGGCTTTTATAAATCGGATAATGGAATGTACTACTGGACGCAAGAATTTGCATCAATGAATCCAAATTCAAATGGATTAGTTATATTTGATGCAAACGGCGGTACGATTAATGGTAATTCTACATATACCATTACAGGAACGGCAGGATATTATGCATGGTTATCAAATGCTCCTCAGGCAGAAGAAATAGTAAATATTCCAACTCCAACTAGAAGCGGGTATGTATTTTCTGGATGGTACGATTCACAAACTCCAGCCGCAAATAGAAAGCCATTAAAAGCAGCTGTATATACAACAAGTGGAATGACAGTATACGCTAAATGGGTTCCAAATAATTAATAAAGAACAAGATAAAAGCTTGCAGTAAAGTGCAAGCTTTTATTTTGTTCTCTTTTTAATTTTTATTCTATTTTTTATGTTTACGCTTTCTAGTTTTTTCAGTCTTCGTATTATTATAGATAATTCATCCAACTCCAGTTACCATAATTACACCGAACCAAATAAAGCCATGCTTCCACTTACCATTATCACTGTTAAAAAAAGTGAATTCGAATTCACTTTTTGGGGTTAAATTGGCAAAACTACTTTTTCATTCCTGCATTTCGGGATATCCTGCCAGGCTAAAACGTAATCTGTCATGTCTACGTTCCCGTTGACCCATCGACGGTTTTCTGTAAAGGCTAATGGGCGGGCATCCGCGGATTTTCCTTCCACCACCTGGACTAGGCACATATATTTCTGGTAGTCGAGAGTGTTCTCGTTAAGCTTTCCAGGTTCCGGCAGGTCTTCTTCTACACCGATCCACCCGTCAGGGATATTGTTTACAATGCGGCGAGGACGTTTTCCTTCGCTGACCCAGCAACATCCTTTCTCGGGATTTTCTGTGAAAGAAAGAATATAATCAAGATCAAATTCTCCGTCTGTCATGACTTTCTGGATGTAAAGAATATCCGGGACAATATCTTCATCTGTTTTCTTCCAGCCGATACGGATCCGGTACTGGAATCCATCGATGTGATCTGCAATATACGTGATCTTGCAGAATGGATAAATGCCTTTGATGGATGTCGCCTCGTTAAATGCTTTGTTTGAGATCTCGATATGAGTAAAGTCTTTTGGGCTTAATCCGATCCGTTTTGCCCCTTCTCTGAGTACGGGATATGTTTCTTCTAACAGGGATTCTATCCCGGAAGCAGCTGCTTTCAACAGAAACCCTGCTGTTTTAAATCCTTTGATTGTTAATCTTTTCATGTGTGGCCTCCTTGTTTTTCCATAATATGACAAAAACCGTCTGATAGTTGTCAGACGGTATGGTTTTGTTTGTAGTGGATTCCGCGTTTTTTTAATTCTTTATCCAATTCCAGCATGGCACGAGGTCCGATCCCCGGGATGGCGTGGATCTCATCCCTGGTATGGTTGGAAAAGTCTGAGAACCTGGTGATCCCGATGGTATGTAAGGCATTCAGTATCCGAAGCGAGATGGGGGAATGTTTGAGTTCCCGGGGTATTTCCTTTTCGGACTTCAGACGAGGGATTCCCGCATATTTTTCAAACCGGTATTCCTGTGTGGCATCTGGGTATTTTTTGGTGTCGACTTTTTCGAGGAACATTTCTTTTGGACGGACATAGGTTGCGCAGTCGCCATATAATGCCTGATATACGACCATGGGTTCCTTAGTTTCCGTGTGTATTGCCTCACAGATGATCTTGTAGAGGTATGCATTATGGTCGTCGGAGTTGGTCATTCCTCTCTTAAAGTGCTGTACTACATCTCCGGGGCGAAGTTCTTCCGTTACCGTTTTCTTGCAGAATTCTCTTGTTCTTATCATTTTTTTCTCCTTTCATGATCAGTTTCGGATAAAATGAAGAAATTTCCGCATGAACAAAAAAGATCGATATTTTGACATATTATGAAGAAAAACGGAGGAAGAGATATGTTTAACTTGGAGAATGTATTCGGAAAAAAGGCAAAAAAGGCAATGATGACGAAGGAAGAGATTGCGGAATTTATCAAAACGAATCCGGAAGCCCTCCGCAGCTTTGAGGAATCCTATACAAAGCATGTCAAAAACAAGGTAAGTAACAACTTTTTTGCAGTCAATGCGAAACAGGCAGTCAGTGAAAAATGCTTTCTTTCTGATCTTGCTGCGGAAAATGTACACCTTGATGCCCTTGTCCAGAGGATCGTAGCAGAACTTTTGGACAGTGCCGCAGTCTATGTCTGGGACGGGGCAGATGACCATGTGCAGACTTTTGATTCCCTTCCGGAAGACTATGTCCCGGTCAGTAATGAGGATCTAAAGTCTGTCCCGGAAGGATACCGCCCGGAGCTTACCGGATATCTGTATAAACGGGATATCGGAGAAGCTGCATCCGGGATGCTTTTAAGTGTATATAAGGATTTCCTGCTCTGTAAGGATCCGAAAAAGAAAATGCAGCTTTACGGTATGTTCCGTCAGGATCTTGATATCCAGGACCTGGATCCAATAACTTATAAGATCATTGACCGTAACAGGAACAGCATGGGATACTGGCTGCCGCCTCTTGTACAGGCAGTCAAACAACAGGATTTTTTTAAAATTCCACAGACGAAGGTTTTGAAAGTGCCGCTTCCCTTACTGCAGCTGACCAGGATGGAATATATGTCTTTGAATCCATCTACACTGTGTATCGTGGATGAGTTTTGTCTAAAAGCTTTTGGACTGGATCCGGAGAAAGAGTACTTTATCAAAACCGGGACCTATTCCAGCAAGTTTGATTTCCGCAATGCTCATGTATTGGGGGAAAAGGAAGTACGTGAACTTGGGGAGTACCTGCTGTTTATCCATTTCCAGGCATTGTGCATGGCGCATTATGACCTGTCCGGCAGGAACCAGCCATGTATCTATGGTGTTTCTACTACGACAGAGTGGGTAGTGCGGGAATATATCCAGCCGAAACCGGGAGCGAAAGAGATCTATTTTGGCCTGCCGCTCCGTCCGGAGTACCGTATCTTTGTGGATTTTGATTCTGACCGTATTCTTGGATGCAGCCCATACTGGGAGCCGGAAATGATGAAGAAACGGTTTGGACACTCCGCGGATTCCACCAAACCGGATAAGGTGCATGATTACATCTCGTACTCTGCTGCGGAAGAAGAACTGATGGAACAGTATCGAAAAAATATCGGAAAAGTTAAGGAAAATCTGAAAAGGATGCTTCCGGAGATAGGCTTAACCGGACAGTGGAGCATGGATATCATGCAGAATGGAAACGACTTTTATCTGATCGATATGGCATTGGCGGAAAATTCTGCATTAAAAGAGTGTGTGCCGAAGAGTTTATTAAAGAAAGTGGAAGAGGACTGGATTCCGCGGATTAATACTAAGGAGGATTGATGTCATGCCAACAGATTTATCAAATCTTGTTGTAAGCCCACATTTTCTGGAATCGGGCAGTATCTATGTTTTTAAAAGGGAGTTTGATGCTTATTTTTGCAGCGTGGGCCGCGTGTATGTAAAGAAGGATACCATATGTCAGTGTATCAACGAATCCGGAACTCTGTTTTTCTTTGGATCAAAGAATACGCTGCCATGGGAAGCTGTACAGATGATTAAGTCAGATCCCGGTAAATATCTGGATGACATTACCGGGTTGTATATGCAAATGAGGAGGAGACAATGTTAATCGATTTAACTTATCGCTGTAATATGGGATGCAACCACTGTATGTCGGACTGCAAATCTAATGGGACAGATATGACGCCGGAAATCCTGAAAGATGTTTTGGCTTTTTGCAAAAAAAATGAAGTGCCGAACCTGATCTTTTCCGGTGGAGAAATGTTTGAGAACCCGCATATCCTGGAACTGCTTAAAATCATTGAAAAGGAATGGGATAAAAGATTCCCGCTGTCGTTCATTACAAACGGACGAAAACTCGCAGATACTCCGGATATATT
>ENA-ORUU01001521-ORUU01001521.1-human-gut-metagenome-genome-assembly--contig:-NODE-1521-length-11859-cov-4.07074_pt1 | contig 11859 bp, 9 predicted proteins | sample MGYA00242085_ERZ509221 | MGnify/ENA primary metagenome ERZ509221 (study PRJEB26280, sample SAMEA2338809) | human gut metagenome | biome: human gut; feature: human-associated habitat; material: faeces... | reverse complement strand
TGCGCAGCAAACGCTACTTCTTGTGCTTGTCACAAGAAGGTTCGTCTTTCTGTGCTTCGCAAAGCGCGTTACTGCGAACGGAGCGAACAGTAACAAAATAAACTTGTACGTTATTTGAAAGGTTGTATGTCATAAAATGTATTATAGAGAGAAAATAATATAGAAAAACGTTTAATTAGACGAAAAATATAGTGATAATCCATAAAAATCAAGTATATAATCTATAAAAAAAGCTGAAAAAAATAAATAGTATTTACAAAATCCATTTGATGTGCTACTATCAGTTTAAAGATAAGTAAAACGATTAACGAGAAACCAGTAAACTAAAAGAAAAACATGGAATTAATCCGGTTTTTTATTTTTTACAAAGAAGATTAAACGATTAATTAAAATCGGCAAAGGCAGGTGCAAATATGAAAAAACACTTGAAACAGTTGGATCTGAAGAGAATCCGGATCACAGACAGTCTGTTTGGGGAATATGTGAATAAAGTAAGCGAGAAGATCATTCCCCATCAGTGGAAAATTCTCAATGACCAGCTGGAAGATTCAGAGCCTACCTATTGTATCCATAATTTCCGTATTGCCGCAGGTGAAGAAAAGGGAGAGAGAAAAGGAGTTGTTTTCCAGGACACAGATCTTTACAAATGGCTGGAAGCGGTTGCCTACACCATAGCAGGTGGCCGTGGGGAGCATCTGGAAGAGCTGGCAGATCAGGTTATTGATCTGATAGGGAAAGCACAGGAACCAGATGGATATCTGAATACTTATTTTTCCGTAAATGCCCCTGCGAAGAAGTGGACCAATCTGGTGGAGGGCCACGAATTGTACACAGCCGGACATATGATCGAAGCTGCTGTTGCTTATTACCAGGCTACAGGTAAGGAGAAAATCCTTAATATTGCAAAGAAAAATGCAGATCTCATATGCAGGGTGTTTGGTACAGGAAAAGGCCAGAAACGAGGTTATCCGGGACATCAGGAAATTGAACTGGCCCTGGTGAAGCTTTACCGGGAGACCGGAAAGAAGATTTATCTTCAGCAGGCCAGGTATTTTATCCAGGAGAGGGGCAGGAATCCTAATTATTTGCAGGCAGAAATTGCGGGAAGAGGACATCCGGAATTTTTTCCGGAGTTCGAGAGGTACGATCTGGAATATTCCCAGGCTCACAAGCCTCCTGTAGAGCAGGATGAGGCAGTTGGACATGCAGTAAGGGAAATGTATATGTGCTCCGCAATGGCTGATCTGGCCGGAGAAGATGCCGATTCAGGGCTTATGGAAGCTTGCAGCAGAATTTGGGAGAACATGACGACACGGCGGATGTACATTACAGGAGGAATCGGAAGCAGCGGCTTCCGCGAGCGGTTTACTACAGATTACGATCTTCCAAACAGTACCAACTATTCTGAAACCTGCGCATCTATCGGTGTGATGATGTTCGGGCAGAGAATGGCAGCCATCACAGGAGATGCTTCTTATTATGACTATGTAGAGAAAGCGTTGTATAACACTGTGATTGCAGGAATCAATATTGCAGGAGACCGGTACTTTTATGTAAACCCACTTGAGGTGGTTCCGGAATTTTGCACAGAGCACACTTACATGGAGCATGTGAAACCGGTAAGGCAGAAATGGTTTGGAGTTGCCTGTTGCCCGCCAAATGTGGGAAGAACCCTTGCTTCTTTGGGACAGTACATATACGCAGAAGATGAGGAAGGGGTTTATATTAACCAGTTTATCTCCTCTACAGCAGATACAGAAATCAAAGAGAGCCGTATGAAGATAAAAATGGATTCCACGCTTTTGCAGGATGGAAAGGTTCAGCTCCAGGTGCAGTCGTCCGGACCAGGAATCCTGAACATCCGCATTCCCTGGTACAGTGAGAAATGGGAATGTGTGCAGAATGGAATTTCCATAAAAACGCAGCCTGACAAAGGCTATCAGAGGCTTTGCATTTCACCGGGAGACACACGGATCAGTATTGATTTCCATGTGGTTCCCAGATGGATGGGAGCCAATGACCAGGTGAGGGCAGATGCAGGAAAAACAGCCCTGATGAAAGGTCCGCTGGTGTATTGCCTGGAGGAAAAAGAAAACGGCAGATTCCTTTCAGAGATTTTTGTAGAAGAGAACACTTCGATAGAAGAAAACGCTCCCGCAGAAGAACTGGTAGGAAATGTTCCAACTCTTTCCTATAAAGGAATACGTGTAAGAAACAAAGGTGCAGACGGCGAAAATCAGTTGTACGGAAGTGTAGAGCTGGAAAAAGAAGAAGTTTCTCTGCGGGCCGTTCCGTATTGTATGTGGAACAACCGGGGACAGGGGGAAATGCTTGTATGGCACAAGCTGCGGATATGACAGTATTACAGATTAACTTTAAAACAGTAAATGTTTACAGCGGCCAGGCAAAGCCGTTATAATAAGATTAAGAAAAGGAGAAGTAGTATGAAGAAAAAACAGTTATTGGGGATTTTACTTGCAGGTACAATGATGGTTGGAGCAGCAGTTCCGGTTTTTGCAGCAGATGGTGACAGAGTAAAGATCACATATGCACAGTGGGGAAATGAAACTGAGACAGCAGCTACACAGGCAGTTGCTGATAAGTTCAACAGCGAACAGGACAAGATCGAAGTAGAAGTAGTGAAGATCGATCACGATACCTACGTTACCAAGCTGAATGCCATGGCTACAGCTGGTGAGCTTCCGGATACCGGTATTATGAGTGAGGCCGGCGTGCTGAAATTTGCAGAGAACGGACTTCTTGCAGACATCAGCTCTATGTATGGTGAAGGCGATGCCAAACCTCTGGATTGTCTGACATTCCGTTACGACGGCACACCAGTTGCATATTCTGCAGCAAACGAAGTTCTGAACCTTTGGTACAACAACGATCTTCTGAAAGAGGTTTGTGAGAAGCAGGGAATTGATCCTTCAGAGGTGACTCCTCCGGCAGATGCTGAGGATGCATGGGATTGGGATACTTTTGTCCAGACAGCACAGAAGCTGACTCTGGATATCAATGGAAAGAATGCTTTGGATCCTGATTTTGATCCGGACAATGTAGATATTTACGGATGTACCATTAACACACTGCCATGGCAGCTGGAAGTATGGGCAAAATCCAATGGCGGCGGATATTACAGCGAAGATGGCTCTGAATGCACCATTGACTCTCCGGAAACGGTAGAAGCACTTCAGAGAATCGCAGATCTGTCAGACGTTTACCACTGCGCACCTCCTGTAACAAGTGCTGCTAATGCTCTGGAATCCTCCCTTGGAAGCAAAAAGGTGGTTATGGCAACAGACGGTGCATGGAACGTCGGCACCTTCCTTGGACCAAGCGCTGATTTTGATTACGGTGTAGGTGTTCTGCCTTACATGAAAGAAAAAGTTACTATCTGTACTGGTGGACCAAACGTGGTATTCTCCACAACAGAGCACCCGGAAGAAGCTATGGAATGGCTGAAATGGTATTATCAGGAAGAGAATTCCTGGTCCCTGATCGAGGCTGGAACATGGATGCCGATCCTGGATTCCTGGTACACAGATCCTGAGAAAACAGATAAATGGATCAGCAACCCGAACTATCCGGATAAAGACATGTACAAGAGCGCAGTTGTGGATTATGCTATGAACAACGCACAATCTACCTCCTGGTATTATGTAAACGGAACTGAAGAGTTCAACGCCACACTTGATTCTGTATTCTCCAGCGTATGGGCTGGTGAGGAGACCATGGAAGAAGCGATTAACGAGAACCTGGAAGAGCTTCAGGATATCTTTGCTGAGAACAATGGCTGATCGGAGCTGTTCATACAGGCTCTAGAGCTGGTTATTTTATAGCAAAATAGTGAACGAAACAGTTACTGATAATAGGTAACATGAAGCAGCAGTGAAAATCTGCTGAAAAATAGGAAAAGCAACTGGACTGACCGGTTACTGTCCAAGGATATTATTTCATATTACTGACAGATACCGGTCAGCTCCCTTTTAAGAGGTGCGGGCATGAAAGCAAATAAGAAAAACAAAATAAAAGTGACATCAAGGGCCGGTAGAAAAGAAGAAAGGACCGCTTATCTCTGTCTGATACCGGCATTCCTTGGAGTAAGTCTGATCAGTTATCTGCCGACACTGGCAGTATTTGTTTTAAGCGTATTTAAGTGGAATGGTCTTTCCTCACCGGAGTTTGTAGGTCTGGAGAACTTCCAGCGTATTTTTACAAAAGATATTTATTTCGCAGATTCTATAAAAGCGACAATTTTGTACGCTCTTCTGGCTGTGGTAGGCGCTATTATCTATTCTCTTCTGGTAGCCCTGCTTTTGAATATGAAAATATGGGGACGGACATTATTCCGTTCTGTTTTCTTCATTCCATACCTTTTGCCTGCAATCGGTGTTTACAAAGGATGGCAATGGTTATATGAAGGTAACTTCGGACTTTTTAACTTTGTCCTTCGAATGGTGGGACTGAAACCTCAGAGATTCCTGGACAGTCCGAGTCAGGTAGTACCTTCCCTGGTAGTAATTGCAATCTGGACAAGCGGCAACCTGATCGTGGTTTTCCTTGCAGGACTTCAGAATGTACCGCGGGTTTACATGGAAGCAGCGGAAATTGATGGTGCAAATGCATGGCAGCGCTTCTGGAACGTTACCATTCCAAGCATTTCCCCGATTATTTTTTACAACGTGCTGACTGCCCTGATCACACACCTGCAGGTTATCAACCCGGCGCTGGCTCTTACAGATGGCGGCCCAGGAAAAAAGTCCATGTTTATGTCCTATGTTATTTATCTTTATGCATTTAAGAAAAACAAACTGGGATATGCAGCTGCTTATTCTGTGATCTTCTTTATCCTGGTTGGAATTTTTACGGCAGTACTCTTTAAGACGCAGAAAGAACAGATTTTCGGAGAGGGGGAATGAGAAATGGCTGGAAAAATGGCAAGCAGAAAGAAAAAAGAAAAAGCCTTTAATGTTCTGGCGTTTTTCATTGTACTGATTCTGGCTGCATTGGTACTTCTTCCCATCTGGTGGATTTTCCGTTCTTCCCTGATGAGCACGGCAGCATTGAATGAATATCCGCCTTCCTTTATTCCTCATGAGTGGCTCTGGTCAAACTATTCCAAAGCGCTGGAGACTTTTGAGTACTGGACTTATTTTAAGAACACATTCACCATTATCATTCCGGCAGTTACCTTTGGTACCATCACTGCGATTTTTTGCGGATATGCCTTTGCAAGACTTCGTTTCCGCGGGAAAAAGCTGATCTTCAACATCTGTGTTGGCACGATTCTTCTTCCGGGAATGGTAACCTTGATTCCTCTGTATATTTTCTGGACAAAGGGAATGGGACTGGGTGATACATATTGGCCGTTGATCTTGCCGTTCTTAACAGGTGGTGGCTTTTTCAACATTTTCCTGATCCGGCAGTTTCTGATGACGATTCCAAAGGAACTTGATGAGGCGGCTTCCATTGACGGGGCTGGAAGAATGAGAATCCTATGGACAATTCTTGTTCCTTCAATTAAACCGGCGGTAGTTGTAGTTGGAATGATGCTGTTCATCCAGATATGGAACGACCTGCTTCAGCAGATCATTTACATTAACAGCATGAGCAAATTTACCTTTGCCATTGCGCTGACCAACTTTACCGGCTCATTCGGAACTAACTGGCCGGTGGCACTGGCAGCCACGTTTATGACAATCCTTCCTGGTATTGTGATTTATATCTTCGGGCAGAAGAGCTTTGTGGAAGGAATTGTGCTGACTGGTATGAAAAATTAAATTATAACAATATTAACATTTTCAGGCAGGGCGGTGGTCCTGCCTGTACGAAATTTAAAATGAGGATGTAAAAAGCCTCTTTTTCAAACACGCTCTAAGACAATGCTTTGTGGGGTGTATGAAGAGGCTGTAATCAGGCAGTAATTTTGAGGAAAAGCATATGAGACTGACAAAAAGATTCATGGACTGGTATCAGGGAAATAATGATAAGGAGAAAGAGACGCCAAAGGGCGGTGTGAAGAGAGTTGGTTATGTACTCTGGAATTACGCCGGCAGACTGGTTGGGGCAAATGTGCTGTTCCTTTTGTGCTGTATTCCAATCGTGACGATTCCGGCAGCTCTGTCAGCACTGAACCGTTATCTTTCGGCGATTTACCGGGTAGGATATGGTTTTTCCCTGGAGGATTACTGGAAAGAATTTAAGTCTGATATTCTGAAAAATCTTCCGGCGGGAGTGCTCACCGGCGCTCTGGGATTCTATTCCTGTTATCTGCTCAGTCTTGCTGGAAATTTTGGCAAGGGAACTACCCATGATGTGCTGATTGGGTGTGGGATTGGTGTAATGATCTTTGCCATACTTATTGGTGGATATTATTTTGTAATGTCCGCTATGTTAGACCTTGGCGTGGGGGTATTGCTGAAAAATACATTTCTCATTATGGTATTGGAATGGAAGCTGAGTATGGTGATCGTAATCACTGTGGTAATTGCCGGCGGAATTTTGCTGGCACTGGCACCATATTCTCTGTTTCTGCTGCTTACGATCGGCGTTTCTTTTCCGCAGATGGTGATATATGCCTGTGTGGACAGGGCCGTGGAGCGAAGGGTGCTGCAGCCCTTTGAAAAATTACAAAGTAGAAGAGCAGGGGAGTAGAGATGGCGATTGTGGCTGTGAATAAAATATGATAAGATTGTGATAGAAAGAATTAATAAAAAAACCGGAGGGAGAAGTTCCATGCCGACCATAAAAGAAATTGCAAAAGCCTGTAACGTATCAGTTGCGACTGTTTCCAATATTATAAATCATAAAGGCAGCGTTGGTGATGCCACCAGGGAGCGTGTAGAGAAGGTGATTCGCGAGATGAATTATACGCCTAATTATGTTGCCAAAAATCTGAAAACCAAAAACACCAGAAGTATCGGTGTTATTGCAGAAGATATGACAGTTTTTGCTCTTCCTGATATTATCGACGGCATTACGGAATACTGTGAGGAAGCTGATTACCAGATTCTTCTTGTAAATCTCCGTCTTTATAAGAAATTCCAGGATAATTATTACCGTGATAACCGTCACAAAGAAATTGTACGTCAGGAGTTCCAGAAGCTTCTGGCAAAGCAGGTCGAAGGAATTATTTATGTGGCTGCCCATGAGCGCCTGATCGATATTATCCCAGAGGATCTGCCCATTCCAACGGTAGTTGCTTATGGCTTTACTGGCAGTGGGAAAATCCCATCTGTAGTGGTGAAGGATATCAAAGGTGCCCATGATCTGGTCAGTTATATTGTTTCCAGAGGACACAGGAAAATTGGTGTTATCGCAGGTAAGAAGGAGAGTATTCATACCCAGTCCCGTCTGGAGGGCTACCAGAAGGCTTTGTTCGAAGGAGGGATTCTCTATGATCCGGATATGGTCACTTATGGTGACTGGGATCGGCAGAGTGGTTATGAGAACACAGATATCCTTTTGGAAAAGGGTGCAACAGCTATTTTCTGTATGAATGATTTCATGGCTGGTGGAACCTATGACCGTTTGGAAGAGCTTGGGCTTCATGCTGGGAAAGATGTGGCTGTGGCTGGCTATGATAACCGTGAAATGGCATGCTATGAAAAGCCGCCGCTTACTACCATGGCTCTTCCTCTTCATGATATTGGCTATAAAGCCTGTCAGATCATTATTGGGATTCTGACAAAAGAAGAAGTGGAGTTGGATAATGGAAATTGCTTTGTGGAGTGTATTCCTTGTATTCGGGAGTCGGTGAATGCGGTGGAGGCATAGAGAACGGTATTTGCTATTTAATGTGCTGAAAAGTTCTTCAGGAGGGACGCATTGTCCAAATGCGTCCGGAATAACGACCAGCACATTAAATAGCAACTTTTTTAAGAAATCGCAGCTTCAGCGAATGCAGTTGTAACCAGGTTTTCACAATCTGCCCTGTCAGATAATTCTCCTGCACTCTCCAGAATATCCTGCAAAAGTTCAAAACTATCTTTTTCGAATATCAGATTCTCTTTCCAGGTATCCTGCTCATAATAACGCTTGACAATTGTGGTAAGGGTATCCATATCTGTTTCCGGGAATTGAGGGGAAATCACCTGCGCAATTTCCTCAGGGGAATGGCTTTGTACATAGTCCATGCCTTTTTGAAGGGCGTTTGTGAAGCTCTGGATAATCTGTGGGTTTTCGTTAAGAAAGCTGGTCTTTGCACTGTAAGAGGTATAGGGGACATAGCCGGAATCCACGCCCAGAGAAGCCACTACATAGCCTTTTCCTTCTTTTTCCAGGGCGGTTGCAGAAGGCTCAAATTCAACAGTAAAATCTGCTGACATGTCGCCGGTAAATGCAGCTGCAGTGGAACCAAAATCAATACTCTGGTCGATTTCCAGATCCGACGCCGGATCAATATTATGATTCTTTAAAATGTACTCAAATACCATTTCCGGCATGCCACCCTTACGACCACCAAGAACTCTCTTATCTCTCAGCTCATCCCATGTGAAATCCGGCATTTCTTCTCTTGCCACAAGGAAGTTTCCAGCCCTCTGGGTGAGTTGTGCGAAATTCACAACCGGATCAGTGGCACCTTCCTGATAGGCATAGATAGATGCCTCGGCCCCCATAAATCCAATATCAGCTTCTCCGGAAATGACAGCAGTCATAGTCTTATCCGCACCAAATCCTGTGACAAGTGTCAGATCTAGCCCTTCCTCTGCGAAATATCCTTCTTCAATTGCCACATACTGCGGTGCATAGAAAATCGAATGGGCCACTTCGTTTAAGGTAACCTTTGTAAGCTCCTCTTTTGATTCTCCATCTTTTGCAGCAAAGACTGTGGCTGGTAGTGCAGTTACAGTAAGAACCACGGCTACTGCCAGTGAAATCCATTTTTTATTTCTCATACAGTGACTCCTTTTTTGACTTCTGCTGTTAGGATATGCAAAATATGGGAAATATGTTCGTAATAAGCATATTGCAAAGCTAAAAAAGAGGGTCGAGAAAAGTTATTTATCTGCCTCTTCTGATAAAATTTGTAACTGGATTTTTAACTTTCCTAACAGTTAAAAAATATGAAACGTACTTAACAACAATTCAATTGTGCTCATCTGTCAATTCTGCTATGCTTTAATCACAAAAGCTTTTGGAATTTTAACCGAATAAGCTGCGAAGCAGCATTCGGTTATGAGCAAGTAGCAAAGCGGATTGCGAATATCCGCTTGACTCAGGAGAAAAATATGATGAATATTGGAAGTGTGATTAAAAAATATAGAAAAGAATTAGGTTACACGCAAGAAGAAATGGCAAACCGTCTGGGAGTAACCACTCCGGCGGTGAATAAGTGGGAAAACGGGAACTCCAATCCTGATATTGAATTGTTAGCTCCTATTGCAAGACTACTGCATATTTCCCTTGATATCCTGTTGTCTTTTCACGAAAATCTGACTGACCTTGAAATCGAAGAGCTGATCCACAAAATGGACAAAATGTTTTCGGAGGAAGGCTTTGAGAAGACCTATCAGTGGGCTGTAAATACTATAAAAGAATATCCAAACTGCAATCTGCTGATCTGGCAGCTGGCAGTAATGCTTGATTCGCGGCGGATCATTGGCATGTGCGAGAATCCTGACAGGTACGATGAGCAGATCAATTCCTGGTACGAAATGGCGCTCGGTGATAAAGATGAAAGAATTCAGCACCATGCAGCTGATTCCCTGTTCGGCTTCTATTTGCGGAAAAAGAATTATGAAATGGCAGAAAAATATTTAAACTATTTTTCCGATTATGATCCCATGAAAAAGGTGAAGCAGGGACAATTATATATGGAGCAGGGGAGAACAGAAGAGGCATTTGAGATGCTGGAAAAGGCTGTTTTTTCAGAGTATACCACTTTAAATATGGCTTTTGGAATCATGATTACTAAGGCTCTTGAGGAAAAAGACCATGGATACGCAAGGTTTCTGGCAGAGAAAATGTGTACATTAGCTTCAGGCTTTGATATGGGAAAATACAATGAATGTGCAGCAATGTTGAATGTCGTGACCGCCGAGAACAATGTGGAGGGCACTTTCCAGGTCGCAAAGCAATTGCTAAACAATGTGGACACCCTAGGTGATTTTCAAAAATCCCAATTATACAAGCATATGAAATTCCGGGAAGTCGAAAATCCATATACGGAAGAAATGAAAAAAGAATTGCTGGAAGGCTTCAGAAACGCGGAAGAGTTTGCTTATATGAAAGGATATGAACCCTGGGAAAAATTGTTATCAGGGAATTAAAATTGTCACTTTCCTCAAAATGGTTGTATATCAATGAAGAAAGATGTATAGTATGTGCAAGGTTTTTTCTTTTATTCAAAATCAGGAACATGCTTATGTGGTAAGCAGAGTATAGAAAGACATACGAGGAGTGACAACAATGGAAACAATCACAAGAGACGAGGCTTTTGCATTATTAAAAAAATACAACAAGGATCCATTTCATATCCAGCATGCACTGACTGTGGAAGCGGTCATGAAATGGTATGCAAACGAACTGGGCTATGGAAAGGATGCTGAATACTGGGGAATTGTAGGACTTCTTCACGACATTGATTTCGAGCTTTATCCGGAAGAGCATTGCCTGAAAGCGCCGGAAATGCTTCGCGAGGCAGGGGTAGGCGAGGATGTGATACACAGTGTGGTATCTCACGGATATGGAATAACCGTAGGCTGCGGTGTAACGATCGATGTAGCACCGGAACATGAGATGGAAAAAGTGCTTTTTGCAGCAGACGAACTTACCGGATTGATCTGGGCAGCAGCTTTAATGCGTCCGTCCAAGAGCACCAAGGATATGGAACTGAAATCCCTGAAGAAAAAGTACAAGAGTAAAGGCTTCGCAGCAGGCTGCTCCCGGGAAGTAATCGAGCGCGGTGCGCAGCAGCTTGGCTGGGAACTGGAAAAACTGCTGACCATGACACTGCAGGCGATGGCAGCCAGTGAAGATATGATTAATGCGGAACTTTTTATATAATGAAAAATCCTCTTGAAATGACAGGACTATTAAGTACCCATCAATTCAAGAGGATTTATAGTATTGAGTTATTCTTTAGAGGACTTATTTAAATTTACTGGCTGATCAGTTCCTGTAATTCAGCATCATAGTCAACTCTTTCGCCACTTGTGGTATCGAATACCATAGTAGACTTGTTATCATCTGTATAGGTGCTCCATGCTGGAACCTTATCTCCATTTGGATCTCCAGTGCGTGCAAAGTTTACCCATGCACTTGCCATTACATCCTGCAGATCATAAGCATCCTGGCTTCCGCCATAGCAGTCAGATACCAGATCTACATTGTGGAATACAAATGGAATTTCTCCACAGTGCCATAAGTTTACACCACCGTCAATTGGAGATTCATAGGATACAAGATAATTATAGTTTTTAGTATCTCCGGACGCCAGTCTCTTTGCCAGTGTTCCGAAGTCACCTGTACGATTGGATACATAATAAGCATCGCAAGCGCTCTTTTCAGGATAAGCTTCCAGGAATGCTTCTTTTACAGCTTCTGCTTTATCACCATATTTTTCAGTTAATTTTTCGTCTACTTCTTCTTCTGTCCAGGAATTCTTGTTAGGTTCATTCGGATCCAGAGCAGTCCAGCAATTGAATTCTCCAAATACAGAACCTACCATAACCGGAACGTCATTTGTCCAATCCAGGAAATCAGTATGAAGATAATCTTCATCAAGAACAGGACTCCAGCCTACGGAAGTTCCCAGTTCCTCGCCTACCTGTTTCTGTGCTTCAGTTGCAGCTGCATCAAGAGTATCATAAGGAACCTCTTTTAACTGTTCAACCTCATTGTCTGAAATTCCTA
>ENA-ORUU01001515-ORUU01001515.1-human-gut-metagenome-genome-assembly--contig:-NODE-1515-length-11905-cov-2.27181_pt1 | contig 11905 bp, 9 predicted proteins | sample MGYA00242085_ERZ509221 | MGnify/ENA primary metagenome ERZ509221 (study PRJEB26280, sample SAMEA2338809) | human gut metagenome | biome: human gut; feature: human-associated habitat; material: faeces... | reverse complement strand
TTTCTGGGGGCATAAAAGCTCAGAGCGGACCGCGGCGTTAAAACGCCTGATCCCGAAGTCCCTCTGCATCGGCACCGGCGCAGTCTTTGCCGTGGCTTTGGTTTTGATCGGCATTATATCCACAGACTTCACGAAATATTTTATTGTTTTCCACAAAATCTTTTTCAACAATGATCTGTGGGTCCTCGATCCACGCACCGATATGCTCATCAACATCGTTCCGGAAGGTTTCTTTTTCGATACCGCCGCCCGGATCGCGATGGTGTTTGCAGGGATCGTTATGGTATTTTTTGTTGGAAATCTGGTATTATATAAAAGAGCCGGCAGATAGATCTGTCGGCTCTTTTTATATCATTTATCGGTTGCAGCCCTGTCTTCAAACTGCTATAATCCATAGTACGAGTACTGTGATCATTCAATCCTTTACAATTACAGGCAAAAATCCATTCCTGATCGGCTGTGCCGATGGGATTTGAGACATCAAAACAGCCGCCACGTCGGGTAAGCATGGCGGCAATTTTTTCAAGGAGTTCCATGAAACGTATTTTAAGTATTTTTCTCTGTCTGACGCTGATCCTCGGCTTTTGTCCGGGACAGACGGCATATGCGGCGGCTGAGTGGCCGTCGGAAATCTCGATCTCAGCGGATGGCGGGATCTTAATGGACATCAATTCGGGAGCGGTTTTGTTTGAGAAGAACAGCCATGAACCGTATTATCCGGCAAGTATCACAAAGATCCTGACGGCACTGATCGTGATCGAAAACTGTGGGCTTGATGAGACTGTGACATTCTCCAACACAGCGGTGAACTCTCTTGAGCCGAACTCCTCCATTCTGGGGGCCCGCGCCGGAGATACGTTAAGTGTCCGGGACTGTCTTTATGCCCTGCTTTTACAGTCCGCGAATGAGGTTGCAAACGCTCTGGCCGAACACTGCGCAGGCAGCATTGATGCTTTTGCGGAGAAGATGAATGAGAAGGCAGCGGAGCTTGGATGTACAGACTCCCATTTCGCAAACCCGAGCGGTCTGAATGATCCGAATCACTATGTGTCCGCTTATGATATGGCACTGATCGCAAAGGCGGCGTTTAATAATCCGACATTTGTAGAGGTTGATTCCACGACGTACTATGACGTTCCTGCCGGGAAATTAAAGCAGTACCCGGATGGCTGGCGCTACTACGCCCACCACAGAATGCTGCGGCGGAATGATTCCCTTTATTACGACGGTGCCATCGGCGGAAAGACCGGTTACACCCTGCTCGCGGGAAATACATTGGTGACATGCGCGGAGCGCGATGGAATGAAGCTCATAGCTGTCGTTCTCAATGGTCACCAGACCCATTATTCCGACACAAAAGCACTGTTTGACTATGGATTTAAAAATTTCAAGTCCGTTCCGGTTGCGGATCAGGACAGCACTTACAGCAAGGTGGCTGATGACCTGACGATCTCCGGGATCTTTTCCGGGAGTGCTACAAGACTCACGGTAAATAAAAACAGTGCAGTGACTTTACCTGCGGATGGGAACTTCTCCGATGTGACTTCCACACTGGACTACGACCTGACTGACGATGCACCGGATGGGGCGATTGCACGGATCGATTACCGCTATGGGGATAAGCTTGTGGGACAGGCTTATCTGGAGGCGACTGTGACACAGGGATATGTGCCCGGAGCGGTGAAACAGAGCACGGATACCGCGGAGACTGAGACTGTGGCTGAAACCGTTCCTTCTAAGGCACCTGACAAGGAAGCCGAACCTTCCTCTAAAAAAACGGGCAGCAATAAGACATCCTGGACCTCCTCTCCTGCTTTCGGCATTGTTAAGAAAGTCCTGATCGCTGCCGCTGTCATCGGAGCCATCGGCGGCGCCGTCTTCGGAATCATGATCTATCAGGAAAATAAAGCCCAGAACGAGCGTTTTCTCCGTCATCAGCGGCGCGAAAAACGTTTAAAGGAATGGGGATATTCTTCCACAGAATTTGATATGATCATGGAAGAGCACTTAAGATCCAAGTCTGGGATTAAGCAGCCGGGATTCCGGGAGCGGCTCAGAGATCGTTTTCGGAGACGATAAGTTTTATTTTATGTAAACTAAAAGAGCAGATGTATGCTTTTTGAAGCAATACCTCTGCTCTTTTTCTATCTTTTCACATCCGTTTTTTCAGGAGCAAAGTGCTCAATTGCTGCCGTATCTTCCGGGCTGCCGCCTCTATTCCACTCCATGGAGTTTCTTCTGCCTGCTTTTCTCCGCACGGCGGATCCGGGCTTCCTCTTTTTTCAGGAAAACAGCTTCTGCGCCTTCCTCATCCACCGGTTTTACCGTCTTTACGGCAAAGACTCTGCCGTCCTCCGACTTTTTCATCCGGATCTTTCCTTTCATCATACCGTGTTCCGGACATGTTGCAAGACACAGATAATAGCGCTGTCCTGAGGAAAACCAGCGGATCTTCTTCCGCAGCATCCGACGGCATTTCGTGCAGATGATATCCGTCACCCGCTTTTCCTCCATCGCCTCTTCCTTCGTGTCAAACATCTGTGATACGAACTTCGTATACTCCGGGAACCGCAGTGTAAACTCCTCATCCTCGCTCTCCGGCGGCAGATAATAATCCACGGACACATAATCTTTCACGGAATCAAAATCCATCGCCTGCAGCACCCGCCCCGTATATTCCGCGTCCCCCAGTGCCCGGTGGAACGGCGCGTCCACATCAAGCGCAAAGGACTCCACCGCTTCATCAAGCGAAATTCTCGCCTTTCCGTCCTGATAGCACAGACTGTACAGTTTCTGGACATCATAAAAAAGGAACGGTTTCGGGAACGGGATCGTCATCCCATGATATACCATGTTCCTCTGCAGTTCCGTAAGGTCCATACTTCCCCAGGTGCAGAATATGCAGTCCTCGCCGCACCATTTAAGGAAATCCTCCATCACCGCCGCAAACGGCTCTCCATCCCGCTCTAACTCTTCGATTGAAACATGGGTCACCTCAGAGATGATCCGGTGCATCTGGCGGTACACGCAGGGACGGATGATCCGGTGAAACTCCGCGACCTTCTCACGCTCTTCATTCAGTTTTACTGCTCCGATCTCAAAGATCTCAAAAGGAAGCCGCTCCACAGACGCTTCTTTACCGCCCGGGTTCTGGTTCCATTCCAAATCAAATACAATAAAATTTTTCATAATACAAGAGTATAGCACAGTTTTTTCCGCCCGTCACTGAGAAAATTGTTGCTGTACACGGGCAGGGATCAGTCGCTTACTTTTTTCTTGCACTCTGTTTCAAATAATCCTATAATAAGCATAGTTTGAGATAGAAAAACTACAGCAACAGCGTTTCCGCCTCTGTAGGATCACTCAGGTAAGGCCATCTGCTTCTGATCTGGTGCTTTTATCTGGAGATTTGCTGTGCTGGAACGCGGAAAGGATTCTTATCATGAAACACATCACAGGACTTGCACATATCGCACTTTTCACAAAGGATCTTGAAGCATCCGTAAAATTCTACGAATGTCTCGGTGGAAAGGTCACTGGACAGGCTGATGTCCAGAAACCGCTTGGAACTAACCACATCAAGATCGTCAGCATGCCGGGCTTTGACCTCGAGATCATCGAGCCACATGACGGCACTGAGGTTACGATCGAGGGTGGTCTCTTCCCGCATCTTGCCATCGAAGTCAGCGACATTGACGCGGCCATTGCAGAATTAAAGGAAGCCGGGATCACAAACTTCCGGGGCGGTGTCGACAAGGCAGCTGACCTCCCGATCTTCGGCGGCATCCGAAACGCGTTTTTTATCGGACCGAACGGCGAACAGCTGGAGCTTTTACAGCATCTGTAAAATTCGGTTGACCGCAGATCATGCGGATCACTGTAATTTAAGTACATAAGTAAAGTCCCCGGATAAGGAACTACCGCAGCTGGTCAACTGACCGATGGCACATTCCCTATCCGGGGGCTTTTTATCTTATCCCAATAACGCCTTCAAATCCTCCTCCGGTGTCGTCACCGGACCGATTCCGTAGTTCTCCACAAGGAAATTCAGGATATTCGGGGAGAGGAACGCCGGTAAGGACGGGCCGAGGCGGATATTCCTGATCCCAAGATGCAGGAGTGTCAGGAGAATACACACTGCCTTCTGCTCATACCAGGAGAGCACGAAGGACAGCGGAAGCTCGTTCACCTCGCACCCAAACGCCTCCGCCAGCGCCATAGCTACCTTGATGGCACCGTAGGCATCGTTGCACTGGCCCATGTCCATGATCCGCGGGAGACCGCCGATATTTCCAAGGTCCAGATCGTTAAAGCGGAACTTGCCGCATGCTAACGTCAGGACAATGCTGTCCGCCGGAGTCTGCTTTACAAAATCCGTATAGTAGTTTCTTCCCGGCTTCGCGCCATCGCAGCCCGCAACGAGGAAGAAATGTCTGATCGCGCCGGATTTTACCGCGTCGATGACCTGATCAGCCATGGAAAGGATCGTTCCATGTCCAAATCCTGTCATGACCTGAGTTCCGCCGTTGATTCCCGTAAACTGACGGTCTTCCTGATATCCGCCAAGTTCCAGCGCCTTCTCGATCACCGGGGTAAAGTCTTTCTCATCATCGATATGAACCATTCCCGGATATGCTACGACCTCCGTTGTGAACACGCGGTCCGCGTAGGATTTCTTCGGCGGCATCAGGCAGTTTGTGGTAAAGAGGATCGGAGCCGGGATATCCGCAAATTCCTTCTGCTGATTCTGCCATGCAGTTCCGAAATTGCCCTTTAACTGCGGATACTTTCTGAGCTCCGGGTAAGCGTGGGCCGGCAACATCTCGCCGTGGGTGTAGATGTTAACGCCTTTTCCCTCTGTCTGCTTTAAGAGAAGCTCCAGGTCCTTGAGGTCATGTCCCGTCACAACGATAAACGGTCCTCTTTCTACTACAAGCGGTACGCTGACCGGGATCGGAGTCCCGTAAGTTCCCGTGTTTGCTGCGTCCAGCATCGCCATGCAGGTGAGGTTCACCTCGCCGACCTTCAGGACCGTCGGGAGCAGGCTTTCGACGGTGCCGTCTTTTGCGATCTCCCGGAGTCCCGTTAAGAAGAACTGGTTTACCGTCTCATCAGATGCCCCCAGCATCAGCGCATGGTACGCGTACGCCGCCATACCCTTTAATCCGAACAGGATCAGGGATTTCAGGGAGCGGATATCAGGGTCCATGTCCCACAGCAGACCGAGATTATAATCATCCGTATCTTGCACACTTGCTGCCGCACCTGACTCTCCCGCTGCCTTTTCGCGCGGTCCTGCACTTTTCTTCACCGGCGCTGCGAGCAGCCGCTCCTTCTCCCTGTGCGTCTTCTCAATCTGCGCCCGGATCGCGTCATCATCAAAGCTTACATTCGTAAGTGTCGTAAAAAGCCCCTCGATCACCGTGCGGTACACTCGATCTCCCGGACATTCCACGCCTTCTGCCGCTCTCGCAAGCCCGATCATCGCACCTACAAGCTGGTCCTGCAGCCTTGCTGTCTCCGCCGTCTTTCCGCAGACACCCGTGCTCCCGGTACATCCCGCGCAGCCTGCGGTCTGCTCACACTGATAACAGAACATTTTCTGATCCATTTCATATACCTCCATATATTTCCCCGACTCTTCCCGCGTGACTCCAGGCAGCCCATACAAGCAGCCAACACTGTCTTCGCAGTTTTGCCGATCTCAAATTATCCTGACACGCCTGCCGTCCCTGCGGCAGCCATAACCGATAAGTCATCATGTTTCCCTGTCCGGCACCGCCGAACCATGTACGCATTATATCCGCGAAATCAGCTTTCGTATGTTGTAATTACAACATTTTTAAACAGACCACCTGGAAATAATTTCCACACGTCCACCTCTCACACTTTTCGCAGACCAGAACGGAGCCAGCCGCTCTTTATAATTTCCTGTGCGAATCAGGAATTTTCAGAACTTTAAAATTCATAAATTTCGCTTTTCTTTACATCCATAAACGTTTATAATGGAACAAATGCTTTGTGAAAGGATTCAGATTATGTTTCGTATTCTTTCCGCTTTCAGGCGGTTAAATTCATTTCAGATCATTGTTTTAGGCTTTGCCTTCGTGATCTTGCTCGGTGCCGGCATCCTGATGCTGCCGGTATCCTCCGCGGACGGAAGCTGGACTCCATTTGTAAACGCCCTGTTTACCTCCGTCACCTCCGTCTGCGTGACCGGTCTTGTGGTCTGTGACACCGGAACCTACTGGTCTTCCTTCGGACATGCCGTAATTCTGCTTCTGATCCAGACCGGCGGTCTCGGCGTTGTGACGATCTCGGCTTCCTTCACGATCCTCTCCGGAAAGAAGATCGGTCTTTCCCAGCGGAGTATCATGGCGGAATCGGTCGCTGCCCCTCAGCTCAGCGGAATTGTCCGCCTGACCGGTTTTATTGTAAGAGTCACTCTCGGCGTCGAACTGATCGGCGCTCTCCTGATGGCACCTGTATTCTGCCGCGATTTTGGTCTCTTCCGGGGACTTTGGATGTCTTTATTTCACTCTGTATCCGCATTCTGCAACGCCGGAATCGATCTGCTGGGTGTCCGGGGAGCATATTCCTCCCTGACATCCTACGCATATGACCCGCTGATCAATCTCGTGATTATCCTGCTTATCGTGATCGGCGGAATCGGTTTTCTGACCTGGGATGATATTTACAGAAACCGGCACCATATTTCCCGATACCGGATGCAGAGTAAGGTCATCCTCTCCTACTCGCTGGCACTGATCTTTATCCCGGCTATCCTCTTCTTTTTTCTGGAATTTCAGGATATCCCGGTCGGAAAACGAATCCTTGTATCCTTATTCCAGTCGGTGACAACGCGAACTGCCGGTTTTAATACAGCGGATCTTTCCTCCATGCGGGAATCCGGCCAGTTCCTTATGATCCTTCTCATGCTGGTCGGAGGAAGTCCGGGATCCACCGCCGGCGGAATCAAGACGACAACTCTGGCCGTTCTGATCTCCTGCGCGACTGCTGTCTTTGCCAGAAAGGACAGCCCGGAAATGTTTAAACGGCGCATTGTCCCCGATATTGTCGCCACAGCGATCGCGATCCTTTTCATGTATACAAGCCTCGGTATCCTGTGTGCCATGACGCTCAGCATTCTGGAAAGCCTGCCTCTTATACCGTGCCTGTTTGAGGCGATTTCTGCGCTTGCTACGGTAGGCTTGAGCTTCGGGATCACCCCGACACTTTCCGTTCCATCGAAGCTGATCCTGATCGCATTTATGTTCATCGGCCGCGTTGGCGGACTCACGATCATCTACGCGACCATGTCCGGGTACAAGATTCAGTGCGGAAAATTCCCGCAGGAAAAAATTTCCGTCGGATAATATATTTAAGGAGAAAATTATGAAATCAATTCTTTTGATCGGCCTCGGCCGTTTTGGAAAACATGTTGCCATGCATCTTCACAACCTCGGACATCAGGTCATGGCCGTTGACAGTACGGAGGAACGCGTCAACGCAGTCCTTCCCTATGTGACGGAAGCACAGATCGGTGACAGTACAAACGAGTCCTTCCTTTCCTCTCTGGGAATCCGCAATTTTGATGCCTGCATCGTCGCGATCGGCGATAACTTCCAGAGTTCCCTTGAAACAACGTCACTCTTAAAGGAACTCGGCGCAAAGCTCGTTGTCTCCCGCGCTTCCAGTGATGTTCACCAGAAATTTCTTCTGCGGAACGGTGCCGATCAGGTCGTCTACCCGGAACAGCAGCTTGCGAAATGGACTGCGATCCGCTTCAGCTCCAACCACATTCTTGATTTTGTCAATCTGGAAGGCGACTACGATATCTATGAGGTAGATCTTCCGGAACGCTGGGTCGGTATGAGCGTAGGTGAGATCGATATCCGGAAAAAATACGGCATCAACATCATTGCCGTCCGGCGAAACGGCACTCTGGATTTCTCCGTCAAGCCGGAAACCGTCTTTGAAGACGGCAATACGATCCTGGTTCTCGGACAGTATCGAGAGCTGCAGAAATGCTTTAAGATTTAATATCCTGTTTGCTCCAATGCGCGCCTGCGAAACCTGCCGCCGGCAGCTTCTTTCGTATACATGGCAGCATAAAAAGCCATTTTATGGATATCTCCTGAATTCCAGGACTTTCCCATAAAATGGCTTTTTATTGACATTTTTATTTCACATCTATCATTTATCTATCCACATATTCCCCATAAGCGATCAGCGGATCCCCTGTCTTCACGCCAAGACCCACCGTCTGGTACAGAATGATTCCCGGATAGTCTGCCCGATACTCCCGTAAAAGGTTTCCCCAGATATCTCTCACCGTTCCCAGAACCGCACCTCCCGCGAACGTATCTCCTGCGGAAAATACCGGATACCACAATCCATCTGTCTCTGCCTCCAGATACTCTGCTCTGGTCACATTTTTCTGCTGCACTGTATGAACCTCTTCACCGGAAAGAAGTCCCATGCGGATCATAATATTCTTCACATCCCGCTTATATGCATGAACTTGTCCGTAAATCTTCCGCCGCCTCCGCGCTCCATGAGGATCGCAGGAAGACCTCTTTGGCAAGCGCTGCTATACGCGCCGGTGGTCGCTGTGGAACTGGCACGCACTTCCATATCCGCTACCATTGCCATGTTCGCAGACACCCTGGCGATCTTTTCTCCTGCTTCTGCACAGATCATTCCGATCTCCAGCATATTTCTGCCACCTCCTGAGCATATTTTCTGCCGCGCGGTTCAGGCTCCCATACTCCACCGCCGCCGCAAAATATTCCAGCTGTTTGATCTCCATTTTTAATTCCTTCCCGTTCATAAACATGCGCTGTCGTACAGTTGTCTGTGATATGTTAGCATAGACTAACTTTTAAGGCAAGCGATTTTTCTTGCCAATGACGGTAATTCTGGTAAAATGTAATTATCTACGACAGAGGAGTGACATCCATGGTTACATTAAATGATTATCTTTATTCCGGCGATACCATGTTCAAAATTTTAAAAAACTACAGCCAGGACCTGAAGAAAGAGGCAAAATGCACCGGCAATGAGATCGACCTGATGCATGCGAACTTTCTGCTCCAGATCCGGGAGCTGCTCGAGCACAATGATTTCCTTACTGCCCAGTCCCAGAAGATCCGGGAATTCTATATCCATATGGCGAAGGAATATCCGCTTTTGGCCTTTAACTTCAAAGGACGCATCAAATCCCTGATCCGCGCGGAGGCAAAGTTCAACGGCTACATCGTCGAATATATCTATGATTACTATATGGAAAATAAGGCCTACCCGTCGATTTCCGAACTCAAGCAGCGCCTCAGCTGTTTTCGGGACCTGATCGCATACCGGATCGTGACTTCCCTGCCGAAATGCTACCTGAAACCTGATGAATCTCAGGAAGAAGCTGACCTCCGATACCTCTACCAGATCGCCAACGAACTTCCGGGCTTTCTCGAAGAGCGGGGATTTACCGCGGAACCGGCCTACGGTGTGAAGAAAAGCACCTCGCCGTTATTAAACGATGATGTGAAGCCTTACTATCGCGACTATATCTGTGGAAATACTTCTGAGGACTACCAGTCACTCCACATCACCTTCTACGACAACAGCTCCCGCAGCTATATGGAAGTCCAGCTCCGCACAAAGCACATGGACGATATTGCGGAGATCGGTGTCGCCAACCACTTAAGCTACGAGAAGCGCCAGGAGGGCGAGCGCGCCCGCCGCGACGAGATCCCTGTGGGCGAATGCGTCTACTTTGATGAAGCCTACGAGCGCTGCCGCCGCCTCGTAACCTTAAACCTTGCCGACCTCGACGTAAACATGTTCTCCGCCATCAATAATGACCTCGTAAACGATGGCTGCGGCCTCTACCGCGGACGCCTGATCCTGCCCTATGAGCATTTGTCGAGACATCAGAATGAGCTGGTGGATTAGATATTTCACTTTCTGAACTATCCTTGACATTCCTCCGGTTCTGCCATATAACATGATCTACGGTCAGGCTCTGACTGACTGCATTACGGTGCTTTTATCTATCGTATTTATACCGTATTGCCTAAATAAGTTTGTTCTTAGGAATAGCCAGAATGAACTTTTCATTGTAATAAAAACGGCTGCTTTTACATTCACCATAAAATCAGCCGTTTTTCTATATTTTACACCAGATTCTTCATATCCTTAAACGCCGTCTGCTCCATCTTCTCCCTCAGATCATTCCTGATCTTCGCGAAGTCCTCACGCACAAGCTTCTTTTCTTTTACGAGGCACTCACCCGCAACATAAACATCTCTCACATTCGATGCAATCGCGCTGTACACAAGTGCCGAATACGGGTCGTATACCGGAAACATATTCGGGGAGTCGGTCTCTACGAGGACGAGATCCGCCTGTTTTCCGGGCTCGATGGAACCGGTGATGTCACCGAGTCCTAACGCTCTTGCTCCCTCGATGGTCGCCATGGAGACCACCTCCTTTGCCGGGAACGCACTGCGGTCGTGGAGCTCATTTTTGTGGAAGTTCTCGCACATCCGCATCTGGATGAACAGGTCTAACGTATTTCCGCTCGCCGGACCGTCGGTGCCGAAGCCGACGGACATGCCGTGCTTATGCATCAGTGACACCGGAGCCACGCCCTTTGCGGCCTTCGTGTTGGAGGCGATACAGTGGGCAACGGACGCGCCATGCTTTGCGAGGATCTCCACATCATGTTCCGTCGTGCGGATGCTGTGGGCCGCCAGCGTATTCGGGCCGAGGACACCGATATGCTCCATAAACTCAATGGGCGTCATATTATACTGTTCCCTCAACTGGGTCATCTCGTAGTCCATCTCCGCCACATGGAGCGTAAATACGGTTCCCGCCTTCACGTCCTCCTCATAGGCCCTCTTTAAGGTCTCCGGGCTGCATGTGGTGGTTCCGTGGGGCGTGATCGCTCCGGAAACGCGCGGGTGATCTTTGTACGCCTCGATCAGGGCAATTCCACGCCGGATTGCCTCATCCGCGTTCTTACTGTCGCAGGAATCCTTTTCCATCACCGTCTCACCGGCGATTCCGCGGATCCCCATCTCGTCCATGACCTTCGCCACAGTTTCCTCGAAATAGTACATATCAAGCACTGTCGTCACGCCGGAAAGCAGCAACTCGCCGATGGCGTATCTCGTGGAAAGCCTGGCCATCTCCGCGTCCATGGCCTGATTCTCCATCGGAAGCAGGAACACCCGCAGGCGGTCCTTGCAGTCGTCCCCGAGACCGCGGAACGGGATCATTCCGAGGTGGCAGTGGGTGTTTACGAGGCCTGGGATCGCGATGGCGCGCTTCGCATCGATCTCTTCGAAGGTCTCGCCCGCTTTTAAGATCCCCTGCGCAGTAAGCTCCTGAAGCGCCTTCTCAAGCTCTTCCTCCGGTCCTGCTGCCAGGATCTTCGTATCCTCAAACATTACATAACCATGATCCCAGACATCACCTGCCGCGTTCATCGTCACAACAATGCCGTTTTTGATAATCTTCTTCATCGTTCTAATTTCATCCTTCATAATTTCGATCTGATCCGGCTCTTCCACTATCCGGGGAGAAAACCGGCGGCGGGCCGTAAAACTACTTCCCGTACTTCTCAACCAACGGCACATGTTCCTGCCCCGGCACCGTCAAAAGCCCGTGATCCGTGAGCTTTAACTTCGGTGAAACCGGCAGACAAAGCGTGGACATGGACATGATCACGTTGTTGTTCACATATCCGAGACCTTCCATCGCCGCCCGGACTTCTTTCAGTTCCTGTCCGAGGACCTCGATCGGCTGATCCGAAACGATGCCGCCGATTGTAAGTCTCGCCTCCGCCAGGGACTTTCCTCCGGCGAATACCACATATGCCCCCTGGAGCTCCAGGACGCGC
>ENA-ORUU01001500-ORUU01001500.1-human-gut-metagenome-genome-assembly--contig:-NODE-1500-length-12103-cov-2.33557_pt1 | contig 12103 bp, 5 predicted proteins | sample MGYA00242085_ERZ509221 | MGnify/ENA primary metagenome ERZ509221 (study PRJEB26280, sample SAMEA2338809) | human gut metagenome | biome: human gut; feature: human-associated habitat; material: faeces... | reverse complement strand
AAGATTCTTTCGAGTGGTATAAAGAAGTTATTTCAACAAACGGCGAAAATATCAATTAGTTAATAGAATGACTATTAAAAAAGTGTCTATATCAAGAAACGATAAAAGGTTCTGATATAGACACTTTTTGCACGTGGATTCAAAAAAGAAGAGATTCGACATTACGGATTTGTATTTGAAGGAAAGAAAATTCTGATCGGAATGCGAGAATAATGTTACAAAACATAGTAAAAAAGTGCGGAAAAATCAGAAGAAAAAGAAAGCACTTTGTATCATTGGAGCAAGACAAATCGGAAAGACAACTATTATCCGAGAGTTTGCGAAAGAGCAATACGAACACTTTGTTGAAATAAATTTCATCTTAGACAAAGGGGCAGAAAAGATCTTTGAAGGAAAATTAGATGCAAATACGATCATCGAGAATCTCACAGCATTTAAGATGAAGGAATTAGAACCGGGGAAGACATTGATTTTTCTGGATGAGATACAGGAATGTCCGAATGCAAGATGTGCAATAAAATTCCTTGTGGAAGACGGTAGATTTGATTATATAGAATCAGGCTCTCTTCTGGGAGTTCGATACAAGGAAGTTCCGTCTTATGCGGTAGGATTTGAAGAAATCGTATATATGTATCCAATGAATTTCAAAGAATATCTTACAGCGAATGGAGTACAGGAATCTACGTTAAAAACGTTACAGACCTGTTATGAAAAACATGAAGCGGTTCCAAAGGTGATGCATGAAACTTTGTTGAAGCTGTTTGCAACCTATATTGTTGTGGGTGGAATGCCGGATGTTGTACAAACTTATGTAACTACACATGATGTTGGAAAAGTAATACAACTTCAGAGAAGCACCCTGGAATTATACAGACAGGATATATCAAAATATTCAAAAAGCACAGAAAAGATAAAAATCAAAACAATCTTTGACAGTATTGCTTCACAGTTAGATGATAAGAACATACGATTTTTCCTGAATCGGATTGATGAAAATGGAAGAATGAACCGGTATGAGAATGCATTCCTTTGGCTGAGTGACGTAGGTGTTGCACTTCCATCATATAATGTGACAGAGCCGCAGCCACCTCTGCAGCTTAACGAGAAACGAAATCTGTTCAAGCTATTCATGGGAGATACAGGACTTCTGTGTGCTTCCTGTATGGAGAATATTCAATTCGAACTCTTACAGGGAAATATGGAAGTAAATATGGGAAGTATTTTGGAAAATGTATTTGCCCAGATAATAAAAGCAAATGGATTCTCTTTAAATTATTTTGAGTCTAAAAAATATGGGGGATTGGATTATTTTTTTCACAGCCCCTCATGTGGAAAAAATATTTATAAGATATTGACAAAAAATACGGAGGGGGTATAATATTATTAGAAAAAATAATAAGAAAATACAGAATGGGAAAACAAATTAATATTAAGTAGGATTGTTACTTTCATTAGGCAAAACCGGATTTTATGAACATCATTGAAGAGACAGTTGTTTGTAAAATTTGGTTTTTTTATTTAAATTCAGAATATTAAAGAAACATGAGAAAAAGTGAGGGGCAGAGCTTATGAAGAAAGGACAGAAGAAAAGAAGGAGTGTTATCTTACGAAGAGTTTTAGCATTATTGTTAGCAATTGTGCTCATTCATTCCCAAATCATGCCGGCTGTATTCGCCGCAGATACGAATTACAGTCAGGAAAGTAATACAGAAGAGAAAACTGTGGTGGATGGAGCAGAGACAGTACTGCCAATGTCGGAAGATGCAATCTCCGAACCGTCGGAACCGATACAATCGGAAGAACAACAGACAGAAGATAAGGTATCGGAAGATACAACCGTCGAATCATCGGAACCGATACAGTCGGGAGAACAACAGACAGAAGATGCAGCCGACGCAGAACAGTCACCAGAAGTAGAGACAACAGGTGAGGCTGCGGAAGAGACGGTAAATATCGCAGATGCTGTTGTACCCGTAACAGTCAACTATTATCTTCCGAAATCACAGAATTTACAGGTAGATGCACCGGAAAGCTATACCGAAGGAGAAGCACAGGAAGAAGCAAAAAGTGCAGTAATTGAACAGGCACTTGGAGATGAGACAACACAAAAGCTGATTGAACAGCAGAAAGAAAAAGGGATAGAAAGTAATACGCAGGAGCTGACAGCATCTGCTGTATCGGAAGAAGAATATGACAGCTACACACAGATGGCTGTGACAGGAGAAGGGCTTCAGGCACCGGAGGTTTCACTTTCAGATGATGTACAGTTGGAAGAGGATGCAGATGCGGAGAACACAAATCCGCTGATTGGCTGGCAAGTAGCAAAGACGGCAGGTATTATGTTGTCCTATCCAGATGGGACTGAGATTAAGATGGGAGATGTCATTCCAGCCGATAAGATTAGCGAAGTACAGATGACAGCAGCCGATGATGGAATTTCATTGTTGAGTACACAGGCGAATATGTCGATAGCAAGCTTGATTGCCCTGACACAGGATATGACAGTAGTACAGCGTGTGGGTCCTGCAGGAAGGAATGGAAAGTGGTCGGTTCTGGTGCAGGGAGGAACCAACCAGACGCCTTCAGCAGGTACTGTAAGACATGCGTATGGAACCTTGGAAAATGCGCTGATCGCAATCAATACTGATACAACATCCAACAGCTTTAGAATTACATTCCTAGATAATTACACGGCAAACTCAAATGATATAAGTGCGATGGGAGGTCCATCCAGTACGAGTGGAGCACTGGGGAAAAGAACAACGAATAAACCAACAATTGTATTCACAGGAGCAACCAATTATAGCACAGGTATTTCGTATAGCAGTTGGACAACATTTACTTCCCAAAAACAAAGAATGTATTTTAATGGATTCAATGCTTATTTTACACACGTTAATCTGGACTGGAGTGGTTCAACAGTCTATGGTAATCAGAACGATACCACTTTTGATGATGTGAAATTTGTAGGCGGAGCAGTAACAGCAATTTATGGTGGAAGATATTCTGGTGGTAATAGTACTAATGTATCCTATAATTTGAAATTTGAAGATGTAGAGATGACAAAGGATGCTCCTGTAAAGAAGATCTTTGGAGGCGGACAGGATAATTCAACAGGAACTATTAATCTAACAATGACAAATTGTACAATCTATGGAAATGTATATGCATCAAGTGGGCCATATAACTCTACCACCTATACACATACAGGAGATGTCCATGCAACACTGCAAGATACAGCCATTCGTAAATTCGATACAACTGTAGTAGATCCAATGTTGAAACCGAAAGAAGTCCATACCGTAGGTGGATCTTTCTGGGGATTGTATGGGAAAGTAACAGGAAATCTTAGATTAGATGCATCAGGAAGTTACGTAGCAGAATGTGGAACCTGGTTTACCGCAAAAGATGACTGCAAAGCAGGACGTATATATTATGCGTTCTCTGATATTAAGGAGAGTCTGAGATTTGTAGGAGCATATCAATATCCGGGATACAATCCAACAGATGCATACCGAGGTGAAATCGCTGTATATAATACACAGGTGGCGAATGTGTTTGGATGGGGAAAACTGCATTTGGATAATTCAGTTACGTGTGATGGTAGTGTGAGCAATTTCGGACATATGCAATATGATTCTAGTTTCTATAACTATTGGACAGAACAGAAAAAGCAGGATGCCAATGGGGGAGATCGGTATGTTCCAAAGAATTATGCCCCGGATTTATCGGAGTGTATCGGATATGTATATATGAAGAACTCAACTATTTGTTCTGGCGGAGACTGCTATGACGGATGGAACCGTCAGCGATTTAATAGTATTGAATTGTGGGACAATAATAACAAATTTGAAGTATACAATGCTACCAAAACGAATAGTACCAATGTTGTAGATATGAGTTCACTTACGCCTACAACTGGTAGATCATATAGAGCTACGATTTCGATGGAAGGAAGATTTGCACCAACAAAAGAGAATGATGCATATGCTATGCTTCGAGTAGAAAATACACAATTAGTAAATGCAACAAGGTGTATTGAGACTTTGAAAACTCATGCAAATGTTACGTGCTTCATGACAACAGCTTCAGAGTATACTGCAGGAAAAAGTTATGGTTTGATTAAACTGTTTACCGACGTTTCGCAGCAAGGAATCTATTTATACAGTGGAATTTCCAATACAGGAACTGCAATCTATAAGACAGATTCATTTGCAGATGCATTAAACCATCTTCGAAAGCAGACGGGAACTTATTATACTTTATCATTTGCAACAGGGTATACTCTGGTACAGAAGGATGTTGACGCATTTAATAATGCAACAGGGTTTATAGATAAAAATGTGATAATCATGTCGGATGGTGTAATAGCAGGGTCAGATGAGCGGACATCTCCGAGTACAGGATTAAGGCTTTGGGATCAAGTCTTTCCTAAATTTAATTCACTGACGTGGAAAAATGTGAAATTTCGATCAGATTTCCACGCATTTAATGAGTATTCATTTGTGATGCATGGAAATGGACACAATCTGACATTTGAAAATTGTACTTTCACAGGTAATTCGACGATAAACGCAGGAGGAAACAGTACACAGGGAACATCAGGCTCTACACTTACATTAAAAAATTGCGTAAATGTAAATGTAATCTATGCCGCAAAGCAACAAGAAGGATTAGGAAATACAACGATTAATGTGGAGTCCTGCACAGGCTACACTGGTACGGAAGGTGGATTTATAACAATTGATCCGGCACAATCCAGTGTTAAAAATCTGAACATTAATTTGAAGGATTGTGTTGCAAAGGTTGTTCCAAGTTATACTTATTACGAAAAAGTCAGAGGGAATTATAAACTGACAGCAGAGAACGCACAGCTGATGTTCACTAACCCAAGTGTTACAAGCGGACATACTGCAAAGGTTTACCTTAACAAGGATTCTTCAGATCATGAAGTCGTTTTGTTGGGAGATTGTTACGGAGCGGAATATGCACCAGCTGGATCGTCTAGTCTGTATGTAACTGCAAAAGTAAGGCCGAAAGATGCTACAAGTGTAAATTTGGACTACTTTGACCAGATAGAGATTGATGGAGGAGAACTTCATCTTGGTGACAGCGCCAAGTTAGTGGAAGGTGGATTTGGAAGCAGTTCAAGAGCAGCGGATGTTTCTCTTAAGAATGAAGGAAAACTGATGTTAGACTATTTGTCTTCTACATCAACGAACCGGACAATCAACAGCCTTACAACAGATGATACAGGTACAGAAGTATCGGTTACATATAACTATAAAGGTGAGACTTCTCCAAGTGGAAGACCATTAATTATTAAGAATACGTTGCAAACACCAATTCGTATGCTTCGCATATCAACAACGCTTCCACCAAAACATAAGGGGACTGTGGAATATCCATTGATTCAGTTCGATTCTTCGAATAATGCGAAGCTGGAGCAGTATAACTGGATTGCAGACGAACAATATTATTTGGCAATAGGTTCTCAAAACAGTAACCAGATTGTACTTCGTGCAGATACATATGCGCCGCTGGTATATCAGGCGAAGACAACGAATATGTCTATGTCTCTGAGTGGAAATCAGATAGGACAATTGGAGATTTATCTGAAGGATTTATATCGTGACGGAATTGACAAGAGTGGCTATAGCATTAATGATGCATCGGATGGTGCATATCCAACTGGTGTTCAAGTGTATTTAAGTACGCAGGATGTTCAGTTAAAGGATGGAGTTTATGGATATACATATAATTCCAGTACAGATATTCAGTTGAAGTCAGCAAATGTATCTTCTTATGGTTGGATGAACAGTGGGTCGTTTATAGATATCAATGGAACGTCAGTGACAGCTACAACAAAGTCACCGGTATTGCATTTGAAATTGAACTCACGTATTTATCAGGCAAACACAAATTATTTTATTTACGCAAGAGATAATGCCGGAAACTGGAGTAAATTCCTTCTGGATACGAAAGGCCCGACAAGTACTTACACAAATATTACATCAAAGAAAGTATCAGATGGAACTTACAGTTATACATTTAAGGAGCTAAAATTTGCAGATCCAATACAAACTGCAACATATGGAACATCAGATATTACAGATGTAAGTTACAAAGCGAATGCAACGCAGTATATTCAGAAGAGTAAAAAGCTAGATACAGTACGATATAACAAAACAGGAAAGAATCCATGGGAATCCGGAGCTAGTTATAGTACGGCAAGTCTCAATACAAGTACAGGGGCGTGTACACTCAGTAATGTATCTGTTTCAGTAACGGAAAAATTATATGTCTTTGTAAAGGATGGCTATGGAAATATCTCAAAATTTACTTATGTACCAATTGTTTTTGATGCACAGAGCGGCGGGGCTACATCAACTGGAAAGTTCAGCGATGGGTCTACCACTTCATCTACACTGGGACTGGTGGGAAGTACTTTGAAGAGTGCACAGGTGCCATCAAGTCCGGTACTTGGAAATCAGACATTCCGCTACTGGTATAATTCTACGAACAGTGGAAAATCTCAAGTTTTTCTAACAAGTGTGACGGTAAGTGGTGCAACTACTTATTATCCGCAGTGGACGTATCCGACCTTAACGATCAGTAACCAGATTACAGGAAGCACGGCAGATAAGAGCAAGATATTTACTTATACGATTGCCGTAAACAACGAATCGGGAACCGCTTATAGTGGAAAGTCCTTCTCCTATACAGGAGGAACAGTCGATGGAGAGACAGGGGTTACCGCTCCGGCGAATGGAATTGCAAGCAGCAATTCAAGTGGAGAAATTAAGATCTCACTTTCCCATGGACAGAAAGTTACGATCCAGTTACCGGGATATTATGATCAGGTGAAGGTGACACAGAGCGAGATATCTACTTATTGGACGACTTACACGACAGAGGCAGATGAGAAGTTTAACAGTAATGCCACCGAGAATCCGATCAGTATGGATGCGACAAACCGGTCACTTGCATTTGTCAACAGCAACGATTCCAGTCAGCCGGTAATCTATCAGCAAAAGATGGAAGGTGAATGGACAAAAGACCAAGGAGATAACTATGGAAGAAAACTGACAGTTTATATCAGAGATCTTTATGGAGATGGAATTGACACACAAGGAAGTTCATTCTCAACATCGGAGAAAGCAGAATTTCCAGGATGTAGATATGCACAGGTATATCTCAGCACCTATGATGCACCAAAGGCAGACAGAGGATTCAAATTCCGTTATACGGACACAGAATCTGTGCCGTTAGAAAGTTTGTTCAGTTGTAGGAAGCTTACCAGTGGAAGTTTTACAGATATTGAAGGTAAAACAGTGACGGCAACTTCAGAAAAACCGATATGGGAATTTAAGATGTTTAGTACTTATAAGTTCGATCAGAATAAGAATTATTTCATTTATGTGCGCGATCTTACAGGAAAGTGGACAAAATATCTGCTAGATACTAAGGGTCCTAGAATAGAGAATACAGGAATTATCACGAAATCAAAAGAGAATGATAATGACACGGAGTTTAAAATTTCAAAGATTCAAGTCAAGGATGAAATGATTGATGTAGCAAATGGTACGTCCGATTTGACAAAGGAGTCACAGGAGAACTTTACATATGTTGCAAATGCAACAAAATATAAGGGAACACAGGTTTCACTTGTACGTAACAACAAAACTGGAAAATTTTCAGATACTTACAAAACTCCTACAAAAGCAACTGATGGAACTTATACGGCTGTGGAGTCAATGAATAATGGAGAGATGCTCTATGTATATGCTCAGGACTATTATGGTAATACGACAGCACAGCAGTATGTACTGGTTGGATTTGATGCATCAGGAAATGCACAGTACGAGAAAGCAATTTTTAAAGATAAAACGAAACTAAAGAGAGAATTGGTTGCAAAGGGACAGAAACTTTCGCCAAGTCAGATTCCATCTGATCCAGGCTTCTATAATGATACTACAAGCCAGAAATTTACGCAGTGGTCAGATAGCACAGATCCGAACAAGAAAAAAGTAGATCTGAAAACAGCACAGATGACAAAATCGGTAATCTTAAATGCAGATTACGACAAACCAAGTGTAATAATTAAACAGATGATAAAGGGAGATGGTATCTGGAATAATCAAGAATTTACTTATACGGTTAAGACAAGTTATCCAACAGGAAAAGTGATTCCGTGTAAAGGAAGTTATGTATCACCAGCAGTAAGTGCACCAAATATTACATCGCTGACTGTAGATGCGAATCAGGAGATTACATTTAAGCTGAAAGCAGGACAGACCTTAGAACTGATACCTGGGGATAACCAATATACGATTAAGAGCATCATTCAAGACAGCAACGGAACAAATTGCGAGATTCAAAAAGATGCAAAAGTCATTTCAAGTGTAGAGAATGTAGATGTAAATGAGATCAGTACCAATTTTGTTTTTACCAATACGAAGAATATCGTAGTTACAGGTGTTGATGGAGGAAATACAGATAACAGTCTGTTACTTGTAGGTCTGATGGGAGTTCTTCTAATCACAGGAGTTTCTGTCTTACGAGTGAGAGGGAGGAGGAGATCCTAGATGGACACTGCAGAGGAAAAAGTAATTTCTGAGGAATCAGTGGCAGGAGGGATTTTCCGTGAGATTTTGTACCTTCTGTTGAAGATTGTAGCAATTGCAACTGCCATTGTGGTTATCTTCACATTTATCTTCGGGGTGTTCCGCTATGCGGACAACGCCATGCTTCCGGCAGTGAAAGATGGTGATTTGGTATTCTATTATCGGTTAAGGAATAGTTATGTAGCTTCGGACCTGGTTGTTTTGAACTATCAAGGAAAAGAACAGGTCCGGAGAGTGATTGCTACTGCAGGAGATGTGGTGGATATTACAGAGGATGGTCTTACAATTAACGGAGCACCGCAACAAGAACATCAGATTTATGAAAAGACACAGCGGTATGATACGGGAGTGGACTTCCCAATCAAACTACAGGAAGGGCAGATTTTCGTCCTGGGAGACAGCCGTGAGAATGCGTCAGACGGAGCAGTAGATGTGAAAGACACGAAGGGAAAAGTTATGACGATAGTACGAAGAAGAGGCTTTTGATAAGCCGCAAGAACTTGTTAATATTTCTCCGCATAATGGCGGAGGGTGTTAAATAAAAAAATATACTAAGGAAAAGGAGAAAGAAAGATGAAGAAAAAATCCTTACAAAAAATGAGCAGACTCTTTGCAGCCGCAGTATTAGTCGGAACAATGTGTCTCGGAAATGTAGCAAATGTAAACGCAGCAGATGTTCCTGCTGAATGGGGACCAACAGAGACTCCAAGCGCAGCAATTACTGTAGAGTACAAGATGGGAAATGATGTAGTGACCCCAGCGAATGATGTCAGCTTTACCTTTACTAAAACTAGTGCACCTACAGGAATGAATCTGAACGATATGCCGGCTATTTCAGTTGGAAATGTTAAATTCAATGCAGGAGAAGACCAGATTAAAGATACTTCTGTTACAGACATCAAAGTGTTAAGAAAACAGAGCGATAACTTTCTTGCAAGTTTCAAAACAGCAATGGGTACTAGTACAAAAATGACAACTGGTGAATATGTGTATACAGTAAAGTCAACTAGTAGTGTAACAAAGGCAAAAACAAATGATGTATTTACAGCATCAAACGCTGAATACAAACTTGATATTTTCGTAGCACAGAATACAGATGGTAAATTATACATCAAAGGTCTTTCAATTATTAATACTAAGAATGATGCTGGAACAGATACTGGCAACAATACAAAAGTAGATGGTAAGCCAGGATCAACAATAGGTGGTACAGCAAGTAACTTTAGTGGTCTGAAATTCGTGAATGAATATGTTGCAAAAGCTGGTAGCGTAGATCCAACAGATCCGGTTGTACCAAATCCGAATGATCCAAAATCTTACGCATTCAAAGTAACGAATAATACTGAGAGCAAAGGAACTCAAACTGGAAGCTTCGAATATACTATGACAGTAACAAAGCCATCAGGAATTACAACAGCTGATAATACATATGTTTATTATGTAGATGGAACAAAACAAACTGGAACTTATGGAACAGCGGTGAAATTTACACTGCCAGATACTAAGAGTATGATGATTCAGAGCTGCTATGCTGGATCTAAAGTAACAGTTGATCAGAAAGGTGTAGCAAACTGGACAGCAACAGCAGAAACGACATTCAATGGAGTAAAAGATACTCAGAAATTATCAGCAGCAGTAGGTAAGAACCTTCAGGTTGCAAACAAAACTCTTGGACAGAAAGAAAACAAGGTTGAATACAAAAACATTTACAAAGATATCGCAGTAACAGGTATCATCGTAAATAACTTCCCATTCATTATCATGATTGCTATCGCAGTTGTTGCACTTGCAGGTATCGTAGCAATGAATAGCAAGAAGAGAATGAACAGAAGATAAGGGTAACGAATATAGACAGAGGAATGATTTAGCATGTGCAGACACAGAGGTATTTGCAGAGTAATAAGAGGAATGAATGGAATACTGGATTATGGTTTACTTCTGCTTTTGCTTTTGGGTCTGGTATATGGATGCTATGCATTATGGGATTCGCAGAATCTGGCAGAGGAAGCAACGTCAGAACAATATGCGATTTATAAACCTCAAGAAGATACGCTGGGATTCCAGGAATTACAGTCGATGAACTCGGATGTGATTGCCTGGATCACAGTGTATGATACCCCGATTGATTATCCGGTTGTACAGGGAAAAGATAATTGGGAATATGTTAATAAGAATGCAGAAGGTGAATATTCCCTGACCGGTGCAATTTTTATGGATTCCGAAAGTAATCCGGATTTTCAGGATTTTAATACAATTCTCTATGGACATAACATGGTTCCAAATGTCATGTTCGGAAGTATCAAGGAATTTAAAGAACGAGCCTTTTACGAAGCACACCCATATGGTAATCTATTTGTTCAGAATCGTAATTTTGGATTGGAAATCATTGCATTAATTGAAGCGGATGCTTATGATAGCTCTGTTTTCAATATAAATATAACAAGAAATGACAGTATCCCCTATTTGGAAGTGATTCGAAATCATGCGGTCTATATGAATGACATTACGTTAGAAGCAGATGATAGAATTCTTCTATTATCTACCTGTTCATCAGAGTCAACTAATGGAAGGGATATTCTTGTAGCAAGAATTACAGACCAGACATACAAAGACACATACAGTGCCAAAGATCAAGATCATGCCGGGAATGAATCGGTAGACCGACGAGGTGGGTGGAGAGATTTTATACCTGGATGGAAGACTGCCTTATTCTTATTACTGCTCCTATTGATATTAATCTGTTTCGCAGACCAGTGGATTTGCAGACGAAGAAGGAAAGGACGGAAATAATATCAAAATGAAGAGACAGAACGCAGAAACTGACAGAGCGTTTCGTATACTGGATATTTGTAACGAGCTATTGAATTGGATTTTGATGATTATTTTAGTTATTCTTTTTTGTTATGGAACCTATGGCATTGGAGATAGCTACATGTTGGAAGAAAATGCCATGCCGGAACATTATGAAATCTATCGTCCAACAGAAGAAGATTATGGGAATTTTGACGAATTGAAGGCGCAGAACAGTGATGTATGTGGCTGGATTACGATTTATGGAACACATGTGGATTATCCGGTAGTGCAGTCGGAGGATAACAGCACATATTTAATGAGGAATCCGCGTGGAGAATATAGCTTGTCGGGCTCAATCTTCATGGATTATATGAATCAGAAGGATTTTTCAGATTTTAATACCATTATTTATGGTCACCATATGGATGGCGGAGCGATGTTTGGGGATTTTGACCAGTATCTGGATCAGTCTTTTGCGGACAGTCATTTGTATGGAAATATTTTTACCAATGGAAAAGATTATGGACTGGAGTTATTTGCATTCTTGGAGTTGGATGCTTATAATACAGGTCTTTATGTAACACCAGTGCAGGAAGTTTCCCGGAAAGAACAGTATTTGCAAGAGATAGAAGATACTGCTTTGTGGTATCGTCAAATCAGTCTTTCCACAGAGGACCGGCTGG
>ENA-ORUU01001498-ORUU01001498.1-human-gut-metagenome-genome-assembly--contig:-NODE-1498-length-12107-cov-3.65126_pt1 | contig 12107 bp, 9 predicted proteins | sample MGYA00242085_ERZ509221 | MGnify/ENA primary metagenome ERZ509221 (study PRJEB26280, sample SAMEA2338809) | human gut metagenome | biome: human gut; feature: human-associated habitat; material: faeces... | reverse complement strand
AATGAGCAAAAGCACTACCGTCTGCAGTCTCAGACATTCACTCATCCTTTTTTCCCTAGACTTCCACTGTTCTGCCACCAAAAAAAGTTCCGGAATCTGAAACGCCAGAATTGATACCACAACAATAAATAAAATGTGATACCAGGCAATCCGAATTCCCTGATATGCCCTCACCTGTAGAAAAAGTGCCTTCACAAATTCTTCCGCCCCATGCACAGTTTCTGTTAAAGAAAGCTCCTGCTTTAACTCCTCCCAGACTGCTAACTGCTCCAGATGCTCTTTAAATGCCTCCTGGTCCATTTTAAACGTTTCAGGCACCACTTGTGCGACCAGCTCCTGATATTGTTTCTTTACCTGCTCCTGCGCTCTCTCCGGCAGCATTATAAGCTGATAAGACGGAATTTTTATCTGTGTCAGGATCTGGGAACGCTCTGCATTCTGATACACCGTGAGAAACAATACGCTTCCAAGCAATGCCGCTGCAAAAAAGCAGACCTTTTTCATCAGAAAAGCCCTGACATTTCCAAATCCCTGCAACTGTTTGATCTGTTCATTTTTCTTCAGACATTTTGTATAATGCCGGCTGACATAGACATCCAGTAAATATGCCATCCATGGAAACTGTAACAGCCACTTTTCCAGCCGGTACCGGTCTTTTTGTTCCTCATCCGGCAGAAACAGCCATAGGATAAGTCCATAAATTCCAATCGTTGCCACGAACAGGAGCACTGTTGTCAACATTCCATAGCTGCCATAATAATAAGCGGACAGTCCCTCTGAAACCCGGATCGCCCAGAGCCTCACAACCGGCAGGAAGCAGACCGGAAGGACGGAAAGAACATCAAGCCCTGTAAAACCATGCATTTTCGACTTGCAGAGCAGGAGATTTTCGCGTATTTCCTCTTTCAGATACTGCAGATTTCTCTGAAAGACAGAATATCCATCCGAAAGCATATCTCCATCCTCCCGGATGACCGCACACATTGCGCCATAGATACGCACATAGGAATGTTCTGTGGGAAGTGTGACCGTATGTGACTCCTCCACTTCTGCCACTGCCTCCTCAATATTTTTCTGTTTTCCGTAAGTGGCCGATAACTCTGACAGATAATGTTCAAACTTCTCCTCCTGTGAGACCGTCTTTATCCAAAGCCGCTTTTTTCGGTCATACCGGATAAATACAAGCAGAAGAATGACATACAAAATGCCCTCAAATATCCACATTGAAAAATGCCTCCTTCTCTTCCTTCGTCAGCCATTTCACCATTTCTGCCCGTGTCGTCTCGCTGATGGTATGCAGCTTCACGTACCGTTCCCCGTCAAAACGTACAAGTTCCACGATCCGGTATCCCTCCGGACTTTCCGTGTCAGGCACGATCTCACTGATCCTCTCGATATAGCGCTGTCCCTCTCTGCTCATGTGCAGGTGCACATCAAAACGTACCACTTCCGTCACCTGTTCTAATGCAACTCTCTCCGACTGAAAACTGCCCTCCTTCAACAGACTGTTCCGAAGTGACAGCAGAAGACTTCTCGTACTTTTTGCATGGTGCGTAAAAATCGTAAACAGAGAACCTGTCTGTCCGCTCTCGATCATCCATGACGCCACTTTTGCACTGACAACCTCTCCGATAATGCTCACGGCTCCGTCTGTTTTTTTCTGTACTTCCAGAGCCTCCTGTCCGCCAATTCCACCGTGTTCCATCATCCCCGCTGTTTCGCGGAACGTCACAATATTTCTGTTTTGATAGCGCTCCCTCAAATGCAGTTCAAATGCCAGTTCTAACACACGAATGGTATATTCCTTCGGGATCTCTCCGACCATCGCAGTGAGCAATGTTGTCTTACCACAGCCCTGCATTCCGGTGACCGCCGTCACCTGACAGCCCTTCATGAGCCATTTTAAAAGTTCGACCGGGATTTCTGCATGTCCGCCTGTCACAAGCTGCTGTAACGAGACTTCCGGGATATTGTCGAGTTTACGGATAAAAAACATCCAGTTCTCCGCAAAATCCGGTCTGGCAACTACAACTCTGGCATGATCTGCCATCTCATGAACGAGATATCCTTTCTTTCGTGAAATTTCTCCCGGCTGATGATATCTGCAAAGATTTCTGGAAATCCGCTCCATCTCTTCCTCCCGCTCAAAATCCAGAAACGGCAGCCAGACACTTCTTCCATGATAAAAAATCCATGCACTGTGATACGTCCCCTCTTTTCCGGACACACCGCCGGAAACACCGTCGATCTTCATGTCGCGTAGCTCATCGATTGCACCAAGCCCTTTATAGTAAGCATAAATCTTCCTGCTCAAAAGCTCGATCTGCTCAATGAACTTCAATTTTCTTCCGCAGACTCCATAAACATGCTCAATCTGCTCCTCCGTGATCACATTTTCCGTTCCTGACAATAAGCCGTGTTCCTCGATCAGTTTTTCCATTGCTCCGCTGCCATACTGTTCTTTATACAGAAACAGCAGAATATCAAATCTGACCGCCGCCTGCCTGCTGCCTTTTTCCGAAAAGAAAAATGTATGCTTTATCATCTCTTCATCCATCTTCATTCCGTTTAACAGAAATTCCTGAATAAAAGAAATCAAATACTCTTTTACCTGTAAATTTCCGGTTCCGGCTTCTTTTAAATATCTGCGGAGTTCTTCCTTCTGCCTTAAAAGCCGGAAGGTCTGTTTTTCGTCCAGTTTTAATTCATAAAGATTTCTCCGCAGGATACGGTTCACATGTTCACTCACCCGCTCCACAAGTTCCTGTCTTGTGATCTCCTGCTGTTTTCCTTCAAACAATTCCAGACTGCCTGTCTCTTCCACTGACAACCTGCCCGCCTCCCCTCTTATCAGACCGCTCCAGGATCATCTGCACGGTATGCTCTAACTCTGTGAAAAAATTTTCCCTCATATCTGTCGGAAGTAACAGTCTCCTGCCACGGATATACCTGTCTAATTTTCCCTCCCGGCATGCCATCTCAAACTCAGGATTATAGGGAACTACACCAAGTTTCTCCGGTGCAATCCGATAGATTCTGTGGATATTTTTCTTATTATAGACAGCATCTTTCTGATAACTTCCGATCAGATACACCACCTTCTCCGAAACATCTGCATGCTCTGAAAAAAAATGATCTAACCCCTGGGATGTCTGACTGAAATTGACAACAATAAGATCTGCCTGCTTCATCTGCTCTTTTGTCCAGTCATTTCTTTCACTTCCACAGTCAATAAACGAAAAATCCATACTTTCATCCAGCAAACGGATCACCTGGTTTAAAACGTTTCTTGTCTCCTTCGGATAAAAATCGCAGAGCATCCGTTTCCCTTGCGGAAGGCAGAAAAGTTTTCCATCTACAACAGACTGTAAAGCCTCCTCTAAATGATGTTCCGTAAGATTACCGTATTTTCCAGCCATCAACAGATAATCCAACCCTTCTAATGCGTAGTAAGCACAGTCTTCATTCACAGTCACAGAATCCGGTCTGGAAAAATTTCCGGCAAGATCATGCGCATTCTTTTCCGCTGAAAGCATCGCTACGCGGCAGTCATGTCTCGCAACGATCATGCTTGCCGTTGCGATCATATTCGATGTTGTTCCACACGCCGCTTCCTCACTCCAGAATACGATTTTCAAAAGCATTCCCCCCTTTTTGCACGGCGGACGCCCATCAAAACCTCTTTATAATCCTGCTCTGAAATATTCCTGCACAAATGGAATAATACCTTTTCAAACTCCTTTGATAAATTTGCAAAATTCCGATATCCCTCAAACTGCATCATCAGCCTGCTGCACTCGTCAGCCTCAGAAAATGGCAAAAACAACTGTTCTAATACAAAACAGTTTTCATCCACAAAAAGTTTTCTGATTCCTCCTGCACTCATATAACTTTTGCAAAAATCCCGGAATAAAACACTGACCGGATGTTCGATATGTAAAATAAATTCCCGGTACTTTTCAATCTCGCACTTCTCACAATTCAGCGCACAGATCAATTCATCACAATCCGTGACACTTTTCTCGTCCGGCCAACTGCCTAAATTTACAATGACATAGTCATAACCTTCTGTTTTCCACAGACTGCGCTCACAAAGCGCTGTGTAATCCACATTTTTATAAGTGATCATATTCATTTTTTCATTTGGTCTTGGGATGCAAAATCGCATTTTCTGCTCAAATGAATTGTCAATGACGAGAACACTGTTCTTCATATTCTCTAAGATGCTGGCCAGATAGATACATAAATCCGTCTGTTCACAGCCAAAAATGCCAATTATCTTCTGCTTGCTCAAAATTCCTGCCTCCTAAAAATCTGCAGGGATATTCCTCGATAACTAACACTTATTTGATAAAAAAGATGTGATTATCATACTTTCTTTTTTTCAAAAAGTAAACTATCTTTTGGAAATTTATAAATATTTTAGAATTTGTATGATTTTCTTTTCTTTCTCCATAGAATCTTATATAATGGTATCAGATAATCGCAAAACAAGGAGGCTTTATGAACGGCTTTATGAAAGACTTTATTATAACAACAGACACCACGACGGATCTTCCTGCAAGTTATGTCAACGAACATCATCTCGGCATGATGTCTCTTCCATATACGATTGAAAACCAGACTTACACCTGGGAACATTCCCTTTCGGAAAAAGAATTCTATGCCATGATGCGCAATGGTTCTCTTCCAACGACCTCACAGGCAAATCCTGAGGAAGCGGAAAATCTTTTTGAAAATATTATCCGAACACAGGACGTTGACATCCTGCACATTGCATTTTCTTCCGGTCTGAGTGGTACCTATAATAGCTGCCGTCTGGCTGCCATGAACCTTGCTGAGAAATATCCCGACAATAAAATCATCGTGATCGACTCTCTCTGTGCCAGCATGGGCGAAGGACTTTTTGTTCACAAGGCAGTCATGATGAAAGAAGAGGGAAAAAGTATTGACGAGATTGCTGCATGGTTAGAGGAAAATAAACTGCATGTCGTACATAACTTTACTGTAGATGACCTTTTCCATCTTTACCGTGGCGGACGTGTATCCAAAACCGCTGCTGTAGTCGGAAGCATGATCAACCTGAAACCGATCCTCCATGTGGATAACGAAGGACACCTCATCCCGCTTTCCAAAGTCCGCGGCCGGAAAAAATCACTGATTGCCCTCGTTGACAGTATGGAAAAACAGATTGGTGCATGGCGTGACAAAAACGACATCGTGTTCATTTCGCACGGAGATTCCTTAGAGGATGCCCAGTTTGTCGCAGAACTTATTAAAAAGAGACTTGGCATTGAAAACTTTTTGATCAATCATATTGGGCCAACCATCGGCGCACATTCCGGTCCCGGTACCATTGCATTGTTCTACATGGGCGACTACCGCTAAGACACCAGAGCGATCCTGTCTGAAATAAAACAAAGGGCATATCAATATCCATGCTGTTTTCCTGAAGCTGATACTGATATGCCCTTTCAAATTTTATTGTTTTTCTTCCCAGAATTTTTCCAGATATGTTTCAACGCTGTCAACGGTACACACCAGACGTTTCTCCCACTCTTTCGGGAACAGATTCCGGTAATCACTCTGTAAAAAACGTTCATCCAAAAGTTCGATCACACCCACATCATCTATCGTCCGGATCACGCGCCCTGCAGCCTGCAATACCTTATTCATCCCCGGATAACGGTAGGCATAATCGAAGCCTTCGCCCATTCTTTTTTCATAATAATCCATCAGTATTTCCCGCTCGTTACTGATCTGTGGAAGTCCTGTTCCGACAATGACCGCACCGATCAGCTGCTCCTTTTTCAGATCGATCCCCTCACCAAAAATTCCACCCATCACACAAAATGCGATCAGTGTTTTTTCCCTCTCTGCCGAAAATTCAGCCAGAAATGCCTCTCTTTTTTCCTCATTCATTCCCGGCTCCTGAATGATAGCCTCCACGTTGCCTCCGTCCAGCTCCTGAAATACCTCATAGACCTGCTGCATCATTTTATAAGATGGGAAGAAAACCATATAATTTCCTTTTTTTGCAAGTCCGGTCTTTTGGATATATTGTGCGATCCGTTCAAACTCACTTTGGTTTCTCCTTGTATACCGGCTGCTGACGTCGCTTCCCATAAGTAACAGACTCTGCTCCTCCGAAAAGGCTGTCTCCGCATAAACCGCATAGTTATCTTTCTTCGTGGATAACAGATTTTTATAATATTGAATCGGCAAAAAGGTAGCAGAAAAAAAGATGGCTGAATTTCCTCTGTCGATGCATTCCTGCAGATTCAGCGAAGGATCAACGCAATAAAGTTTCATCTTAAAGCGCTCATCTTCCATATGCTCTGTATAAATCACATAATGCTCATCCACGCGCTCATACATATTAATAAAATTGCGCAGTCCAAAATAAAATTCACTCACTTCTTTCCGCTCCGGGAACTCTGTGCTGCGCTGTAAAAACTCGTCCAGTTCTGACGCAAGCTTCATGAGATAAAACATCAGATTTCCAATGTTGTCATAAACCTTATACTTTTCGCACTCCCTCTTATATTCCAGTAAAATGCGGTTACAGTGGTTAAACTGCTGCTCCAGCCCCGGCCGGTAACGCTTCACGATCTTCTTTACTGCCAGAAAATCTTCCTTGTAAATCTCTGCACTGTACATCTCCCTGCTGCGTTCCACCAGATTATGAGCCTCATCCACAAGGAAAATATAATCTCCCCGGATCCCCTCTGCAAAAAAACGTTTCAGGTACACATTCGGGTCGAACACATAATTATAATCACAGATAATATCATCCACCCAGGATGCCACATCCAGACTCATCTCAAACGGACAGACCTGATACTTTCCTGCCTGCTCTAACAACACTTCCCTGGAAAAGACATCTTCCTGCAAAAGCAGCTGAAAAACAGCATCGTTTACCCTGTCATAATGTCCTTTTGCATATGGACAGTGTACCGGATTACACTCCATCTCATCACACATACAGAGTTTTTCTTTTGCCGTGATCTGGATAATCTTTGCCTGATATCCGCCCTTGCGCAATAATTCAAACGCTTCCCTTGCCACCGTTCCCGTGATCGTCTTTGCCGTCAGATAAAAAATACGGTCTCCAAGATTTTCTCCCACTGCTTTCACCGCCGGAAAAACAGTGGAGATCGTCTTTCCAACTCCGGTCGGCGCCTGGATAAACAGATTCTTTTTCCGCTTTATCGTGCGGTACACTCCGGCAGCGAGCTCCTTCTGCCCTTTCCGGTAAGGAAATGGAAACTGCAGTTTCTGTATGGATTCCTGCCGCAGGATCCGCCATGCATACTGAAAATCTGACCATTTCTTATAAGCCCTAATCAGCTCATCAAACCATTCTTCTAAAGATGCAAATGTAAAATCTTCGTGAAAATATTTGATCTCCTCCGTATCAAGATTTACATAGGTCATCTGAATGCCGATATGTTCTATTCCATGCTGCAATGCAAAAATATACGCATAACACATTGCCTGTGCCTTATGGACCCTGACCGGTTCTGCTAACTGCTCTAACTTCAGATATACCCCCTTGATTTCATCAATGACAACCTTCATATCCTCCTCAATTGTCATGGAATTGAAATTACTGGAATAATCAATCTCACGTTCTGATTCCGAAGTAATCTGGATTCCATCCGCTCTTCCCTCTAATACAAGGTCATAATTTTCTTCCCCGATCACTAATTTCAGCGGCACTTCTGCATGATAATCGCTGCCCATCCGCTTCTGGATCCTGCGGTGCATTCTGCTTCCTGCTAACATTGCTTCCGGTGAAACAGACTGTCCATGCCGGTTGTCAATGTCTCCTTCCCGGAAAATAAATTCTACAAGATTGCGTACTGAGATCTTGATCTGGCTTCTTTTTTCTTCTATTTGATTTTCTGTCTCTTTCCCTTTTTTCTCTTTACTCATACTGTCCATTATAACTGATTTTCTGATAGAAAAAAAGAAAAAGACCATGCAGACAAAGATTGGGTATTCAAAGTTGTTGAGGGGCTGGTTTCGTGAGGGTACAACTTGAGGGTTTGTCGTGAGGGGCTTTCATGAGGGGCTGGTTTGAGGGTTCTTCGTGATGGGTTAAACATTATAAACATAATAAAAAACAGGGTTAATCAGTTATTAGCTGGTCAATCCTGTTTCTTTTTTGAAGTGCTATTGGCTCTTCTAGCCTTCTTCTCTTATGATATTTTTGCGGAAATATTTTATACAAAGGAGGCTATATGAATAGTATCACAGATTTGCTTGACCTTGAAGATGCCAACATTTCTATCAGCTCTATCGACATTGAAGGTCAAACAAAAACAATCTATCTTGAAACAGCTCCGGAAGCGCACTTCTGTCCTTGTTGTGGTTTCAGAATGCATTCCAGAGGAACCAAGAATAGAAAAATCAATCATCCAATTCTTCAGGATAACTACAAACTTGTTTTAATCCTGAAGCAGCGTCGATGGCGTTGCACCAATCCTGATTGCCTTTACGACATCAGTGATTCATTCAAGTTTGTAAGCAAAAACAGAAGGACAACAAACGCAACAGATATGCTTATTGTTGATGCATATCGAAACCTGGCTGAATCGTCAGCATCTATAAGCAAAAGATTCCATGTGTCTGACACATATGCTCATGATGTATTTGACCGGTATGTAAAACTTGACAGGCTTCCTCTTACAGATGCTATTTCTGTTGATGAAGTATTTCTGGATATGGACGACAACTGCAAGTATGCTTTAGTCATTCAGGATTTTCATACCGGGGATCCCATCGATCTTTTACGAAGCAGACGAATGAATATCACCGAACCATACTTTACATCAATTCCACCCCAGGAACGTAATTCTGTAAAGTATCTTATATCAGATATGTATAATCCGTACATTTCTTATGTAGATAAGTACTTTCCAAATGCAGTTCCGGTTGTGGATTCTTTCCATGTGCTTCAATGGGTTACCCGCTCTATCGATAACTACATGCGACAGTTACTAAAGAAATACAAGCAGCGTGACAGGGAACGTCAGGAACAGTTAACTTCTGACCCCTTGCATCCTGTTCAGCTGCCCATCTCTGACGAGGTATATATCCTTCAGAAATATCGCTGGCTTATCCTGTCAAATCAGTCAAATATCCGCTATCACTCAGATCTTCGCATGGACCAGCACTTTCACGTTCTAATGAGCACTTACGATTACGAGGATTGGCTTTTTCGCATTGATTCTAACCTTAAGGATTTCCGCGACCTTAAGGAACAGTATGTGTTATTCAACTCACGAAATGGCGGCAATCCGATTGCTGCACGTACTGAAATTGACGAATTAATAGTCGCCTACAAAAAATCATCATATGAAATGTTCAGAGATTTCGCCAACTTATTAGAAAAATATAAAGATCCTATCATCAACTCATTCATAATGGTTGAAAAGGTTGGTAATGGAAAGATATATGACAGCCGGTTATCCAATGGTCCAATTGAATCAATCAACAGAAAAGTGAAAGATCTTAAGCGGTTAGGACGGGGCTTTCGAAATTTTGAACATTTCAGAAATCGCTTCCTCTATGCCACACGGTCAGCTCCGGTTCTAAATGGAGTATCTGATTATAATCCCGTCACATATTTTGAAGAAGATGAATTTTAAGGAGGATTTTATGGAAAACTATTGTGCTTTTAGCAGAGATCATAAATGTATACTCTGGCTCGATTATGAAATTACAAGACAAGAATTAGAAGAATGCCACACGTTGTGCCACGGAAACTGGATTGAGATTGAACACAAGTACAAATACATCCAAGAGCTACGACATCTCTTGGATGAGCACGGAATCCCCTATCCGGAAGAATACGAAATAGACTAAATATTATTTAAGGGTCTGGTGTTATACCAGACCCTATCTCATACCCTCAAGTTAGCCCCTCATGAAAGCCCCTCACGAAGAACCCTCAACAACTATGCTATTTTTTATGCCAAACCCTCACGAAAGACCCTCAACAACTTTGGCAAACCCTCAACAACTTTGATTATCCCAAAGATTTCAAATATACCTTTGTCCACATAGTCCTTTTCTTATGCCGGAACACATCACTTATGAATAAAATTAATAACAGCTGAAATTATGCAACCGCATATTTGTTCATTACATGTTCAAAACATTCATCCTGTTCACCATATTTTACAATAAGATCTTTGCAGATTCCCAGATACAGCATGCCAAGTAACGACTTTGCATCAATTACTGCTCTATTATAACAGACATCAATATCAAAATCACATTTTCCGGCAGCTCTTACAAAATCCTTAACCTCTTCTGTGTCAGTCAATCTGATTTTTCTTTCAATCATTTTAAACATCCTTTCTTATCAAAAACACTTACTTCCTATTTCAGAAACGCATTATGACATCATTTTCTTCATTTGTCAATTTTCCGTCATCGCTTCAAATTCCGCCATTTTCCGTCATTTTTCATCATTTTTTTTGTAAAATTCCGGAGATAAAGAACTAATTTTTCCGGTTTCACGTCTCTTAAAAAACTACACTATCTATTTTTACTACTATTATTTTCCATTATCGATTTTTTTATTCAATTTGCACATATTTTAAAGAAACTAATTTTGTTCATTTAGTTTCCCGATGTATAAAATCACATACAATTTTGCCTTAAATATCCATTCATGTTATATTATGATATGAGGGTCAAGAGATATTTTGCCCCTCATTTATGATGAATCAGAGTACTACTTATAATTTGTCTATCGTTTTTTATATTTTGGAGATCATATGTTCATTTTAAAAGGAATTAAAAATTTTTTATCCGATCTATACCATAATCGCATTGCAATCCTTTGTATTATTATATACATGAGCGTTACTCAATATCTCTTTCACTCTGTCTGTCCAATTGCTATTTTATTTGGCTTTCCATGTCCTGCCTGTGGTCTCACGCGGGCTGGGATCAGTTTTCTCACAGCCCATTTTTCAACTGCTTTTCAGATGAACCCCTGCATCTTTCTTCTGATTCCATACTTTCTTTATCTTTGGTTTTATAAATATATATTCGAAAAAAAGCCGCCTTATCTGACGTTCATCACTTGTCTGCTCGGTATCATTGTCTTTGGCATTTATATTTTACGCCTGCTCACACATACGCTCCCTGAACTTCCAACAAACGGCATAATAATAAATCCCTGACAATCTGACGTTCTGCCAGACTATCAGGGATTTATTATTTTTCTAACCCTTATGCAAGGCTATTCAATTCATTCTGCATTAATGCTTCTGCAACAATTCCTAATCCAACAAAGCATAAAATTAAATATATAACTCCGCTATTGCTTGATGGGATGCCTCTGTCAGTTTTTGCCTTGTCGATCTTCTCTCCCTGCTTGTAAGCCCAGTATAAACCGTAAATGTTACAGGTAATCAGACTTAAAACAAAAGCAACTCCTCCGGATGTAGCATTCTCCGCATTGGATACTGTATTGGTATCATTAGAAAGAACGATAAACCAATAAATACCGTAAATACCGCATGTAACGATGGATAAAATAATACATACTGCAATGTTTCTCTGTTGAATCATAACTTTAAACTCTCCTTTGTTTTATTATTTTATTGTAGATATTTTGTATAATAATGTCAATTCATATGAGAGATTTTTATTAAAAAATCTAAATTATATAAATAATTTCTAAATAGTTTTCATGGATTACACAAAAAAATATGATACGTAAAAAATGAAGCCTTGAAAAATCAAGGCTTCATCAGCAGGGGATGAGAGAATCGAACTCCCACCAAAAGTTTTGGAGACTCCTATCATACCATTTGACCAATCCCCTATATATTATAGTTTTATTTCAAACCATTAATATCATAACTTATCTTATCCATTTTTGCAAGTGTACATTCAAAACTTCATACAGATTCCGAGTTTCTTTGGTCAAGCCCTCGATCGATTAGTAACAGTCAGCTCCATGTGTTGCCACACTTCCACCTCTGCCCTATCTACCTTGTAGTCTTCAAGGGATCTTACTTCCTTCTGGAAGGGATATCTCATCTTGAGGGGGGCTTCACGCTTAGATGCCTTCAGCGTTT